>Ga0224534_1000103_pt1 | contig 56145 bp, 54 predicted proteins | sample 714E12024metaG_FD_172012 | JGI IMG/M metagenome (GOLD analysis project Ga0224534, IMG submission 172012) | Peat soil microbial communities from Stordalen Mire, Sweden - 717 E1 20-24 | ecosystem: Environmental > Terrestrial > Soil > Wetlands > Peat | place: Sweden: Norrbotten County, Stordalen... | reverse complement strand
ACAAAAATGACAAATATCTTCAAAAATGTTTCGGGACGGAAACTTGTACGATCCTGCAGAGTCCCGGCGACCGAGACCCTGAGCCGAAAGAACCTGGCCTCTCATTTTTGCGCCGGAAAGTAGCTAGGCCGGCACCTCCAAGGTCCGAGTCATGAATTCGCGAACGCGCGCCAGCAGCCGTTCCGGGTTCCCCTCCGCGCCCTCAACCACCATCACGCGGACCTGCAGGTCGGGGCGGACAACCTTTCCGTCCAGCAAACAAGAATAGGTACCGGAGAGTTGTTCGGCAACGGCCTTGGCAGCTTTGATGGCATCCGCCGCAGACGCGTCCAGGATGGCCACGAATTCCTCGGTGCTCCACCGTCCGATCACCGTGTTCGAGGGAAGGACGTTGCGCAGCCGCTTGGTGAACGCGCCCGCCAGTTCCGCCGCCACGTCACCGTTAAAACGTACCTCCGACAGCCGGAGGCCCGAGGTGGCTATCAGCAGCAGGCTGACGTTGCCCTTTTCCAGGCTCCTAATGTGCCTTTCGATCTCGCCGCGGGTCAGCAATTGCGTAACGCTGTCGATGGAGGCGGCCGATTCCAGTTGGCCGATCCGGCTGTGCAACATGCGAATTTCCGTCATGAATTGCGCCACATGGGCCCGGTGCTGTTTCCGCATCTCCTCCACACTGTTCCCGACCGCATTCGCCGCCGACAACAGCAGCTCGCGAACGGGTTCAGCCGCCGGCTGCTGCGCCAGTTCCCGCAGACCACCGAGAGCGCTGCGCATTCGGGTTTCGCAATCGCCGTCGGTCTGCGCCAGCGATTCCATCACCTCCTCGAGAGCGCGGGCGGTGGACGCCAGTTGCTCGCGAATATTGTTCAGGTACTCAGCCGCCTTGGCCCGGTAGTCGCGCAACAGCGCCCGCAACGTGGCGCCGGCTTCGCGCAGCGACTCGGCGGTGGAGGTTAGGCCTTCCGCGACGGCCGTTACGTAGCGGCGATGCTGAGAGGTAACCTGATCGTCCAGTTCCACTGCGTAGTTCGCCACGTTGTGAAGGACGTCGCGATAGCAGTCGACGGCTGTATCGCGCTCCGCGGCGAGCCGCTCCAATTCGGTAATGTTGTTGCGGATGGAGAGCATAGGTCCAACTCAGTTACCACTATCGGCGCGTCTGGCGGAGACCTTTAACCAAAGTTCTCAATGCCAACGAAAAAAGGGCGGGACGGCCTGCTACGGCGTCGCCTGCTTCGCCTGGAATTCCGTCCACGGCCTGGCATCCATGTCGTGGAGGATCCGTCCGTACCACCCGTACTCCGGGTATCGGGCCAGGTGCGCGGCGGAATGGAAGTCGCGGCCGCAAGCGTGGCCCAGGGCGGCCGTGAAGGACATCTTCACGGCCTGCGCGGCGCTGGTCACTTTGTTCTGCACCGCGCCAGCCGGAGCGTACGGCTCCAGCCAGTCCGCTATCCCGCGGGGGGAAAGGTCGGCGTGGCCGCATAACGTGCGCTCGCTGGGCTGGACCTTCTTCGCAAATGCGTCGTAGTGGTCGGCCAGGAAACGTTGTCCCGCGGCGACGTCAATCTTGCCCCGGTTCTCTTCCATCAGCGCCAGCCAGCGCGAGTGGCGCGCGTTTGCCGAATTGCCGGAGTCATCCACCTTGAAGGTTGTCTCCTCGCGGATCAACTGGGGATTGATCGGAAAGTTCGAACCGACAAAGAAACCGTCCCGCGTCCGATTGAGATTCACGTTCTTGAGACCCAGTTCCAGATCGGCGATCTCGTTGGTATTGCGGTCGGCTACCAGCCAGTTGTTGGCGTAGCCGCCATTGTTGCCTTCCTTCATGATCCGCGCGAAATCGTCGATGGACGCGGCATATTGCATGGCCTTCCGCGCGCGCACGAATTCGGGAACGCCGTTCGGGTCGAAGCCGGAGAATTCGCTGATGGTGGTCTCCGTGATGAGGATGCCGGCCGAATTCATACCGAAATCGTCGCCGCTGTGGATCAGGCCGGCCATGCCGTCCATCAAGATGTGGTAACCGCTGGCCGGCACGATATCGAAGACGATGTTCCAGCGCTCGCCATCGGCATAGGTGGTCCAGTTATTGTGGCCGATCACCACGCGACCGTCCGCCGTATAGCTGCCGGTGGCCACGAAGGCGCTGCAACGGCCGGCGGTGCCGCCGGTCCTGTGATTAAGCTGCTTGGTGTAGTACGTCACCTCCAGCCAGGAATTCAGCGCCACGATGTCCCACAGGTCGAGCTTGCTGCCGCGCGCTTTCACTCCTTCCGCGATGCCGTTGAGCTCGGCGCGGTACTCCTCCTCCACGTGCGGCCAGAAAATATCGCGCGCGGTCGAGCGGAAGAACGCCCAGTCCCGCTTTTCGTCGTGCGCGAACTCGGCGGAAATCACCTTGAAGGTATCCTCGATTTCATCGGCCAGCAGAAAACCGTGCTGGAAGCCGATCTCCGCGGGCGAGCCTTCCAGGTGAACCTGGATCCAGCCATTGCGCTCCGCAATCCGCGAAGCCTTACTCAGACGCGGATCGGAGCTGGGGTCGCGGGACGCGAGCGCCAGCGCCAAAGCCAGCAGCAGGGCGGAAAAAAGGAGGGTGCGATACATTGCCGTTATTATAGTGAAGGAGCCAACGATGCGATGGAAGATACCACGCAGCTTCGCAAACTGACGGCGCACGTGAAGGCAGCGGGTTGAGCTTCCAAGCTGAGTCCAAAGTTGTTGGACCAGGTTCTGGCGAGCGTCCCCCGCTGGGCAAATGAGAACGTGCTGATCGGGTTTGACACTGCCGACGATGCCGGCGTGTACAAGCTGACGGCGGAGCTTGCCCTGGTGCAGACCGTCGATTTTTTCACTCCCATCGTGGACGATCCGTACACCTTCGGCGCTATCGCCGCCGCCAATGCGCTGAGCGACGTTTACGCCATGGGCGGCCGGCCGATTTCGGCGCTCTCGATTGTCGCGTATCCTGCCAAGGGCAATGTGGAGGACTTGCAGCAGATTCTCAAGGGCGGCGCCGAAAAGATGCATGAGGCCGATTGTTCGATTCTGGGCGGCCACAGTGTGGCCGATGATGAAATCAAATTCGGCTACGCGGTCACCGGCACCGTGCATCCGGCGCGTGTCACCGCCAACGCAGGCGCGATGCCAGGCGACGCGCTGGTCTTTACCAAGCGCCTCGGCACCGGCGTGATCGGGACCGCATTGAAGCGCGGTCTGGCGGAGCCGGACCACGTCGAGGAATCGGTGCGCCAGATGCTCACCCTGAACCGGCGCGCGGCGGAGGAAATGCTGCGCTTGGGTGTCCACGGCTGCACCGACGTCACCGGCTTCGGCTTGATTGGCCATGCGCGGGAGATGGCGCTCGCCAGCGGCGTCACGCTCGAAATCGAAACGGATCGGGTGCGGTTTCTGCCTGGAGCCGTCGAGTATGCGCGGCTGGGTGCCGTTCCCGGCGGCCTCAAGAACAATCGCGAGTTCGCCTCCTGTGTGGTGGAAGCGATGCGCGAATTGCCGCGCGAGATCGAGGATCTGCTCTATGACCCGCAAACTTCCGGCGGCCTGCTGATCTCGCTGGCCGAAGCCGATGCCGCGCGCCTCGAACAGGCGCTCGAAGGCGCTTACCGTATCGGCCGCGTGCTGGATCGCGGCGAAAAGGCGATTCGACTGATATGAACTACAACCCCATCATCATTGCCCTCGACGTGGAAACCGCGGCTGATGCGCGTGCCTTGGTCAAGCGCATCGGCGAACGCGTCGGCTTTTATAAGGTTGGGCTGGAGCTGTACACCGCCGCCGGCCCGGAGATCGTACGCGAGTTGATCGATCAGGGCAAAGAAGTTTTCCTCGATCTCAAAATGTACGACATCCCGGAAACCGTGAAACGCGCGGTGGCCCAGGTGGCGCGCACCGGCGTGCGGTTCCTGACCGTGCACGCGGTTGGTTCGGTCATGCGCGCGGCGGTGGAAGGCCGCGCCGGTGCGGACTTGAAGCTGCTTGCGGTCACCGTGCTCACCAGCTTTGGCCGCGAAGATATGGAAGAGATGGGCTACCAAGGCGAGATCGCCGAGCTGGTGGGCCGCCGCGCGCGGCTGGCGATGGAGTGCGGCGTGGATGGCATCGTGGCCTCGCCGCTCGAGGCCGCGGACCTGCGCCGCCTCTTCGGCCCCGCGCCCATTCTGGTGACGCCAGGCGTGCGCTCGCCCGGCGCCAATCGCGGCGATCAAAAGCGCGTCGCCACCCCCGCCGAAGCCTTGCGCGACGGCGCCAGCTACCTCGTGATCGGCCGCCAAGTAACCAGAGCCCCAGATCCCGCCGCCGAAGTCGAGCGCCTGCTCGAAGAGATCGCCGGCGCCAAGAATTGAGATCGAACCATGCCTATGAAGAATTCCCCTCACCCCGGAGGTTTTGTCCCGCGCCAACGTATTGAGCCCTTGGGCTTGAGCGTCACGAACGCGGCCCGCCCTTGCATCCGGGCCAATGAAAAGCGGCAACCCTGCCAGCGTGCAAGGCGATACAGTTAGACCGCCGTGGTACATAGAGCCGTTTTTTTCGTGGTCGCCTTTGCGGCGTTACTGCCCCCAACTTTCGGGGCTGAAAAACCGGAAACACCCCACCTCGCGTTTGTAACCGAATACGTTCGTGAACTCGGGGAATTTGAAACTCTCCGGGCTGCAGGTGAGCAGGAACAAGCCGCAGGTAAGGAGGATGAGGTTTTTGCAAACGCCATCCATACCAGTACTTCAATCCAGCTAGAGCTAGGGTCACAGATTCGCATGTTGAAGGGCATGCTTCTTAAGCCGCCGTTCGATGAGCTCACTAAGAATCTTGCTGGGTTCTACGCGCAAAAAATGGAGCTACATCAAAGACTGATCGATATCAGCACCGCCTTTTTGGGTGGCCCGAAACCGGGTGCCGATTACGAGAAAATGGCCGCCGAGATGCCTAAAATAAGGGCCTCACTCGAATTTGTTGACCGCGCCATCGTTGAGGCCACACCTTTGATTTTTGCGACTCTCATAGACCAAAGACCAGACTCCAAAAATCACGTAAGCCACCTGATAATCACAAAGGCAGAGAAAGCGAAGCTGCTGGACGACCTTACTATCCGGTTTGGGTCGAAGCTCGATCAGAAGAGTCAGAACTTTACAGTCAGCGCCGCCTCAGTTTTGAAGGCATACCTTCTGAAAGGTTTTAAGTGTTCTGATGAGCCTTGGGAGTGAGGCCCCCCGCGCGGGAGATGTTTCAAAAAAGGGGAGGCGCTAAGCTTGCCGCAAGGAAGGACGTGAAATGAAATGTTAGGGCAGCAATGGAAGGCTCTTTGTAATGCGGCGGTCGCTGAGGCCGCCGAAAAGTTCGGCTCGACTTGGGCCCTCTCCACTGCCGAGTGCCCTGCGAACAGCACAACGTGCTTTGCTGACTTCTCGAAGAAGGGTGAGAAGCCGAGACGAATCATCGTGTCGATAGGACAGCAAACGGACGAGGCCATAAAGGCGGAAATAGTCAGACAACTTGCCGCCCTCGACCGGTAAGCTCTTTCACGCCCCCGTGTCTCGCAAGGGGCGGGTTTCAGGACGATCCGTTCAGTGTGACTTGCGCGGCGTTCCCCGCGGTCAGATCATAAGGTATGACACCGCAAGAGCATCTCCTAAGAATCAGGGTTCCGATGGAACGAGCGTGCTCCACGCCGAGCTGTCCCAGTACGGAAGTCGAGACCCTTACCGTCGGCCGCGTTGAGCTACCCGATTCGGAGCCTCGCGAGTACTCTTATAGTGGGTTCTGTTCGGGTTGCCACCGGCAATGTGCCGGGGTGTTTTTTGTTCGGCGCGATGACATGACTATTGAGATCGCCTTGAATGCTGCCGAGCTTGCGTCTCGCAAAGGGTAGGTCTTGCGACGAAAGCCGGAGGCCTGAAATCAGGCCCGTGCGCGTCTCGTGATCCTGTCGCAAATAAGCCGGTGAAATACGGCCGTAAGCGCCCCCCGGCCATACAGCGGAGATGCCCCGCTTCGCCCACGGGCCTACGCCGCCCTCAACCCCAACCCCGCCCGCTCCGGCAATATCAGCTTCCCCTTCTCCACTCTCACGCCTGTGAACGGGTCGTTGGCGATGAGCAGATTGCCGTCGAGATCGGCGTAATCTACCAGGGGCGACAGGTGCGCGGCGGCGGTTACCGTCACCGAGCTCGACACCATGCAGCCCAGCATCGTCTTCATGCGCAGCGATTTCGCCACCGCGATCATGCGCCAGGCCTCCAGCAATCCGCCGCTCTTATCCAGCTTGATGTTGATGCCGTCGTATGCGTCTTTCAGTTTCGGGATGTCGGACGCGTGCCGGCAGGCCTCGTCGGCGATGATCGGGATGTGCACACGCGCGCGCACCCAGCGCGTCTCTTCCACCATTTCCGCCGGCATCGGCTGCTCGATGAACTCGACCCCCTGCTTCTCCAGCCAGTTGATCTTGCGTACCGCTTCTTCCTTGTCTCTCCAGCCTTCATTGGCGTCGACGCGAAGGGGCTTCGAAGTCACGCTGCGCACGGCTTCGATGGTCGGCTCGTCGGTGGCCAGACCCACCTTCACCTTGAGCACCGGAAAATCCGCGGCCTCCCGCGTCTTCTGCCGCGTGATCTCGGGTGTGTCGATACCGATCGAGAACGTGGTCACCGGCGCGTCCCCGCGATCGAGTCCGAAATACGAGTAGAGCGGGATGCCCAGCTTCTGACCCACCCAATCCATCAGCGCGATATCGATGGCGGCCTTGCCCGCCCAGGCCCCTTCCACGCGTCCGAAAACGGCGGCCATCACTTTGTCGAACTGCATCGGATCCGCCGCCAGCAGCAACCCGCGCACCGATTCCACCGCCTGGCGCGCGCCCTCGGCGTCCTCGTGATAGCGGACGATCGGCGCGCCTTCGCCGTGACCGGTGATGCCGTCGCGCGTGTAGCTCACGTGCAGCGTGTCGCGGAACTGGCTCGACGACATGGTGGTGGTCCAGGTGTGCCGCAGGTTGAGTCGGACGATTTTGGCTTCGAGCGCCGTGCCTCCGCTTGCCGCCGTCACCCGGCTCAGCGGCCAGGCCGCCGCCGCGATCATCACGAAGTTTCTCCGGTTCATTTCACTCTCCTCATCGCCACCAGCAGGCGCGACCAGTGCGGGTCATCCAGACTGTCTATGCGCACCACGGGCGTCTGGTAGGTGGTGGCGCTGATGAATTGGCTGTCGCCCAGATACATACCCGTGTGCGTGATGCGCTCGGGCGAAGCGCCGAAGTACAGCAGGTCGCCGGGCGCGAGATCCGTCCGGCTCACCGGCTTGAGACCGCTCCAATCCGCCTGCGGCTGCGCATCGCGCGGCAGCATCACGCCGTGACGCCGCTCGAGCATTTGGACGAGGCCCGAGCAATCGTAGCCGAAGCTGGAAGTTCCGCCCCAGGTGTACGGCAGTCCCAGAAAACGGTGGCTTAGCGCCAGCATCTCCGCGGTGTTTAGGGGCGCCTCGTTGAGGGTCACATCGCCCGCTTGCACCCAGCCTGCGCGCCCATCCGCCAGCCGCGCCTGGCGCCAGCGCCCCTGCTCGTCGCCGGTAGTTTCCAGTCTTGTTTCGAACGGCACGGTGAGCATGGGCGCGTGCACGGTGACATCGGGCTCACGATAGATGTGCGCGAACAGGCTGGTCACAGTTGCCAGTTGCCCCGCAACGGCATAGGGCGGGCCGACCTTCAGCGCGGCCAGCGGCGCCCAGCCGGTGTATTCGTCCACGGTGCGGATCCGCGCCCAACCTTCGCGCTGTTCCAGCAGGGCCGCGTTGGCGCCGTAGATCGCCTGCGAGACCACCCCCGCCGCTTCCGATGGTTTGGAGTACATATTCACCACCGGCCGCAGCACCACTGCGTTCGGCAACGCCGCCGCGAATAACGCCATCGCCATGCCGATCATGACCACTTCCCAGCGTACCGCAGGCGGCCCGCGCGGTCGTTATACTGGATCTTTCTCGGAAGATGGCAAGAGCAAACGGGCAAGCTAAAGCATGCCCCACCATATGAAATTGCGCCACGCGATTGTGATCGCCATCCTGGTCGCCGGCATCCTCCTGCGTTTTTGGATCTTCAGCCACCTCAGCCGCGACCTGAGCGTGTGCAGCGTGGATTTCGGCGCCTTCTATGCGGGCGGGAAGCTGGCCGGCAGCTTGGCGATGTATTCGCCCGACGCGGTGTTCGCCGCGCAGGATCGCGCCATGGGCTGCCACAAGGATTACATCATTTTCATCAAGCCGCCTTTTTACGGGCTCATCATGTGGCCGCTGGCGCGGTTGCCGTTCGATGCCGCCCTCTGGCTGTGGCGTATCCTCGGGCTGGCCGCGCTGGGCATCTTCCTCTGGCTTTGGCCCTGCGACCGCCTGGTGGCCGCCGCCGCGTGCGCCTGGTTTCTGCCCGAGGCCTCCAACTTCACCGCCGGGCAGGACGTCGCATTCGTGCTGGCGCTGGTTGCCGGAGCTTATTATTGCCTGAAAACCGGGCGCCCCATTGCCGCCGGAGTGCTCTTCGGTTTGGGCGCCATCAAGTTTCACCTACTTGTGCTGCTGCCCCTGGTGGTGTTGCGGCGCAAGCTGTGGCGAACCATTGCTGCCGCTGCCGGCACCGTCGCCCTGCTGCTGGGAGTCGCGTTGGTGGCCTACGGCCCCGGTTGCCTGGCGACCTACCGGAACGCTTTGCGTGACGCGCGCGGGAGTCCGGCTTTCCGCAATATGGACAACCTCAACGGCTTGTTTCACGGCCATCCCATCTGGATCGCCGCGGCCGTTGTGGTTGCGCTCCTGGTGTACTTCATCAATCGCAAAGCCTCGCTGGAGCTGGCCCTGGCCGCCGTGCTGGCGGGCGGCGTTCTCATCGTCCCGCACAACACCATTTCCGACGGTCTTCTCTTTCTCCCGCTGATTCTGGAGGCTCGCCGCTTCGCTGCAGCGCCTGTGCGCGCGCTCGCCATAGTGGCTCTCATCCCGGTCCTGCCGCCCGGCGCGTTGCAGGTTGCCGTAATCCTGCTTTTGTTGGCGGCCCTGCGTAACCTCTACCTGAAGCCGGCGGCGCCGGGCGGCCAGCCAGCCGCCGCCGCCGCGTAAAACTCCGCGCCAGGGAGTATCATCATGTGTGCTATAAGGAGCGCCATGAAAACGAAATCCCTGTCCGCCTTCGTCTGTCTGTTGCTCGCCGCCTGTGCTTCCGCACAGGCTCAGCCGCCCGCCAAGAAGCTGCTGGTGATCGGCGAGGTGAAAGGATACGAGCACGATTCCGTCTCGCACGCCATGGCCACCATCGAAAAGCTGGGCCGCCAGACCGGCTTGTGGGACACTTACATCCGCACCGACGCCGAACTCCTCACCAAGGCCAAGCTCACCAACAATTCGAAGAACCTGAATTATTTCGACGCCGTATGGTTCTACACCACTGGCGACCTGGGCCTCACCGATCAGCAGAAGGCGGATCTTCTCTCCTTCGTGCGCGACGATGGCAAGGGCTTCCTGGGCGCGCATAGCGCGACCGACACTTATTACAACTGGCCCGAATTCGGCGATTTGATCGGCGGCTACTTCAACGAGCATCCCTGGATGCAGGTGCACTGCACTATTCGCACCGAGGACAAGACCTTCCCGGCCACCGCGCATTTCCCGGACAAGTTTCCCTTCTACGACGAGATCTATCAGTTCAAAGCGCCATACTCGCGCGAGAAAGTGCGTGTGCTGATGAGCGTGGACCCGGATTCGGTGGATCTCACCAACCCGAAGGTGCACCGCACCGACAAGGATTTCGCCGTCACCTGGGTGCATAACTATGGCAAGGGGCGCGTCTTCTATTCGTCGCTCGGCCACCGCGACGAAGTCTGGGACATGCCGGACATCCAGAAAATGTGGATCGAAGCCGTGAAGTGGACGCTCGGCCTGACCGCCGGCGATGCCACGCCGAGGCCGCAGGGCGGGCACTAAGGCGTGGGGCAGGTCCCCGACCTGCCAACTTGAAAAAGAAGGCAGGTCGGGGACTGTCGGGGACCTGCCCCACGTGACTGCGCGGTGATATGCTGATTCCGTCATGCGCAATCCATTTCTGCTCGCAGCCGTTTCCTTGTTCGCGTTGGTAACGGCGCTTCCCGCCCAGACCGGCAATTCCGCGCTCGGCATTTTCGAAGCCCGGCAGGACGTGGGCGCCAACCCGATGCCCGGCGCCGCGGTGTACGATGCCCCGACCGGCGAATACCGCGTCACCGGCGGCGGAGCCAACATCTGGGCTGCCACCGATGCATTTCATTTCGTCTGGAAGCGCGTCACCGGCGATTTCGGCCTCAGCGCCGACGTGCAATTCGTCGGCACCGGGGCCGTGGCGCACCGCAAAGCCGTTCTGATGATACGCCAGGATCTCACGCCCGACTCCGCCTACGCCGATGTCGCGCTGCACGGCGACGGCCTCACTTCACTGCAATTCCGTCCGACAGCCGGCGCCGGGACTCAGGAGATTCGGTCGACCGTGAACGCTCCCCTCCACATCCGCATTGAGCGCCGCGGCAATTCCTTCATCGCCTATGCAGGCAAGTCCGGCGAACCCTGGACGGCCACCGCTCCACAAGAGGTGAACCTGCCCGGGAATGTCTATGTCGGACTCGGCGTATGTTCGCACGATGCAGGCGTCCTCGAAACCGCCATCTTCAGCAATGTACAGCTCAACCAAGAGGGACATCCCATCGTGAGTAACCCACCACCACACCCGCCCGCCTCGCACTTTCGCAGCAAGATTACCATTTACGACCTCGCCACCCGCTCCACTCGCGTGGTATATCAGGCCGACCAGGTGATCGAAGCACCCAACTGGTCGCGCGACGGCAAGTTTCTTCTGATCAACACCGAGGGCAACCTGTACCGGCTGCCGTTGCAGGGCTCCGGCGAGCCCAAGCCCGAGCAGATCGATCTCAGTCCGGGCAGCTACCTGTGCAACAACGATCACGACTTGTCCCGCGACGGTAATTGGCTGGCGTTTTCCGCGTCCAGCCCGTCCTCGCACCAGTCGCAGGTCTACCTGGCCAAAGCCGTTGGCTCCGGCGTGCGCTTGATGACGCCGGCCGCGCCCAGTTACTTCCACGGCTGGAGCCCCGATGGCAAGTGGCTGGCATTCGTGGGCCAGCGCGAGGGCGCGTTCCACCTCTATCGCGTCTCCGCCGACGGCGGCGCCGAGCAGCAACTCACCTCCCAGGGCACTTACGACGACGGCACGGAGTACAGCCCCGACGGCAAGTGGATCTACTTCAACTCCAACCGCTCCGGCAGTTGGCACGTCTGGCGCATGCCGGCCGATGGCGCCGGCCCCGGCGATGTCAAGGCCGAGCAAATCACCAGCGACGACTGGGAAGACTGGTTTCCGCACTTTTCGCCGGATGGAAAACACATGCTGGTGTTTTCCTTTCCCAAGGGCACCAAGACCCACAACGACCGCATGGATGGCGTTGTCCTGCGCCTGATGCCGGCGCCGGGTGAGAAACTCGAACCGGCGAAGCTGGACATCCTGCTCCGTTTCTACGGCGGCCAGGGCACCATCAACGTCAATTCCTGGTCGCCCGATTCGCGCCAGTTCGCCTTTGTCGTGTATGAGCCGCTGCCCGCCGCCAAGCCGTAGTTCCGGGGTAGCACAGACGATCGGTTTTTGTCGTCAATGCCTCTCGCGGCCTATACGACCAGTCCCGCGTGTCACCCTCGCCTCCGTCTGAAGCTCCGGCCGCGGGGCCCGACTCCCGCGGAGGCCGGAGCTTTCCGACGAGGAGAAGGAAGACTTCTGAGCCCGTCATTACCGTGAGACGCGGGAGGAGGGAATCCGGTTATAGCCAGTATTGCCACTGTCCGGCGGCGACCACGTAAATTCCCAGCGCCAGATTGGTTACGGCGTGCGCCAGTACGCAGTTGCCGAGCGACTTGGTGCGTACCAGCCACCAGTTGTAAATCACGCCCGCCACCAGGCCCACTTCCCAATACGGGCCATGCTCGGAAGCAAACATCAGCGCCACCACCCAGAATGAGCTGGCCCGGTAGGTTCCCAGCGGTACTTTCTGCCAGTCGCGTTCCATCACCCAGCGCATCAGCCAGCCGCGCCAGAACAGCTCCTCGACCACCGGAACCACCAGCGCCGAGCCGGCGATCCGCACCGCCAGAAACCCGAAACTGCGCCGCAGCCCTTCCGGCAGCGAGCTGGCCGCAACGTGCGTCAAGGAGTTTTCAAAGAGCCAGTGATGCCGGTAATGGAACAGGATATCGGGCGCCACCCAGACCGCGAACACCAGCACCCCGATGCCGATGCTGGCCGCCGGCAGCGCGAAACGGAACCTGAGCAGCGGGCGCGAAAGCGCGGCGAGGGTCGCCAAAACCGCTGCCAGGCGGAGCGGATAGGCCCATAAGGGGTTGAGACCCAAGGCCCGTTCCAGCGCCAACAGGGCCACGAAAACCAGGAAGGGCGCGGTGTAGGCCGCGGTGGCGCGGCTCCGGGTATCGGGCACGGGCTGCATCGGAATGGACTTATCCATTCTAATCGGCTGCTTGCCAGGAAAACTCCACGAAAGAGCAAAGTAATGACAGCCGGTACTGGAGGTACCTTTGACTTGGCAGGGGAGTTGGCAGGCGAAAGCGCGCTGCCCCACATAGTAAGCCATCTCGCAATTGCGATAGCGGTTTTTTGGCGCGAACGCGCGGGCGAAGCGTGCCTCGCCCCTACAGCGCCCCACCCGCCGGCAGTAGGGGCCGGGCATGCCCGGCCCGGGCCGCCGCGAAGCACTCGGTCTCCGCCGGAAATACGTCACCGCGTTTACGATCGGGCGTACTTAGCCGTAGCCTGTACCGGAGGCACTTTCGATTTGGGCAGCGGTTTGAGGTGCTGACGAGCCTAGAGAGCTTTCGATCAGGCCACTATGCTCGAGTGGGCGGCTACAACATGCCAAGTCTCGTAAGGGGAGATAGCCCAGACACGCGTGAAACGAAAATCGCCGCCCGCCGGACTCCCGTCGTACATGCCTGACAATTGCATCCGTACCGAGACGATCGCTACGTCGCCGTTCGGTCGAACATGTTGTTCGGAAGGTGTCAGCTCTTTCACTTTGAGCATGCCTGACCGGTGGGCTGCGAGATCGTCTTCCTTGCCCAGCAACTGCCCGAGGTGATTTGTGAAGATCAGATCGGGAGCTAACAATTCGTCTAAAGCGCTTACATCCGAGCTAAGCATTGCAGCTCTGAGCCGGTCTTCCGCGTCCACGATCTGAGCTTCCACTGTTCGGTTCATGACGCCTCTTTGCAAATAGGATAGCCGGTGTTGGTCATGCGGATCTGCAAGTCAAAGTGTCAAACTGACCCACCACTTCGATTGGGGAGGACCGTGCTTACCGGCGGCGTGCAGCGGGCGCGGGCGGGCGGGCATTGACGACCGGAACCAGCGTGTTGCGTTCGTCGGCCTCGGCAGGATGCGCCGTGTGCGCCACCAACTCGCGGTTCAGGCTGGCCACGAATTCCTGGATCTGGGCGTGCATTTGCCCCATCTTCTCGCGCATGTTGAGAATGATGTCGACGCCCGCCAGGTTGACGCCCAGGTCGCGTGTCAGGTGAAGGATCACTTCCAGGCGCTCCAGGTCCTCGCCCGTATAGAGCCGCGTGTTGCCTTCGCTGCGCGAGGGCTTGAGCAGGCCTTCGCGCTCATACAGCCGGAGCGTCTGCGGATGGATGGCGTATTGCTCCGCCACCGCAGAGATCATGTAAGCCGCTTTGGATTTTCTCGCCATGCGCTAGACCTTGCTCCAGAGCTCGGCTCGGGGATCCTCGTCGTGGTGCAGGTCTCGCAACTGGCCCAGCAGCTCGCGGGTCCGCTCGTCGCGCGGGTCGGGCGCTTCCACGGCCACTTCCACAATCTGGTCGCCGCGCTCGCCCGCGCGCGAACCCTGCACGCCCTTTTCGCGCAGCCGGAAACGCTGCCCGTTCCGCGTGCCGTGGGGAATCTTCAGCAGAGTGCGGCCATCGATGGTGGGCACCTCGATCTTGGCGCCCAGTGCAGCTTCCCACACGGCCACCGGCACTTTGATTTCGATATTGTCGCCCTCGCGGTGGAAGAAGGGATGCTCTTCCACTTTGGTAGTGATGTACAGATCGCCCGGAGCGGCGCCCCTGGTTCCGGCGTTGCCCTTGCCCGGTACGCGTAGCCGGGAGCCGTTGCGCGCGCCCGGCGGAATACGGACGTCCACCAACTCCGTGCGCGTGACACGGCCATCCCCGCCGCAGGTGGGGCAGGAGTTGCGCAGGCGCCCGCCACCATTGCAGCGCGGGCAGGTGAGATTGAAGCGCATCGCGCCCGCCATCTGGCTGACGTTGCCGGTTCCCTTGCATTGCGGGCAGTTCACCTCGCCCGCGCCCGTCGCGCCCGACCCGCGGCAGGTGCCGCAGATGTCATAACGCGTGATGCTGAGCCGCGTCTGCGTTCCCTTGATGGCCTGCCAGAAATCGATGTCCATCACGTATTCCAGGTCGCCGCCCTTTTCCGCTTCCGGCTCGTGTGGCTGGCCGTGGCCGGCAAAGAACTGGGAGAAGATGTCGCGAAAGCCGCCGCCGCCCGGTTCGCCGCGTCGCCCGCCGGCGCCCGCACCTGCTCCGGGGCCTGCACCGGCTCCCGCACCGGAGGCAAAATCGGAAAAATCGAAGCCGGAGAAATCCATGTTGGGCGTGGGGCCCGCGCCCGCCGTTCCGCCCGGCGCGCCGCCCGCAAATCCGCTCTCGGAGTAGAAGCCGTACTGGTCGTACATCGGGCGCTTCTTCGGGTCGCCCAACACATCGTAGGCTTCCTGAACAGTCTTGAAACGATCTTCGGCCGCTTTGTCTCCGGGGTTCAGGTCCGGATGGTGCTTGCGCGCCAGCTTGCGGTAGGCCTTGCGGATCTCGTCCACCGAGGCCGTCCGCGGTACGCCCAGCGTTTCGTAATACTCGTGCTTGGGAGGAGACATAGCAAAGTGTTTGGGGCCGGGAACGCCCGGCCCGATTCCTGTGCGGGCCGGACGGTGCCTGGTTCAATCGAGCGCCGCCCAGCCCCCAGGATGCTTACTTCTGCTTATCGTCGACGTCGACGAACTCGGCGTCCACCACGTTGTCTTTGCCTTTGCCGCCGTCGTCTTTGCCGCCCTCGCCGCCGGGAGCCGATCCCCCGCCATCGCCGCCCGGAGCCGCCCCAGCGCCTGGCTGCGATGAAGCCTTGTACATGGCCTCGGCCAGCTTATGACTGGCGGTGGTCAGCCGGTCGGTCGTCGAGTTGATACGATCCGGGTCGTTTTCCGCCATCGCCTTCTTGGTATCTTCGAGCGCCGCTTCGATCTCCTTGGCTTCCGCGTCGCCGATCTTGGAGCGGTGATCCTTCAGCGTTTTTTCCACGTTGTAAACCATCGCATCGGCGCGATTGCGGGCCTCGATCGTGTCCCGCTGCTTGCGATCCTCGGCCCCGTGCGTTTCGGCGTCCCGCGCCATCTTCTCCACTTCGTCCTTAGCCAGGCCGGAGGAAGAGGTGATGGTGATCTTCTGCTCGTTGTTGGTGGCCCGATCCTTGGCGGTGACGTTGAGGATGCCGTTGGCGTCGATGTCGAAGGTCACTTCAATCTGTGGCACGCCGCGCGGCGCCGGCGGAAGGTTGCCCAACTGGAACACCCCCAGCAGCCGGTTGTCATGCGCCATCGTGCGCTCGCCCTGGTACACCTTGATCTCCACCGAAGACTGGTTGTCGCTCGCTGTGGAAAACACATCGGTCTTGCGCGTCGGGATGGTGGTGTTGCGTTCGATCAGCTTGGTGAACACGCCGCCCATGGTTTCGATGCCAAGCGACAGCGGCGTCACGTCCAGCAGCAGCACGTCTTTCACTTCGCCCGCCAGCACGCCGCCCTGAACCGCTGCGCCTACCGCGACCACTTCATCCGGGTTCACGCCCTTGTGGGGCTCCCTGCCGAACAAGTCGCGCACCAGTTGCTGGATGCGCGGCATGCGCGTCTGGCCGCCTACCATCACCACTTCGTTGATCTGCGACGGCGTGACGCCGGCATCGGCCAGCGCCTGTTTGCACGGACCCGCCGAGCGCTGGACGATGTCTTCCACCATCTGCTCGAAACGCGCCCGCGTCAGCTTCATCTGCAAGTGCTTCGGGCCGGCGGCGTCGGCCGTGATGAAGGGCAGGTTGATGTCGCTTTCGAGCAGCGTCGATAGCTCCATCTTGGCCTTCTCCGCGGCTTCCTTGAGGCGTTGCAGAGCCATCTGGTCGCGCGAAAGATCGATGCCGTTTTCCTTCTTGAACTCGCTCACGATCCAGTCGATCACGCGCTGGTCGATATTGTCGCCGCCCAGGTGCGTGTCGCCGTTGGTCGATTTCACTTCCACCACGCCTTCGCCCACTTCGAGGATCGAAATGTCGAACGTGCCGCCGCCGAAATCGTAAACCGCGATGGTTTCGTTCTTCTTCTTGTCCAGCCCGTAAGCCAGCGCCGCCGCCGTCGGCTCATTGATGATACGCATCACTTCCAGACCGGCAATCTTGCCGGCGTCCTTGGTGGCTTGCCGCTGCGCGTCGTTGAAGTACGCCGGCACCGTGATCACCGCCTGCGTGATCTTCTCCCCCAGGTACGATTCGGCCGCTTCCTTCAGCTTGGTCAGAATCATCGCCGAAATTTCCGGCGGCGAGTATTTTTTGCCGCTGATATCCACCCGCGCGTCGCCGTTATCGCCGCGCACCACTTTGTAGGGGACCATCTTCATTTCTTCGCTGACTTCGTCGGAGCGGCGTCCCATGAACCGCTTGATCGAAAAAATCGTGTTCTCCGGATTGGTGATCGCCTGGCGCTTTGCCACCTGGCCCACCAGCCGCTCGCCGCTCTTGGTGAATGCCACTACCGAAGGCGTCGTCCGCTGACCCTCCTGGTTCGCGATCACCGTCGGCTGGCCCGCCTCAATCACTGCCACCACGGAGTTGGTCGTGCCCAGATCAATACCGATGATTTTGCCCATACCGCTGCTAATCCTCTCTCGCTCGAATCAATCTCTTGTCTTGAAAAGTCTTGAACAATGGCGTTTCGCCGCTGAAATGTGCGGCGTCTTAGTCCAAGCCTATTATCAAACCTTAGCGTAATATTGTCAAGTTTTTCTTGAGTGCGTGTTGCTCAAGTAGCCATCCCCGTCTTGATCCGATCCAGCAGTGCTTCCACCAACGCAGGATGCCCATCCAAAGGGGCCGTGGCACGAATCCTTACGTGTTCGATTCTGTTGGCTATCTGATTGATAATACTAGGCAAGTCTCGCTCAAGATGAATGCCAAGGGTGAGGAAATACGGAACCACCAGGATGTCGTGAACACCCCGCGCCACTAGCGCTTCCACGGCGCCTTCCAGGCTGGGTTCGCCTAACTCCAGAAATGCTGTTTCCACGGCTTCGAGACCGCCGGCGGCGGCCAATTGGCGGGCGACTGCGCGCACCGCTTCATTAGCCGGTTCCAGGCGCGAGCCGTGGGCGAAAACAATGATTCCGGTGGTCAAGTTCCGTGAATATACGCCTGCATATGATGCAACTCTTCGGTCTTTTGCATCAGCTCATGATGGATCACGTCGCGCATGGATAAGAACCCGGCGACCGCCCCGCCGCGCATCACCGGCAGGTGGCGGCAGCCGTGCGTTTGCATGGCCTCCATCGCCTGCTCCACGGTGGCGGAATCGTCAATGGTGGCCACGCTGGTAGTCATCACCTGATGCACTGCGGTTCGTTCCGGGTCGCGGCCCTCCAGCACCACGCGCCGCATCAGGTCGCGCTCGCTGAAAACGCCGCGCAGTTCGCCGCTGCCCATCACCATAATGGCGCCAACGCTCAGCTCCGCCATCCGCCGCACCACTGCGGCCACGGAGTCGCCCTCTTCGACGTAAAAGAGACTGTTGCGCTGTTGCAGAATGTCACGCACAAGGGACATGCCACACCCCTCCCGGAGTGGGATGAGCATATCACAAACCGGAACGGATTTACATCGAAAAGAATTTACCGGGGTGACTGGAATGGTGGAGGTTCTCGGACATCTCTTCGGCACTCGATCGAACGGGCGCTCGACAACGGCGCTTCCTTTCTGGAACTGGAGTTTGGATTCTTGCAGTATTTCATTCACCCCAACCGCGCAGCTTTGCAGACTGCTATTTCCTGACGGAGCAGCGCAAGAAAGCCATTCGAATTGCCGAATGCACGGCCGCACAAAGCACGAGGAAGGTGGTCACCCCGAGGATGTAAAAGACCGCGTCGAGTCCGCTCACACCATGAATCCGGAGGTAGCCCAAGACGATATCGAGCCCATGGCCGACGCGCCCGACGAAGTCAGCCATTGACCGCCTCCCCTTCGGCTTCCGCCTGGCGCGGGCGTCTGCCAGACGCCAATTCGGAAAGCAACTGCGCCGCCAGATTCAGTTCACCGATCGCGTAGAGCCTCTGGGCTCGTTCCCAGAGCTGTTGCCGGATCGCAAACGTCTGCCCACTGTCGTCCGGTGATCCAGGCAAAACCCGTTCGCCCGTATACCGAGGCCTCGTTGAGCGGTTTTTCATGTTCATGTGAGGGAAATCGGCGGCGAGAATCAGAGGCTGTAGTGGACCGAAGTACTATCAGTACCAGGCTGGACGGCGACCGGCTCGGCGGGTTTCCGGTGATGGGAGCCATCCCTTGGCCGTTTTGGCCAGAGGTGGTCCCGATTCAACGCGGCAAGTGAATGGATCGGGGTGGCGTGTATGCTTCCACCAGCCGCCGCCAACGCGGCGAGGAAAGTAGCCGCCGCTGTACCCGCTTCACTTCTTCAGCTCAGGATGTTCCGAGATGCTCAGAATGTTTCCGTCCGGATCCTTGAACCAAGCCACTTTCGCGCCGGTAGGGGCGATCCAGATGCCCAGTTCGTCCTGTTTCATGAAGCCATATCGTTCGAACTGAATTCCGGCTGCCACCAGGTCCTTTGCCGCTGCGGCGATATCCGGCACCTGCCAGCCCAAGACCGTGCCGTGGGCCGGCGGAAGCTCCTTGCCCATGCCGAGCCGCAGCATGATACCGTTGGCGTCGAACACCAGTGCGAACGGAGGTTCTTCGCTCAGCAGACGCAGGCCGAGCGTGTCACGGTAGAACTCCTTCGCTCGCGCGACATCGACGATGGTCACGAATCCGATGATGGTGTAGTTGCTTAGCCCTGAGTGTTGAGACATGGGGATAGCATGTACCAAAACGCCCCTTTGTCGCAAGACTGTTGTTGCGCCATAATATATGGCTGTTGCGACACGGTGAAATCCTGACCGAGTTCGACCCGAAACGCGGCGTTTCCGTCGCTTCGCTGGCCTACGAATACCCACGCGGATTTCGCGTTCCCGAGCACGCGCACGGGTCGAACCAGTTGATTTACGCAACCCGCGGCGCGATGGAGGTTTCCGCCGGCCAGAGCGTTTGGTTGATTCCGCCTCACTTTGCGCTATGGATTCCGGCGCGAACCTGCCACCGGATCCAAATGCCCGGGCCGGTTTCCATGCGTACGCTCTACTTGCGGCGCGGCATGGCTTCCCCATTCTCGGCGGGTTGTGTGGTGCTCCATGTGACTCCATTCCTGCGGGAGTTGATCGTGGAGGCGGTGCGCCTCGGGCAACTGCGCACGCGCAATCGCCACGAGCGCGCGCTGCGCGACCTGCTGATCCTGCATCTCAAAACCGCATCGCCCATGCCGACTTTTGTCACGCTGCCCAAAGAACGCCGAGCGCTTGCGATCGCCGAGGCTGTGATGACAAACCCGGCCCAATTGAAGCCGCTGGCGGCGCTGTGTGCCAACGTCGGAGTCAGCGTCAGGACCATCGAGCGGGCGTTTCGAAAAGACGTCGGCACCGATTTCGAATCGTGGCGCCGCCAGGTCCGGCTGATGAAAGCCGTGGAGCTCCTGGTTTCGGGATGTTCGATCAAAGAGGTCGCCTTCGCGGTTGGTTATCGCCAATCCAGCGCATTCGTGGAAATGTTCCGGCGAACTTTTGGAACCACTCCGAAGGCATGGGTCTCAGCTCTCGAGAAACTGGATTGAAGAGCAAGAAAAAGCCGAGATGACTCTCGGCTCAGCAGGCCGGACGGCCTGAGACACGGCGAATCGTGGCCGCTCCGCGCGCTATAATCCGGTTTCCGATGCCACCTGAACGGCGGGCGGCGGGCCGTTGCGGGGAAGAGGCCCGCGCCGCCATCGAAGCGTTTCTCGAAGGCGCTCGGCAGCCGGCGCTGCTTGAGCCGGGTGAGGAACTGCTGCCGCTCGGCGATGGCAACTTCGCGCTCGAATTGCGGGGCGCGCGTCTCACGCTGCAAGCTTGGGACCGCACGCGCAACCTGACGCGGCGCGTCACCGGCGTTGGCGTGGCTTCGGCTGGGCGCCTGGAAATGGTGGTGGAGCGGTTCGCCCGGCGCGAAGGGCATATGTACCTGCTCGACCTGGCGCGGCGCGCGGGCGCGGAGATGGGCAGGCGCAGCGGACGGCTGGTCTTTCGTGAGCGCTTCCGGCTGTTTCTGCGTCGCCAGTTCCCCGAATGGATGCTGGCCGAGCTCTCGACCGAGCCCAACCTCCAGCACAGCCTCTCGCCGGCTTTCCCGCGCGCCTTTCTGCGCCACGGCCAGCACGGCTGGGCGGCCATCGCCTGCCCGGAGGGTGGCGACGCGGCCGGTGCCGTGTCCTTCGGCTTGATCTGGCTCGCGTACTTGCGCCGCCGCGAGCGCCGGGTGACGGTGGAAGGGCTGGCGCTGTACCTGCCGCAAGGCCACGAGCGCGCCGCCGCGCTGCGCCTGCTCTGCCTCAATCCAGCCGCCGCGCGGTTCGAGCTGTTTCGTTATTCGGACGAGGATTTCGTGGCGCCGGTGGATCCGCGCGACCACGGCAATCTGGATACCCGCCTCGAGCCTTTCCGCCGCCCGGCGCCCGGCGCCGGCGCACGCTGGCAGGGCATCGCCGCCGTTCCCGGCGTCGAACAAGTCCTCAAAAGCGGAGGCCGCGTCAGCCTGCGCGTGCGCGGCATCGAGTTCGCCGAACTGGATGGAGAGGATCTCTCGTTCGGGCTGGGCCACCGTCATCCGGCCGGCGAGCAGGACATGAAGCAGGTCGAACGCGTGGCCGAGCAGCTCGATCGCGCGCGATCACCCGAGGCGGCGGACCGCGACCACCCGCTCTACCGCCAGTACCCGGAAGCGTGGCTGGAATCGCAGGCCCGCGCGCACCTGCAAATCCTGGATGCGACTCTGCGGCCCGAACCGGTCTATGGGCAGGTGCCCGCGTTCGCCGGCGGTGAGCGCGGCATCCTGGACCTGCTGGCGGTAGATCATGCCGGCCGGCTGGTGGTGGTGGAATTGAAAGCGTCCGCGGATCTGCACCTGCCCTTGCAGGCGCTCGATTACTGGATCCGCGTGAAGTGGCACCTGGACCGGGGGGAATTCGGACCGGCTGGCTATTTCCCCGGCATCGAGCTGGCCCCCGGCCCGCCGCGGCTGCTGTTGGTGGCGCCTTCGCTCGAATTCCATCCCTCCACGGAGACCCTCCTCGAGTTCTTCTCGCCCGCGATCGAGGTCGAGCGAGTTGGGATAGGCGTAGAATGGCGTAAGGGACTGCAGGTGATGTTCCGCCTGACCGGTTCCGAACGGCCCCGCTGATTTTATGCTGACCTTGCTGAAACAGGCACGAAGCGCGCTGTCCCTGCTGAATCCAGAGGAAGTCCGCAGCCGCTCCGGCCGGCTGGTGACGATCGGCCTGGTGGCGTCGAGCGACCACGCCTACGCACGCTTGGAGGATTTCCTGGCCAGCGGCGGCGGCCCGCGCGAGTTCGTTTTCCGCGCCGGCCACGCGAGCGCTCCGGAACGCGTCGACCTGGTAATCTGCGAAGCCGGCATCGAGCCGCCGCCGGGCGCGTTCGCACTCGATCCATCGGCGGCCGGCGGCACCTTGGCGGCAATCGCCCGCCACCGGGAAGACGTGGCTCTTGCTCTGGCGCGGCGCCATCCGGTGTTCCGCCGCGCGGTGGTGGATCGCGCCATCCAGGCCGTAGCGTGCGAGAACGCCCTCTTCGCCATCGCCACTGCGCTGCCGGACGTGGTGCCCAATTTGATCGAGCTTCCCTGGGTGCTCGGCGAATGGGCTTCCGACACGGCTTTCCTCACCGCCAACCAGTTGCGCATGGCGTTTTTCATCGCCGCCGCTTCCGGCAAACCGGTGGGTTTCGGCCAGCAGAAGCTGGAGATTCTCTCGATCGGAGCCAGCGCGTTCGGCTGGCGGGCGCTGGCGCGCGAACTGGCGGGCAAGATTCCCTTCGGCGGCGGGTTGATTCCCAAGGGCGCCATCGCTTACGCTGGCACCTACCTGGTAGGCAAAGGGCTGGAGCGGTTGCACGCAGGCGACGGCCCGCTGGGTCGGCGCCAGCGGAAGGAACTCTACCGGCAGGGCATCGAGCAGGGCCGGGCCGTGGCAAGTTCCGCCTTGCGCTAAAAGCCGTGGCGCGGCCTGTCAAGGCTGCTGAGTCGAGAGTCGTCTCGACTCTTCTTTGCTTAGTCTTTTTCCTGCCAAACTGGATCATGGATCATCGTGGACGTGTTTTTTGATGCCAGCTCAGATGCCTTCCCAGCAAGCGATTCGCCCGCATCCGCTACGAAAAGCCGAAACGACTCTCGGCTCAGCAGGCTCGGACAGCCCGCGCCACGGGCGAAATCGATGTAAACACGCGGGCTGCGGCGCGCGTCGTACAATGAGAAGGAATTTCCAAGGGATACCTATGCGTTGGTTATCGACTGTATTGGTACTCGCTCTGGCTACCGCGGCTTCGGCGGACGTAATCACGCTGAAAAGCGGTCGCGTCATCAACGGCACCTATGTGGGCGGCACGGCGCACCAGGTGCAAATCGAGGTCGCCGGCACGGTCCAGACCTTCGACGTGGCGGACGTCTACCGCATCGAGTTTTCGGGCAACGCGCCCGCCCCGGTGGATCCCGATCGTCCCGCGCTGCGCCGCGCGCCGGATTCCGCGGACTCGGGCAGGCCAACCCTCCGCCGTGCGCCGGATGCCGATGCGGATTCCGGCCAGCCGACCCTGCACCGCGCGCCGGATGCCGGTGCGGATTCCGGCCAGCCCACGCTGCACCGCGCGCCGGATGCCGATGCGGATTCCGGCCAGCCGACGCCGCGCCGCAGCGACAGCGGCAACACCGTCGCCATCCTGAAGCCGGGCGAGGAGCCCTCGGTGTCTTCCCGTCCCTCCGCGGCGCCGGCGCAGATCATGCTCCCGGAGGGCACTAACTTCGTGGTGCGGATGATCGACGCTGTCGATTCCGATAAGGTGACGGTGGGGCAGAACTACAGCGCGGCGCTCGATGAGCCGGTGGCGATTGACGGCCAGACCGCGATCCCGCGCGGAGCCGACGTGGTGGTCAAACTGGTCAACGCCAAGGACGCCGGCAAGTTCACCGGCCGCGCCGAACTCACGCTGGCGCTTTGGACAGTGAAAGTGAACGGCAAGGAGGTGGACGTGAATACGCAGACCATCACCAGGCAGAGCGATTCGCGCGGGCAGCGAACCGGCACCATGGCGGCCGGTGGCGCGATCGTCGGAGCGGTGATTGGCGGCATTGCCGGCGGCGGGAAGGGTGCTGCTATCGGAGCGGGTGCGGGCGGCGCCGCGGGAGCCGGAGCCGAGGCCGCCACCAAAGGCCCGCGCGTCAAGATCCCGGCCGAAACTCGGCTCACCTTCGTGCTCGATAACGCCGTGCGCTTATAAGTATTTCGCCCGGCCTTCGCCAGTTATCGGCGTACGCCGTAGTCGTTCGGTATCGGACGCAACAATCACACCCCTTTGTGGTGATGCTTTTGACTCAACTTTGCGGTTACGGTGAGCAATATAGCTCCCCCCATTATTGTTTAGCCAAAAATGCACTATTAACGTTATTATGCAATTGGTACCATCGTTACCTGTCGGAACGATAACATGCAGAGTGGTGATTCCCATCGAGGGGTTCGGATTTCGCCGCACCTGATGCTGCTGACGGTCAGACAACTCGCCAGGGAAAACGCGGAGTTGTCCGAAGAAGTGAAGCAGCTCCGGGCTGCCGTCAACGTCTACCGCGAGCTTGCCATGAGGAAGGGCCTGGCCAAGGAAAAGGGTTCGTCTTTGAGCCCGATGAGGACCGCCAGAAACAAGCTTGCCGATCCCTTTCGAAGCATCGTCGCATAGGCCTTAAGCGCCGCGGCGACGTGCGACACTGAGGCATGATCCCGTTTTCTCAACGATTGAAAAGTGTGATTGCGGAGGCGGAGCCACGGCTGCGCGCCGCAGCGGAACCAGCCGCCGGCGCCGCGCCGGCCGATCCGCAAGGCTGGTCCAGGAAACAGGAACTGGGCCACCTGGCCGATTCCGCCATCAACAACCGCGTGCGGTTCATCAAAGCGGCTCTCGAGGGCGAGTTCACGGGGCCGTCTTATGACGGGGTGGGCTGGGTGAAGCTGGGAGGCTACGCCACCACGCCGTGGCAGGACGTTATCGACCTCTGGAAGAGCCTGAACCAGTCGCTGGCTGCGGTGCTCGAAGCCATCCCGGCGGACCGCTTCACGGCACAATGCCGCATCGGGAATGGCAGCCCGGTGACGCTGGAGTTCCTCATCGGCGATTACATCGTTCACTTGCAGCATCATCTCGACCACATCTTCTCCAGGTGACGTGGCGCACGCAGTCTTGCGTGCAGGGTCGAGATTCGTCCCGACCTTTCTTCGACCCGAGACAACAAAGAAATGTCGGCACGAGTGCCGACACAGCACCGACGAGTGCGTGCGCCACGTCGGACCTGACAGGCCCCAAAATAGATTCCTGCGCTACTTTCCGCGGGGCGCTGGGTTATCATCACCATGAACTTTTCGAGGGGCTTATGAAGCAGCTCTTTCTACTCGCCGCATTCGCCGCGATGGCGGCGCTCACCCCCGCCGCCGGCCAGACGTCGTCCCCGCTGATGAGCGACCTTGCCGCCGCCCGCTTCCTCGACCAGGCGACCTGGGGGCCTACACCAGCCTCCATTGCGCAACTGGAACAGATAGGCATCAACGCCTGGCTGGCCGCGCAATTTAAGTTGAATACCTCCGACCTGCCGGATCAGCCAATCCTGGATTCCGCCGGAAAGACGAACCGGGATCTGACACCGGTGCAGCGGGCGTTTTTTTCCAACGCCGTCAGCGGACAGGATCAACTGCGCCAGCGCGTGGCGTTCGCTTTGTCGGAGATTTTCGTCGCCTCGGCGGTGCAGGTGAAGCCCGCTTATGCGATTCCCCCGTACTGGCGGATTTTCCGCGACAACGCCTTCGGCAATTACCGCGACATTATCAAAGCGGTCACCCTGAACCCGGCCATGGGGACCTATCTCAGCATGGCCAATAACAATAAGGGAAACGCCGCCAAGGGCACGTCGGCCAACGAGAACTACGCGCGCGAGCTGATGCAGTTGTTCACGCTGGGCCTGACGCAGCTCAATCCCAACGGCAGCCCGGTGCTTGATTCCAACGGCAACCCGGTTCCCACTTATGACCAGGCGGAAGTCACCAGCCAGGCCAAGATGCTGACCGGCTGGACGTTTCCTACCGCGCCCGGCGCCAGCGCCAAGAACGACAACCCGGCCTACTACTTCGGCAAGATGATAGCGGTGGAAGCCGAGCACGACACCACCGCCAAAACCATCTTCGGCGGCATACAGATTCCGGCCGGCCAGACGGGCGAACAGGACCTGGAATCGCTGTTGGACGCTTTGATGGCGCAACCGACCATGGCGCCGTTCGTCAGCCGGCAACTGATCCAGCACCTGGTCACCAGTAATCCGAGCCCGGCCTACATTCAGCGCGTGGCGGCCATGTTCGAGAACAATGGCGGGGGAGTCCACGGCGACATGGCTGCGGTAATCACGGCGATTCTCAGCGACCAGGAAGCGCGCGCCGGGGACGAGATCAGTGCCGCCCCGAACCCGGGCTTCGGGCATCTGCGCGAGCCGGTACTGTTCATGGCCAACCTGCTGCGCGGACTGAACGCGACACTCGACGCTTCCAGCACGGTCTATAACGAGGCCAACCTGATGGGGCAGGACCTGTTCTATGAGCCGAGCGTGTTCAGCTATTTTTCGCCGCTCTACCGGATTTCGAGCGGACAGCTCGCGCCTGAGTTCCAGATCTATTCGACGCAAGCCGCGGCCGAGCGGGCCGATGTCATTAACGCCGCGCTGTACGGCAAGCTGGACCAAAGCACCACCGTCGATCTCACGCCGTTCGTGAGCCGCGGCAGCGACTTGCCCAGCCTGCTGGATTACGCGAGCTTCGTCTTCCTGCACAGCACCATGCCGCCCGGGCTGAGCGAGCAAGCCTTGGCCGCGGTCAGCGCGGTCACCAGCCCGAAGGCGCGCGCGCAGGCGGTTCTCTATCTGGTGCTGACCTCGAGCGACTACCAGGTGATTCAGTAAAGGAGCCAAGCATGTTTTCGCGTCGTGGATTCATTCGCATCGGAGCAGCCTCGGTGAGCACGCTGGCGCTTCGTCCATTCGGCCTGTTGCCGGCGATAGCCGCCGCCAGCAGTTCCAACTATCGCGCCCTGGTCTGCGTGTTTCTGTTCGGCGGCAACGATTCCAACAACAGTGTGATTCCGTTGGACGATGCGGACTACACGGCTTACCAGTCGGCGCGTGGCGCGCTTGGCCTGGCCACCAGCTCCATGGTTCAGGTGACCGATGCGACCGGCGTGCCGTACGGCTTCCACTCGCTGCTCACCGAACTCGCCTCGCTGTTTACCAGCAAGCAACTGGCGGTGGTGGCCAACTTGGGGCCGCTGGTGGCGCCGCTGACGCGCGCGCAGTACCAGGCGCAGCAGGGCTTCATTCCGAACAATCTTTTCTCGCACGCCGATCAGCAGTTGGAATGGCAGTCGTCCATCGCGCAAGGCAACAGCCCCACCGGCTGGAGCGGCCGGGCCGCCGATTACGTCACGGCGCAGAAGCTCAACGCTTCCTCGTTCCCGGTTTTTCTGTCGACGGCGGGCAACGTGCTGCAAGGCGCGGGCGCGAGCACTTCTCCGGTGGCGGTGGCGCCGGGCGAATCGTTGCAACTTGCCGGCTTCAACGCTTCCGCCGCGTCGGAAGCGCGCTGGAACGCGCTCAATAATCTGATCTCGACGGATAGCGGTGTGGCGCTGGTGCAGGCGGCGAACAACACGCTGGCCAACAGCATCAGCGATGCCAAGGCGCTGACCGCTGCGTTAGCCAAGTCCACCGCACTGAAGACCCAGTTCCCCAAGACCACGCTGGCCGCGCAACTCCAGCAGGTGGCCGAAATCATCCAGGTGCAGGCCGATCTGGGAATGAGCCGGCAGATATTCTTCTGCTCGCTCGGCGGCTTCGACACCCACACCGCCGAACTGTCGACGCACGATACCCTCTACCCGCAGGTGAGCCAGGCGCTGGCCGCCTTCTACGAAGCCACCGAGGAACTGGGCGTGGCGGACAGCGTCACCACGTTCACCGAATCCGATTTCAACCGCACTTTCCAGCCCACCTCCGGCAACGGCAGCGACCATGCCTGGGGCGGCCATCACTTCGTGCTCGGTGGCGCCGTCCAGGGAGGCAGGATCTTCGGTAAGTTCCCGAGCTTCGAATTAGGCGGCCCGGACGACACCGACGTGCGGGGACGATGGATCCCCACGAGTTCCACCGATCAGTACGGGGCCACGCTATGCTCCTGGTTCGGCATCCCCAGTTCCGGCCTGGCCGGCGTGTTCCCGAATCTCGCCAATTTCCCGACCGCCAACCTGGGATTTTTGGGCTGAAGGAAAAGCCCGCGGCCCCACAGAACGGTTGGATACGCGTAAAATCAGGAAAGGACATGGCGTTCGCACATTTGCGGATACCGTTGCATGGATGGCCACCAGCTCGATCATTAGCGTAAAAGATTACCTTTCGACCAGCTACCGTCCGGACTGCGACTACGTGGACGGAGTGGTGGTGGAGCGGAACGTGGGCGAATACGATCACGGCAGGTTGCAGGCGGCGCTGGTCATTTACTTCGGCATCCGCCGTAAGGAACTGGGCATTCGCGTAGTTCCGGAACAACGCGTGCAGGTTTCCGCCACGCGATTCCGAATCCCCGACGTATGCGTGGTGCTGGGCGAGCCCGGCGAACAGATCTTCACCAAGCCCCCGTTCATCTGCATCGAGATTCTCTCGCGTGACGACCGGCTATCCGAGATGCGGGAGCGGGTGGAAGACTATCTCGCTTTCGGCGTTCCGTATGTGTGGATACTCGATCCTCGCAGGCGGGTGGCCTACCGCTGCACGGAAGCGGGCTTTCTGGAGACGCGGGAACTGCGGACCGAACGGCCGGAGATCGTGGTTCCGCTGGACGCGTTGTTCGAGTGAGCGAGCCGGGCTGGCGCCCGGCGGTTGGCCGGTCGGGGACCGGCCTCACTCTGCTATTCTCGGAATTTGCGCAAACCTGATCTCCCCCGTCCCGACACTTCCCGCTGGCTGAATGCGGCTCTGCTGGCGCTGGCGGCGCTGTTCCTGCTGGGGCTGTTTTCTACCGAGCTGGCGGATACGGATGCCTGGTGGCATCTGGCGTCGGGGCGGTACATCGCACACACACACCGGCTGCCGGCGCCGGATCCGTTCGCCTACACGACCGCGCGCGCGCAGGATGCTTACCCCGGCGAGGCAGCCACGCGGCGCTTCAACCTGACGCACGAGTGGCTGGCGCAACTGGCCATGTACGGTTTCGAAGCGGCGGGCGGCATGGGCGCGGTGGTGCTCTGGAAGGCGCTGCTGCTGACGCTGCTGTGCGGCGCGGTTGGCTGGACGGCGGCGCGGCGCACCGGTTCGCTGCTTTGGGGAATCGCGGCGGCGCTGGCGGCGTCATCGCTGGCAATCGAGTTCGCGCACGACCGGCCGAGCATCCTGAGCTACGTTTTCACGGCGGTGTTTCTCGCCATCTGCGAACGCGGGCGCCGGCTATGGCTGCTGCCGGTGCTGTCGCTGGTTTGGGCCAACTGCCACGGCGGATTTTTCCTGGGATGGATCATCGTGGGCGCCTACACAGCCCAAGCGTTGCTGCGCCGGACGGACGTGCGGCGCTGGCTGGCGGCGAGCCTGGCCACCATCGTGGTTTCTGGCGCGAACCCGAACGGCTTCGGCGCAATCGAGGCTGTCTTGCGGTACCGGCAGAGCCCGTTGCAAGCGTCGCTGATCGAATGGTCGCCGGCGAGTTTATGGGGATCGCCGTATGCGTTCGACCTGCTGCTGTATGCGGCGGCGCTGACCATGATCTGGTCGTGGCGGCGGGTGCGGCCGGCCGATTGGCTGCTGGCCGCGGCGTTGGCGGCAGCGGCGTTGACGGCTTTCCGCAATGAAATGCTAGTGGGAGTGCTGGCGCCAATCCTGATTGCGGACTATTTTCCGTGGAAGCGGCGCCTGCCACGCGCGGCGCGATACGCGGCTGCGGCGTTGCTGGCGGCTGGGTTGGTTTGGGGCGCCGGCACGGGACGATTCTTCCAGTTGCGCGCGGCGGAGTGGCGTTTTCCCGTGGAAGCCACTCGCTTTCTGCGCGAGCACGGCATCCGCGGGCCGCTGTTCAACACCTACGAGTATGGCGGCTATCTGATCTGGCAGGGAGAGCCGGTGTTCATCGACGGCCGGGCGTTAAGCGAACAAGTGTTTCAGGACTATCGGGTGATCCTGGGTTCGCCGCCGGGCGACCCGGCGCGCGGGCAGACGCTCGAACGCTACGGCGTGACGGCGATTGTGGCCAACGCCTTCGAATACAACTCGGGCACGCTGTATCCGCTGGTGCCGGCGCTGATGGCGCCTTCCGAGACGAGCTGGCATTTGATCTACGAGGACGCGCAGGCGCTGATTTTCGTGCGGGACCTGCCGGTGGGAGTGGCCGCGCTGCCCGCCGGACGGGTGGATTCGCACCTGGAAAACGAATGCCGGCTGCATGTGGAGCGCGACCCGGAATTTTCCTTGTGCGCGCGCACGCTTGCCAGTTTGTATTTGCGGGTGGGCGATCGCGAGCGGGCGCGGCGCTGGTTGAAGTATTACCTGGACCATCCTTATGGCGACGACCCGGAAGCGCAGCGGGCGTACGTGCAGTTCTTTGAGCGATAGGGTTGGCAGGCGAAAGCGCCGGCCCCGCTAAGTGTTCGCTCTACGGCGGCGTCGGCAGGTCGGGGACGTCGGGGACCTGCCCCACTTTGGCGATCCGATGGCGGAAAACGTTCGTACTACGATAAGATAGAAGTTACAGGCCGGTTCACCGCTGGTGAGAGCTCATTTGAAGCGCGTCCTCTTAATCCCGATTTTTGCGTGTACGTTTATCGCTCAAACCGCGCCGCTGGCGATGGTGGTTCTGAATACAACGGGGTGGGGCGGCGGGCGCATACCGGCAAGCTGGGAGATCAAGGTAAACCATGGCAAGCCGGTGGTTTCGGTGTGCAAGGACGCGGATACGGCCTGCCTGCACCTGTTAAGCATCAGCTCATCGTTCTCACTCGAAAAGTCGGTGGATGTGGATCCGGCGCAGATGCCGTACCTGACCTGGAGCTGGAAGGTGGCGCAACTTCCCGGCCGCGGGGATTTCCGCAAGTCGTCGACGGACGATCAGGCCGCGCAGTTGCTGGTGGCGTTCAGCGACCGGCGCGTGATTTCCTACATCTGGGACACGCGCGCGCCGAAAGGAGCGATGGAGAGCGCGAGCTCGATTCCGCTGCTGCGCATCGTGGCAGTGGTTTGCGAATCCGGGGCCGGGCAAGCGAACCAGTGGATTGAAGAAAGCCGCAACGTGGCGGCGGATTACGCGCGGGCGTATGGCAAGCCGGCGCCAAGGGTGAAGGGCCTGCGCATCCAGATCAACTCGCAGCATACCGGCACCGTAGCCGAGAGCTACTTCGGCGACGTGGCTTTCCGCAGCACGCTGCAATAGCACCATGATTCTCCTCACCGGCGGCACGGGCTTCGTTGGCAGCCATGTGCTGGAACGGTTGCGCGCGGATGGCGCGCCGGTTCGCTGCCTGGTGAGACCGAAGGCGGGAAGAACGGTGGATGCGGGTTCTTTGGGCGCAACCGAAGTTGTGGCGGGCGACCTGGAGACGGGCGCGGGGCTTGAAGAGGCTCTGGCGGGTGTGGAAACGGTGATCCACCTGGCGGGGATCACCAAGGCGTTGCGGCGGGAGGAATATTACGACGGCAACGTGCGCGCCACCACGAATCTTCTGCTGGCCATGGCGGGAGGCGGCGCGCGGTTGGTGCACGTGAGCTCGCTAGCGGCGATTGGGCCGTCGGAAGCGGCCAACCGGCCGGTGGATGCTGAAACCGAGCCGCATCCGCTTTCCGACTACGGCAGGAGCAAGCTGGAAGGCGAGCGGCTGGTGCGGGCCAGCCTGCCGGACGCGGTGATTGTGCGGCCGCCAGTGGTGTACGGGCCGCGCGACACGGATGTCTTCCAGTTTTTGAAGCCGGTGGCCAAGGGGTGGTCGCTCCAGATGACCGGCGGCGAGCGCTGGTTCAGTGCGATTTACGTAGGCGACCTGGCGGCGGGGCTGGTCCGGCTCGCGGCTTCGCAGGCGGGCGCGGGGCGAACGTATTATATGGCGCAGGAACCGCCCGTTTCCTGGAGTGGGCTGGCGAAGTGCGCGGCGCGCATCATGGGAGTGAAATTGCGGGTGGTGCGGATACCGCCGGCGCTGGCGCTGGCGATCGGGGAATGCGCGGATGGGTGGGCGCAACTAACCGGGAAGCCCGGCATCATCTCGGAGGAAAAGATGATCGAAGGGCGATGCGCGGCGTGGACCTGCGACACCCAGCCGGCCCGCACGGAATTGGGGTTTGAGGCGACGACGGATCTTCAGCACGGGCTGGCGGAGACGCTCCAGTGGTACAAAGAGGCTGGATGGCTGAGCTACTGAAGGTCTCGGCGGCAGACCGGCGGTTCTGGGCGGTCGACAAAGTCATTCTTGGTTATTTGGTATTCACCAGCGTTCTACTGGTGGGGTGGTGGAGCGCCATACCGAATGCGGCGGCACTGGCCGCGGCGCACCTGGGCGGCGTAGCGCTGCTGCTGATCGAAATCAAGGTACCGAACCCCACCAGTTGGTATTTTCGCTGCTGGTATCCCTTGCCGTACGTAGGGGCCTGCTACAAAGAGATGGCGCTGCTGGTCCCGGCGATCCGCCACGGCAACGCCGACCGCTGGCTGGCCGCCGTCGATTTTCGTTTTTGGGGCGCGTATCCGACCATCTGGCTGGAGCGGATTTACAGCCCGGCGCTCACCGAATATTTACAGATCGTGTACACGCTGTTTGTGCCGGCGGTGCTGCTGGTGCCGTTTCTATTGTGGCGCAAGCGGCGGCGCGGAGAGTTCCAATATTGTGCGTTTTTAATTGCGTTAGGCTATTTGGCGTCTTATGTGGGCTACCTTCTGGTGCCGGCGCTGGGGCCGCGGTTTCTGCTGAAACCCTTGGAACACTTGCCGTTACGGGGGCTGTGGCTGTTTCAAAACATGCAACATTCGCTGAACAGGCTGGAATCCACGGCGTACGATTGCTTTCCCAGCGGGCACACGGAACTGACGATTCTGGCGTGCTGGATGAGCCGGATAGTATCAAACCGGTTGTTTTGGGTCTATTTCTGCTACACACTGTCGATCATTTTTGCTACAGTTTATCTTCGATACCACTATACGGTCGATCTGCTCGCAGGGGCAGCCCTGGCGGTGACCCTGATTTTAGCTTCACCATTTTGTTACCGCATTCTGCGGGAAAGGGCGTGAACGTTTGGGAGGAATCGAGGTCGCGGTAGCGGAAGGCAAGGGCGGCCTGAAGCAGTTCGTCGAACTGCCATATAGGCTCTACCGGAACGAACGGCACTGGGTGCCCCCGTTACGCATCGCGGTGAAGGAGCTGCTGGACCGGGAGAAACATCCGTTTTACCGCAATGCCGAAGCCGAGTTCTTTCTGGCGCTGCGGGATGGAGAAGTGGTGGGCCGGATCGCGGCGGTGCTGGATAAGGCCTACAACCGTTTCCATGACGAGGAGGCGGGCTTTTTCGGCTTCTACGAATCGATCGACGACAAAGCGGTGGCCAAAGCCCTGCTGGACCGGGCGTGGCAGTGGCTACAGAAGCGGGGCGCGACGGTGATGCGGGGACCGGTGAATCCATCCACCAACTATGAGTGCGGGATGCTGATCGACGGCTTCGATTCCGATCCGATGGTGATGATGCCGTACAACCCGCGCTACTATCCCGAACTGATGACCGAGGCCGGTTTGCGCAAGGCCAAGGATCTGTATGCGTACGGCAGCAGCGTGGCCGGCGTCGGTACGGAGAAAAGCGAGCGGGTGGCGGAGAAGGCGGTGGCGGCGGCGGGGATTACGGTACGCCAAATCGACCTGAAGAACTTCAATGCCGACGTGGAGCGGGTCTGGCAAGTTTACAATTCGGCGTGGGAGCGCAACTGGGGATTCGTGCCCATGACGCGCGAAGAGTTCGCGCTGATGGGCAAGGAAATGAAGCAGATCCTGAAGCCGGAGCTGGTGTTGATCGGCGAGGTGAAGTCGCGCGTGGTGGGGTTCGCGATCGCGCTGCCGGATGTCAACCAGGCGCTCAAGCCGGCGGGGGGTAGGCTATTCCCCACGGGATTAGTTAAAATACTGTATTATCAGCGTTTGATAAAAAGCGTTCGGGTTCTGGTGCTGGGCGTGTTGGAAGAGTATCGCGCGTCCGGGCTGGCAGCGGCTTTCTACGCGACCCTGACGCGCAACGCCCGGAAGTTGGGCTATAGCGATTGCGAAATGTCTTGGATCTTGGAAGACAACGTACTTATGAACCGGTCCCTGGCCATGATGGGGGCGAAACGGAATAAGACGTACCGAATTTATGAATGGAATTGAGAAAGATGCGCCTTTCTACTAGCGACGTCGCCGGCAAGAAAAGGGGCAGCGGAACGAACGACATTTTCGAAAAATGCCGGAACTTCACTCGTCCGGGTGATCTCCAGTCCGCTGGGCTCTACATGTACTTCGAGGTCTTTGGAGATCGCGAGGGATGCGGGCCTGGGGAGGTCCGCATAGGGAAGCGGAAGGTGTTGATGTTCGGGTCGAACGATTATCTCGCCCTGATCACGCACCCCAAGGTGAAGGAAGCCGCGGCCCAGGCGCTGAAGAAGTATGGCAGCGGATGCAGCGGTTCACGCTTGTTAAACGGCACGCTGGACCTGCATGTGAAGCTGGAAGCGGATCTGGCCGCGTTAATGCACAAACAGGCGGCGATCACCTTCGGCACCGGATTCCAGGCGAACTACGCCACGCTCAGCGCGCTGACGGAAAAGGGCGACGTGATGGTGTGCGACCACAATCTGCACGCCAGCCTGGTGGAAGGCGCGCTGCGTTCGCCGGCGCGGACGGTGCGCTTCCGCCACAACGACATGGAGCACTTCGAGCGGTGCCTGGAGAACTGCCCGCCGGAGGAGAAGATTCTCATCGTTTCCGAAGGCGTGTTCAGCATGGAGGGCGACATCGCCGACATGCGGGGCATCACGCGGCTGGCCAAGCCGTACGGGGCGCGGGTGTACGTGGATGAAGCGCACGGGCTGGGCTTGCTGGGCGCGAACGGCGCGGGCGCGGCCGAGCACCTGGGCGTGCTGGACGACATGGATATCGTGATGGGCACGTTCAGCAAATCGCTGGCATCGGTGGGCGGATTCATCGCTGCGGACCGCACGGTGATCGATTATCTGAAGCACACGGCGCGGCCGTTCGTGTTTTCGGCCAGCCTGCCGCCGGCGTCGGTGGCGGCGGCGGGAGCCGCGCTGGACATCATGCGGCACGAGCCAGAGCGGCGGCGGAACGTGCTGCGGGTGGCCCAGATGCTCCGCGATGAGCTGCGGGTGCGCGGATTTTCGGTGTTGCCCGGCGAAACGGCGATTGTCCCGGTGGTGGTGCGCGAGGAGATGGACCTCTGCCGGCTGTGCAAGACGCTGCTCGAACAGGGGATCTACATCAACCCGGTGCTGCGTCCGGCGGCGGCGCAGAACCTGCTGCGAATTTCCTGTACGGCAGCACACACCGAACAGCACGTGGACCGGCTGGTCAGCACGCTGGTGCGGGTGATCTCGGAACTGGGCATCGAGATTTAAGGGCGGGCTGGTAGAACGGACCATCGCCTTTCGTGGTCCGCGCCTCGTGCCTGCCCCAACCTACCGTATCTTTTCGTCCTTTTCGATCTTCCCGTCGCGGATGTGGATGATCCGCCAGGCGTGCTGCGCGATATCGTGCTCGTGCGTGACCAGGATGATGGTGTTGCCTTGTTCATGCAGACGCTCGAACAGGGCCATAATCTCGTTACCGGTGGCCGTATCCAGGTTGCCGGTAGGCTCGTCGGCCAGCAGGATGGATGGGTTGTTGACCAGGGCGCGGGCGACGGCCACCCTCTGGCGCTGGCCGCCGGACAGCTCATTGGGCTTGTGCAGCATGCGCTGTTCCAGGTCCACTTGCCGCATTGCCTGCTTGGCCCGCTCGAGGCGCTCGGCGGAGGACATGCCGGCGTAGATCAGCGGCAATTCGACGTTGTGCAGTGCCGTGGCGCGCGGCAGCAGGTTGAAGGTCTGGAAAACGAAACCGATTTCCTTGTTGCGGATGCGGGCCAGCTCATCGTCCGTCATCTCGCTCACCAGGTGGCCGTTGATGAAGTACTGCCCCTTGGTGGGCGTGTCCAGGCAGCCGATCAGATTCATCAGCGTGGATTTGCCCGAGCCGGAAGGGCCCATGATGGCGACATACTCGCCGCGCTTGATTTCGATATCGACACCCGAAACCGCGTGGATGGTCTGATCGCCCATCGTGTACGTCTTCCACAGATCGTAGGTGCGGATGACCACGCCATCCCGCTTGAGTTGCTCGGCGCGCTCCAGTAATGAGTTGTCGGCGACGGCTGACATAAGGTATCTCGAGTCCTAACTGGTCGTAGCGGCTACCGGCGCCTTGTTATCGACCTTAACCATGGCCCCGTTCTTGATCGTGCGGATCACCTGGTAGGAGCCGGTGACGATCTGGTCGCCCGGCTTCAACCCGGTGAGCACTTCAATGTCGGTGGCGCCGGTGATGCCGGTCTCGACTTTGCGGAATTCGGCTTTGCCCGCGTTCACCACAAAGACGCCCTGGATTTCTTCCTTGCGCGCTTTTTCGGCGGCGGGGTCCGGCTTGGTGGCGGCTTGCGCGGTGGAAGTGGTGCCGGGCTTGGGCTGCTCCAGGTCGCCGCGCTGCCGGATGGTGAGCGCCTGAATGGGTATCGTTACCGCGTTGGCGCGCGTCGCGGTGGTGACCTTGGCGGTGCAGGAAAGGCCGGGCCGAACCTCTTCCGGCGGATTATCCATCGCGATGACCACCTTGAAGTCCTTGGCCTCCTGGCTGGAGATGGCGCTTTGCGAAGCGGCCAGACCGGTGGAGCGCAGGATGGCGGTGTCGCCGATCTCGGTCACGTGCCCTTTGAAGGTCTTATTGGGAATGGCGTCGATGGTGATATCGGCCACCTGGCCCAGGTGCACGCTCACGATATCGGTTTCATCCACCTTGACCTCGGCCGTGATCATGGACATGTCGGCGATGGTCATGATCACGCTGCCCTCGGAATTCTGGATGCCGGGCACGACGGATTCGCCGACGCGCACGGGCAGGTTGGTGACCACGCCATCGAGCGGCGCAACGGAGTCGTACTTGCGCAGGACGTCCGCGAAGCGGTTGAGGTTGGCGCGGGCTTGGGCGATGTGCCGCTGGGTGGAAGAAACCTGCGCCGCGTTCTGCTCGCGCTGTGCTCTGGCTTGCACGATTTTGGCCTCGGATTGCGTGATCTGCGCTTTCTGCGCTTCGTAGGTGAATTTCTTGAGCTCGAAATCCTGCCGGGCGAGCAGTTTTTCGTTGAACAGCTCCTGGGCGCGGTCGAAATCGGCCTTCATGCGATCCAGGTCTGCTTTATCGTGCTCGAGGCCAGCCTCCATGGTGTGGATGTTTTCGTCGGCCGCCTTGAGTCCAGCTTCCGAGGCCGTCGTATCGGCCTCCGCGGAGCTGACGGATGCCTGATACGCCGCCACATCGGCCGTGGGTTGCGTGTTTTCCACACGCGCCAGCAATTGGCCCTTGCGGACGTGATCGCCTTCCTTGACCAGGATTTCCGTGATGTTGCCCATCGCGTTGGCGCCGATATTGATGTAGTTCTTGGGCTTGATCTCTCCCGAGGAAGTGACGATGGCAGCCAGGTCGCCGCGCGTTACCTGTCCGGTTTGCACCGTCACCACGCCGCGCTTGCTATAGACCGTGCTCGCGTATACTCCGATAGCGGCCACAAGCAGAGCCGCCAATGTGATGATTACTTTCCACTTAGTTTTCACGACGAATGTCCTATCACCGCTTTAGACGCAAATTTGCAGGTGGGAGTTCACCATTTATTTTACAACGCCGGCCCGCAGGCCCTACGGCGGAAGCGTAGGGAGCCATCCGGAAGACGCCGGAAAGGGGGAAATGTTAGCGGAGGGCAAACAGGATTAGCCACGGGATGAACACAGAGGAACGCCGATAAGCAAGAACGCGTCTTTATCTGTGTTTATCCGTGTTCATCCGTGGCTCAAAATGGCTCTTTGGGCAGCTCGCTACGCGAAGAAATTGCCCATTTTGCGGAACTTGGCGTAGCGGTGCTCCACCAGTTGTTCTCCGCTGAGCGCGGCTAGGTCGAGCAGGCTATGGCGGAGTGCCTGCCGCAGGTTTTCGGCGGCGGCTTCCGGGTCCTCCTGCGCGCCGCCTTCGGGCTCGGGAATGATGGTGTCGATCAAACCGAGCTGATCCAGATCCTCCGCGGTGAGGCGCAGCGCGGCCGCGGCACGCTCGGCCTTGCCCGAATCGCGATAGATGATGGATGCGCAACTCTCCGGCGAAATCACGCTATAGACCGCATTTTCGAACATCAGGACGGTGTTGCCGACGCCCAGCGCGAGCGCGCCTCCGCTCCCGCCTTCGCCAATCACGACCACGATAACCGGAATGGCCAGCCGCGCCATCTCGCGCAGGTTGCGGGCGATGGCTTCCGCCTGGCCGCGCTCCTCGGCGTCGATGCCGGGGTAGGCGCCGGTGGTATCCAGAAACGTGATCACCGGGCGCCCGAACTTGGCGGCCAGTTGCATGATGCGCAGGGCTTTCCGGTAGCCCTCCGGCTTGGGCATGCCGAAGTTGTGCTGCAGCCGCTCTTTAGTATTGCGGCCTTTTTCTTCCGCCACGATGACGATGGGCCGGCCGTCGAAACGCGCCAGGCCGGCGACGATGGCGGGGTCGTCGGCGAACGATCGGTCGCCGTGCAGTTCCTGGAAATCGGTGAACAGGCGGTCGATGTAGTCGAGCGAGTGCGGCCGCTTGGGATGGCGCGCCAGTTGCACCCGCTTCCACGCAGGATGAAGCTCAGGCGGCGCCGGCGCGTCGGACGTGATCTCGGGATCCACTCTTAAACATCTTACCAGTGGACCGGGCCGGCACAGCAATCGCGCCGCACTTGACACGCCGCCGATTTAGATTTAATCTAAATCTATATTGTGTCTAGTATAAGCACCGAGTTGCGGCAGGCCTTTCTCGCGGCGGATGTGCGGCCCACCGTGCAGCGCTACGCGGTGCTGCACCACCTGTTGCGGGACGGCGTCCACGCGACAGCGGAGGAGATCTTTCGGGCGGTGAACCGGCAGGATCCGCGGGCGTCGCGTGCCACGGTTTACAATAGCCTCAAATCCCTGACTCGTGCGGGGCTGGTGCGGGAAGTGATTTCGGAAGGAAAAGCGGCCCGCTATGACGCCAGCCTGCGTCCGCACCATCATTTTGTGTGCGAGCGCTGTGGGCAAGTGGAAGACATCGCCTGGTTCGAACTCCCGGCGGGAAAACAGGCGCTGGGGGCGCGCCGGGTGCGCAGTTTTGAGGTAGTGTTCCGCGGCGTATGTGAGAAGTGCGGCGGTTCGCAACCAAGGACAGGAGAGACGACATGAGTCTGGCGGGAAAGCAATGCAAGCCGTGCACCGGCGGCGTGCCGGCGCTCAAGGGCGAAGAGTTGGCGCAACTGCAAGCGCAGTTGCAAGGTTGGCAAGTGGTGGGCGGACATCATTTGCAGAAAATGTTCGCGTTCCCGGATTTCCGCGCGGCGCTGGCTTTCGTCAACCGCGTCGGGGAACTGGCCGAGCGGGAGGGCCACCATCCGGACCTCTACCTGGCTTGGGGACGCGTGGAAGCCAAGATTTGGACCCACAAAATCGACGGCCTGACCGAGAGCGATTTTATTCTGGCGGCCAAGATCGACACTGTATTCGAGATTTGAGAACACGAGGAGAAACCACAGACATGTTAGGAGTTGGACAGAAGTTTCCACCTTTCTCTATGCAGGCGACGGTGAGCCTGGAGAAAGGCAAGACGTTTCGCACCATCACCGAAGAGGACTATCCGGATAAGTGGAAGGTCTATTTCTTCTGGCCGAAGGACTTCACCTTCGTCTGCCCGACGGAGATCGCGGCGTTCGGCAAGATGAACAAGGATTTCAGCGACCGGGACGCGCAGATATTGGGCGGCAGCACGGACTCCGAATTCGTGCACCTGGCTTGGCGGCAGAGCCATCCCGACCTGAAAGAGCTGCCGTTTCCCATGCTGGCCGACATCAAGCGCGAGCTGTGCGCGGCGCTGGGAATTCTGGACCCGCAGGAGGGAGTGGCGCAGCGGGCGACCTTCGTGGTGGATCCGCATAACCTGATCCGCTTCGTTGCGGTGAACGATCTTTCGGTGGGCCGCAATCCGCAAGAGGTGCTGCGCGTGCTCGATGCGCTGCAGACCGACGAGCTTTGCCCCTGTAACTGGCACAAGGGCGAAGATGTGCTGAAGCCGGTCGTATAGCGCTCCGTGGCGCGGCTTGCCCGTGCACCATCCGGGACTGTCAAATCTGCAGAGCCGAGAGTCATCTCGGCTTTTCTTCCTTCAAGGGAGTCGTGATGACCTATAGCGAATTAGTGGACTCCATTCCGGAGTATGCCAAGGATTTGAAGCTGAACCTGGGCAATGTAATGGACCAGAGCGAGCTAACCCCGCAGCAGGCCTGGGGGACGGCGGTAGCCTGCTCGCTGGCGGCGCGCAACCGGCAATTGTATCGCGCGGTCGTCGCCGAAGCTGGCGCCAGGTTGAGTCCGCAGGCGCTGTTCGGCGCCAGGGCGGCGGCGGCCGTGATGGGGATGAACAACATCTTTTACCGCTTCCGCCACTTCTCGAGCAATCAGAATTACGGAGCTATCCCAGCCCGGCTGCGCATGCAGAGCATCCGCACCCACGGCACCGACCCGGCGGATTTCGAGTTGTGGTGCCTCGCCGTGTCCGCCGTCAACGGTTGCCAGGTGTGCGTGGACTCGCACGAGCAGGCGGTGCGCGAAAAGGGGCTGAGCGAGGAAACCGTGATGGCCGCCATCCGCATCGCGGCGACGATTCACGCGCTGGCGGCGGTGGTGGGGGCGGACGAAGCGGCTGGCGCGACCGCCTGAGGCGTTCATTCCTAGGCGAGGCTCGACGAAAGCGTATTCCAGAATTCGGGGAAGGAAACCGAGGCGGCTTCTGCGCCTTCGATGACGGATGGGCCGTCGCCTGCCAGCGCGCCGACGGCAAACGCCATCGCGATGCGGTGATCGCCGTGGGAATCGAACTCGGCGGCGTGGAACCTTTGCCGGCCGGAAATCGCCATTCCATCCGGTAGCTCTTCGGCCTCAATTCCGGCGCGGCGCAGGTTCTCGACCACCGTGCGTATGCGGTCGGTCTCTTTGATCCGCAGCTCGCCGGCGTCTTTTACGACGAGCCCCTGTTCGGTAGCCGCGCCGAGCACGGCCAGCACGGGGATTTCGTCGATCAGCGCCGCTGCCAGCGCGCCGTCAATCGTGCCGCCGCGCAGTTCGGAATGGCGCACCACGATATCGCCCACCAGTTCGCCATTGTGGCTTTCGAGCTCGGGGATGCGGATATTACCGCCCATCCCGACCAGGAAATCAAGCAGCGCCGAGCGCGTCGGGTTGAGGCCGACGCCGCGAATGGTCAGCTCCGAACCGGGCACCAGCAGCGCGGCCACAATGAAGAACGCCGCCGAGGAAAGATCCGCGGGGACGGCGAGCTCGCGCGCGGTGAGCTTGGGGCGTCCCGTTAGCGTGATGGTGCGGCGCTCCACCGTGAGGTCCGCGCCGAATTCGCGCAGCGCGATTTCGGTGTGATCGCGGGAGCGGACTGGCTCGGTGACGACTGTCCGCCCCGCCGCGTACAGCCCAGCCAACAGCACGCACGTCTTCACCTGCGCGCTCGGCACCGGCAGCACGTAGTCGATGGGATGCAAAACGGCGCCGGTAATTTCGAGCGGCGGGAACTTGTCCTCGCGCGCGCGGATGCTGGCGCCCATTTGGGTGAGCGGCAGCATGATGCGCTGCATCGGCCGGCGCGACAGCGATTCATCGCCAATCAGGCGGCTCGTAAATGGCTGCGCCGCGAGAATACCGGAAATCATGCGGATGGTCGAGCCGGAATTGCCGGCATCGAGATCGCCGGCCGCCTGCCGCAGGCCGTCCAGCCCGCGGCCATGTATGACGAACTCGGTGCCAATACCTTCCACGTCGATGCCCAGCGCCCGGACGCAGCCCAGCGTCGAGTGGCAGTCGGCGCCGGTCGAATAGTTGCTGATGCGCGTTGCCCCTTCGGCGATGGAGCCGATGAGAGCATACCGGTGCGAAATCGACTTATCGCCCGGCAGCGTGATGGTGCCGGAAACCGAAGAAGCGGGAGTGATGACCTTTCTCATGCGGATCTTCTATTCTAAAGCGCCGAGTGAACTGCGCGTCGGGGAAGTGTATCCTTGAGCATAGGGGGACTCGGCAGATGGACGTCAGACAGGAGATTGCGAAGCAAGTCGAGAAATTGCCTCCGGACATGCAGGAACAGGTGCTCCGCTTCGTTGCGTCTCTCTCCCCTTCGGCGCCGGTGGGTGAGAACGGCGCGCGGCTGCGCCAATTCTCTTCGTCTCTGGACACCACTTCAGCCAGGCAGATGATCCAAGCGATCGACGAGGAGTGCGAGCGCGTTGACGCCAGCGAGTGGTAGATTCCTGCTGGATACCAACATCGTCATCGCCCTACTGGAGGGGGATGATACGGTGCTGTCCAATCTGGACCGGGCGCCCGAAGTATTCATCCCGGCGGTTGCGCTCGGCGAGTTGTTCTTCGGAGCTGCAAAATCCGGTCGCCCTGATGAGAACACGGCTATGGTAGAGCGATTCGCGGCCGGTAGAGCCATCGTCTCATGCGATCTCGACGTTGCCCGCGAATACGGACGTCTGAAGCAGCGCCTGAAGGAGAGGGGACGGCCACTTCCCGAGAACGACATCTGGATTGCTGCCGCGGCGAAACATCACGGGATGGTCCTCGTTACCCGAGACCGGCATTTTCAAGAGGTTGAGGATTTGCAGACCACGGAGTGGGCCGCTCAGCAGTAACTTCTGCCGCGCATCGGTCCGCGCCGAAAGCTACTGCGCAGCCCCCTAAAGCAGCGTCTTCTGTGCCGTCGCCAGCGGCAGAAACAGGGTCCGCGGTTGGCCCGCGATCGGGCGGAATCCGTATCGCTGGTAGAACGCGGCCGCCTGATCGTTCTTGGCATCAGCTATCAGAGCGAACGCGGCCGCCGCGTCCCGCATGGTCCGATGGACCGTGTTCATCAGCATGAGTTCGCCGAGGCCGCGCCGTTGGTATCGCTGGTCGACGGCAAGTCTTCCAATGCGGACTGCCGGCAAGGTGGGGTATCGCGGCAATCGCTTCGCTTCGTTCGGCGGAAGATCGACCAGCGGAATGCTCGCCGCCGACAGGGTGTAATAGGCTGCGACCCGGCTACTAGCGGTTTCCACCATCACAAAACAATTCGCGATCCGGCGGCGGATGTCCTGGGTCACCTGAGTCTGGAAATACCCGTCGAAAGCGCTGTCGCCGCAGCGGAACGCGGCGCGGTCATGCCCATCGCCGAGCGTTTCGAAGCGAAACGGGGCAATGGTCATGCGACGCCGAACAGTTGGCGGTACCGCCTGGCGGCGCGCTTAAGACCGGGCGTCGGCGCCGGCGGATCGAGGATCGCCGCCGCGATCTGGCGTTGGCCCTCGATCGAGAGGCGCACAATCTCGGTTTCCTGGATCGCCCGGCACGCCACTTCATCGGCGGCCGCCACCACAAAATCCGTCAGCGTGCGCCCCTGGATTTCGGCGGCACGCTTCAGGCGCGCCATCACGTCGTGTGGCAAGCGCGCCTCCAGGCGCGCGGTGGGTTGGGCTTCCTGTTTCATCGCACTTTATTATACGGCAAATTGCCGTATCGGTCAACGCGGGGTGTCTCGCGTGACACCGAAAAAATCCGCTTTCTCCAGCAAACTTCGCGCACAAAAATGCGTCTAACCATTGCATCGCCACCGTATTAGGTAAATATGGCCACCCTCTTGCAAGACTTGCGCTACGCGTTCCGCAACCTCGCGAACGCCCGCGGATTTGCCCTTGTTGCGGCTCTCACGCTGGCCATCGGCATCGGCGCTAACACCGCTATTTTCAGCATCATCGACACCATCCTGCTGCGGCCGCTTCCATATCGCAACCCAGGCGAGTTAGTCCGGCTGAATGAGACCGAATCGGCGCCGGGAAAGTACTCGTTTGCCGAGCCGGACTTTGTGGATTGGAAAACGCAGGACAGCACGTTCCAGGACATGACGCTATTCGCGTGGCCGAGCGACATGAACCTGGCCGCCGGGGGACGGCCGGAGCATGTGCAGGCGCTGCCGACCGAGGCGAACTTCTTTTCCCTGCTGGGGGTCACGCCGCTGCTGGGCCGAGCCTGGGCTGCCGGCGAAGACCAGAAGGGCAAAGACGACGTGGTGATCCTTAGCTACGGCTTATGGCAGAGCCGCTTCGCCGGGGATCCCCACGCGGTAGGCCAATCGATTGAGCTGAATGCGCGAAAGCGAACCATCGTGGGCGTGATGCCGGCGAGTTTCCGCTTTCCGTGGAAGTCGCAGCTCTGGATTCCGCAGGTGATGGACCCGAAGCTGTATGGCGGGCGCGGCAGCCACTGGGCAAACGCGATCGGCCGGATGAAGCCGGGGGTCTCGGCCAAAGCGGCGGAGGCGGATCTCAAGATCATCGCCGCGCGCCTGGAAAAGCAGTATCCGGGACCGAACGAGAAGGTGGGAGCGGCGGTAACGCCGCTGCGCGACGATCTGGTCGGCGACAGGCGCCCTACGCTGTTCCTGATGCTGGGGGCGGTGGGCGTGGTGCTGCTGATTGCGTGCGCAAACGTGGCGAATCTGCTGCTGTCCAGGGCGCTGGCACGGCAGAAAGAGGTGGCCATCCGCAGCGCGTTGGGTGCGTCTCGAGTTCGCCTGGTGCGCCAACTGCTGACGGAAAGCCTGCTGCTCTCGCTGGTGGGCGGCGCGCTGGGGCTGCTGCTGGCGTGGGTGGGCGTCAGCCTGTTTTCCAAAACCAAGGGCTACGGGCTGCCGGAGTTCAGCGTGGTGCAGGTGAATGGAGCGGTGCTGGCGTTCACCTTTGCGCTGGCGATCGCGACCGGCGTGTTGTTCGGGCTGTTCCCGGCGCTTGAGATGTCGCGGCCGGATCTGCATGAGGAGCTGAAAGGCGGGGCCGGCAGCTCCATCAGCCCCGGGCGGCGGCGCCGGTTCACCAGCCACGCCCTGGTGGTGGCCGAGATTGCGCTCTCCCTGATGCTGCTGGTCTCCGCGAGTCTGCTGCTGAAGGATTTCGCGGCGCTGCGCAGCCTGGACATCGGCGTGCGCCGCGACGGCGTGTGGACGGCGGCCGTACAACTGCCCGAGGCAAGCTATAAAACCGACCGGCAAAAGTACGACTTCTCGCAGACGCTGATGGAGCGCGCGCGCCGCGTCGGCGGGGTCGATGCGGTTGCCCTGAGCGATCACCTGCCGCTCGAAGGAGGCAGCAACTACTACGTCAAGCTGCGCGGGCAGACCGGCGCGATGAGCAACCAATTGGTGGAGCGTCACTCCGCCTCGCCCGAGTATTTCCGCGCCATGGGAGTGCGATTGCTCCAGGGACGGACATTCACGCCGGCTGACATCCAGACGGCCCTCGAGCACGATATGCGCCTCAACCCGATCTGGGAGGCCGGCGCCCAGCCACCCGCGGATCTGACCAACGGCATGGTTTTCCCTTGCGTGATCAACGAGAGTATGGCCCGCTTCTTCTGGCCGAATCAAAACCCGCTGGGGAAGATGTTTTCGCAGGGCGGTGACAACGGGCCGTGGAAACAGGTGATCGGGGTGGTGAGCGATGTGCGGCAATGGAGCCTCACGCATAAACCCGTGCCGGAAGCGTATGACGCCTTCGACGGCGGCTCGCGCTTGTTTCTGGTGCTGCACACGTCCCTGCCGCCATCGAGCGTGACGGCCGAAGTGCGGCGCGCGCTGGGGCAGATCGATTCGACCTTGCCGCTCTACAGCGTGCGCTCCATGGACGAGGTGGTAGGCGAGCAGGCGGAGGGCCAGCAATTCCTGAGCCTGTTGGTGGGTTCCTTCGCGGCGCTGGCGGCGCTGCTGGCGGCGATCGGAATCTACGGCGTGCTTTCCTACGCGGTGCGGCAGCGGACGCGCGAGATCGGCATTCGGATGTCGCTCGGCGCCAGCCGCGGCCGCGTGCTGGGAGAAGTGCTGCGGGAGGGCATGCAACTGGCCGTGCTGGGCCTCGCGGTTGGAATTGCCGGCGCGTTCGCCGCCGGCCGCGTGCTGGCGCGCCTGCTGAGCGAGGTCAAACCGGGTGACCCGCTGATCTTCGCCGCGACCGCCGGCCTGCTCGCCATGGTGGCCCTGATCGCGTGTTATCTGCCCGCGCGGCGCGCAGCACGGTTGGACCCGATGGCTGCGCTAAGGTACGAGTGAGGTTGGCGGAAATTCCTCAGCAGTTTTACGGCTTCATCATCTCCTGAATCAGTTGCTCGGTAAGCGCGATCTGGTCTAGCGTTCCGCGCACGGACAGGGCTCTTTGCGAGTAGCAAATGTATACCTGTTCCAGCTTTTGGGTGCGGCGGGCCTGGGCGGCGATGTCCACAAATTGCTGCGCCGTGGTCGAGTCCGTAAAGTGGAAGACATGCACAATCTGGTCGCTGTCCGGCACCTGAAACTCGTGGCCGGCCGCGTCCTGGCTTAGCGCGGAGTTCCCGCCGGCGGGCTGATCCAGTTCGCCCACCAGCCACTCCGCCATCGCTATTTGATCGGCGGAGCCGCGCATGATCACGGCTCCCTGCACGACGTAAGGAAGTATCTTGCGCACGTCTGCAATCACCCGTATCGCATTGGTGATTTCCTGCAAGTCCTGGCTGGTCTCGACATTTGCCAGGCGAAACACGAGCACCGCGGGATCGTCTCCGGCCTCCTCGAAATGGTACGTCGCCGACCCATGGACCGGTGAAGCGGGTTGGTCCAGTTGGTTCAGCAGCCATTCGGACAGCGCGGACTGGCCGGGGGTTCCGCGGACGACGATGGCCCGCTGCGCCGCGTAAGGGACTATCCGGCTTACATCGGCAATCGTGCGAACTGCCGTGGTGATCCGGTTAAGCTCTACCGGCGTCTCGATGTTGGCCAAGCGAAATACGCGCACGGCGGGATCGCGTTTGGCTTCCTGGTAATCGTATGCGGCCGGCTGATGGTTCGATGGAACAGGCTGGTCCAGTTGGCTCAGCAGCCATTCGGCCAGCGTGACCTGGCCGGCGGTTCCGCGAAGCGGGATGGTTCCGCGTTCGACGTCCGGCGCTGTAGTCACGCTCACCTCCGCTATAGTGCGCACGACGGTGACCATCCCGTTAAGGTCCTGCAGTGACTCCGCCTGGCTGAGATGAAACACGCGAGTTGTGACCGGTTGAGTGACGGTTTGTCCAGCCGCCAACGAAGCAAACAGGGCGGTGAGCGCGCGTATAAGAGATCTGGAATGCATGGACACTCCTTACGATGTCATTTTAGGGCGCTAACCGCTCACACGAAAGTCATCACAAGACTTTCATCCCTATGGGTGGCCCGCAGGGCCATGGCGGCTCCCTATGGTCGCGGCTCCGTTTGCCACCCAAACCCATACCGAAACCCATTCTCCGCGATTCCCCGCAGTTCCCTTTCGCTGAAACCGAACGCTCGCGCCGCTAGGCGGTATTCGTCTGTCAGCGTGCAGCCGAACATGGCGGGGTCGTCGGTGTTCAGCACGATCGGCACCCCGGCATCGTACAACGCGCGAATGGGGTGGTCCTCGAGGCGCGCCACCACGCCCGTCACCAGGTTGCTGGTGATCGAGATTTCGAGCGGGATGTCGCGGTCGCGCAAATGGCGCAGCAGCTCGGGATCGCGCACGGCGGCGATGCCGTGGCCGATGCGTTCGGCGCCCAGCACCAGCGCTTCCCAAACGGATTCCGGTCCGCCGCTTTCACCGGCGTGCGCGGTGAGATGCAGGCCGGCGGATTTGGCAAACGCGAAAACATCCTTGAACCATTCGGCCGGCCCGCGTTCCTCGCTGCCGCCGATGCCGATGGCCACCACCCCGCGGTCCTGGCGTGCGGCCGCCAGGCGCGCCACTTCCCAAGCAGGCTCCACGCCGAACTGGCGCACCGCGTCGAGAATCCAGCGGACTTTGACCGGCGAGCCGCGCGCGGCGTCGTGAATGGCGTCGAAGATGGGGCCGAATTCCTGCTTTTTCCACAGCACCACGCCCGCCGCAATGATGATTTCGGCGTAGCGGACGTTCTGCGCGGCCAGCCGCTCGAGCAGCCGGTGCGTGACCAGGGCGTAATCCTCCGGCCGCGCCAGCCGCGTCACCACCGCGCCGAAGGTTTTCAGGAAGGCGTTGAAGTCCGGGTAACGGTAGAGCGCGCGCAGCTCCTCAAGTGGCGTGGCCGGGTCCAGTTCGTGCAGCGTTTCGGCATCCACCGCCCCTTCCAGGTGCAGGTGCAACTCGGCCTTGGGCAATTGCGCGGCAAAATCTTGCATACTCGGCTATTATTGAGATTCGCATATTTGTAACGGGACCTTGTCAGCTCTCATGACCGCGGCAGAGATTGAATCGATCGTGGGCGGGTATCACGGGGATGCCTTCCGGATCCTCGGCCCCCATAGCATTCGCAGAAAAGTCGGGCAGGCGCGCTGGGAAGTGCGCGCGTTTCTGCCGCAGGCCGAGACCGCCGAGGTGTTGTCCGACGGCCAGGTCTGGCCGATGGAAAAGAGGCACGCCGACGGCTTCTTCTGCGCCCAAATGGCGGGCGATCCGAAGCGGTACACTCTGCGCGCGCACCTGTGGGACGGGCGCGACATCGAGATCGAAGACCCCTATCGCTTCGGCCAGTTGATCTCCGATACCGAGATCTACCTGCACGGCGAAGGCACGCTGCACGAAGCCTACCGCACGCTGGGCGCGCACCTGGCGGAAGCCGATCAAGTTCGCGGCGTGCGCTTCGCGGTGTGGGCGCCGAACGCGGAAAACGTCACCGTGGCCGGCGAGTTCAACGATTGGGACATTCGCCGCCACCCCATGCGGCGCCGCAACGGCGGCTTCTGGGAGCTGTTTATTCCAGGCCTGGGCGAGGGGACCACGTACAAGTACAACGTGCGATCGCGCTTCGCCGGCCATCAGCAGCTCAAAGCTGACCCCTATGCATTCGAGTGCGAAATGCCGCCTAAATCGGCGTCGGTGGTCTGGAACATCGATCACTACCACTGGAACGATGCCGCGTGGCTGGAGCAGCGGGCGAAAACCGACTGGCTGAAATCGCCGGTTTCCGTCTACGAAGTTCACGCCGAATCGTGGATGCGCGATCCGCAGGGCCAGCCGCTGACTTACCGCGAGATGGCGGTGAAGCTGGTCGAATACGTGGTGCGGATGGGCTACACCCACATCGAGCTGCTGCCCATCATGGAACACCCATTCTCGGGCTCCTGGGGCTACCAGGTGATCGGCTACTTCGCCCCCACTGCGCGCTTCGGAACGCCGGACGATTTCCGCTACTTCGTGGATTGCTGCCACCAGGCCGGAATCGGCGTGCTGGTGGATTGGGTGCCCGGGCATTTTCCCAAGGACGCGCACGGGCTGGTCTTTTTCGATGGCACCGCGCTTTACGAACACGCCGACCCGCGCCAGGGTGAGCAAAAGGAATGGGGCACGCTGGTCTTCAACTACGGCCGCAACGAAGTGCGCACCTTCCTGATTTCGAACGCCCTCTTCTGGCTCAAGGAGTATCACATCGACGGGCTGCGGGTGGATGCGGTGGCCTCCATGCTGTACCTGGATTATTCGCGCAAGGCGGGCGAATGGCTGCCCAACCAGTTCGGCGGCAACGAAAATCTGGAGGCCATCGATTTTCTGCGGCGCTTCAACGAGCTGGCGCACCAGGAGCCGGGCGTCTTCACGGCGGCGGAAGAATCTACCGCGTTTCCCGGCGTTTCGAAGCCCGTCTACCTGGGCGGGCTCGGCTTCACCATGAAGTGGAACATGGGCTGGATGCACGACATGCTGGACTATTTCAGCAAGGATCCGGTGTATCGCAAGTTCCAGCACAACCACATCACCTTCAGCCTGCTCTACGCGTTCACCGAGAATTTCGTGCTGCCGATTTCGCACGATGAAGTGGTGCACGGCAAAGGCTCGCTGATCAACAAAATGCCGGGCGACGAGTGGCGCCAGTTTGCCAACGTGCGCGCTTTCCTCGCGTACATGTGGGGACATCCGGGCAAGAAGCTGCTCTTCATGGGGCAGGATATCGGGCAGCGGGAAGAGTGGAACAGTTCGGGACAGATCCGCTGGGAACTGCTCGAATTCGACTTCCACCGCAAGCTGCAAACGCTGGTGCGGGAGTTGAACCGCATCTACCGTTCCAGCCCCGCGTTGTATCAGGTGGATTTCAACTACCGCGGCTTCGAGTGGGTGGACTTTCGCGATTCGGCCAATTCCGTGATCGCCTTCCTGCGGCGCGCCGAGGATCCCAGGGACTTCATTCTCTTCTGTTGCAACTTCACGCCCGTGCCGCGCGAAGGCTACGAGTTCGGCGTGCCGGAAGAGGGCTTTTACGAAGAGATCCTGAATACCGATTCGGAGCTGTTCGGCGGCTCCAATCTGGGCAATGGCGGCCTCGTGTCCTCGCGGCCGATTCCCAAGCACGGCCACGCGTCGAGCATCGCGGTGACACTGCCACCGCTGGCCGTGGTGGCCTTCCGCAAACGGTAATCAACCGCTCCGGCGGTTCACCCGATGGAAGCGAGCGCCACCGGAACGGCCGAAGCCTTGCCGCCGGCCCATTCGAGAAACAGCCGCATGCCCTGATAATCGCGTGGGCCGAGCCGGTGGACGATGTGGCGGGTGAGATACTCGCGCACCAGTTCCGGCGTGAAGCCGAGGCGCGCCGATTCCGCCTCCACAATTTCGTCCATGTGCTCCAGGCCAAAGCGGCACGAGTCGCGAAACGCTTGGGCGATCGAATCAGTCGCCACGCCCTTGCGCGCCGCCCACACTGCGAACACCATCGGGTAGCCCGTCATCTCCACCCAGTCCGCGCCCAGGTCTCTGACTTCGTACGGAAGCTGGGCCGGGTCGATGCGTAAGGCGGGATCGCCGATGATGAGCGCGGCGTCGGCCGCGCCGAGCATCGCATCGAGATCCGGCGCGTGCGGCAACACTTGCGGCCGCGCGCCGTATTTGTGATCGAGCACGATCCGCGCCAGCTCCACCGAGGTGCGCGAGCTCGAATCCGCGGCCAGCGTGCGCACTTCGCCCAGCGGCTTGGCAGACACCAGCAGAATGCTGCGCACCGGGCCATGGCAGGCGATTCCCGCACCGGGGAGAATCTCCAGCTCCTGGCGCGTCAGCTCGAACGAAGGCACGATGCCGATGTCCGCCTCGCCCGATTCGAGCGCGTCGGCGCACGCCGAAGGCAGGCGGAACTCCAGCTCGAACATCCCCCTCTGCGGCCCGTGCAGCATGCCCCAGACCAAAGGCGAAGTATTCAGGAAGCTGACCGCGCAAACCCGCGGCTTAGGACCGGTTCCGTCGCAGCCGCGATTGAACTGGCTATTTCCTGACAGCGCCTTGGAGTAATTCGGGAGGCTCAAACTTCGAGTGTACCTTAGCGTGGGGCTGCCGCTGGTCGGCGCCAACATTCAGACTCCCCCGATCTCCGATGCCCATTGCGCTCTGGCAGCCGCGATCATTCGCTGAACCTCCGGGCTTGCGTTGATGGACATCACTTCTATCTGTGAATGATCCCGAGCGAAGATCCTGAAGATTTCATCCGCGAATGCTTGCCCTATGGTATCCACGCCTTCGAAATCGAACAAGACCACCCGGAACAGATCTACCCTGGAAAGCAGCCGCTTCGCCTGGGACCGCGAGATCAGTTTGTCCTCTCCATACTGTGCCAGTTTCACTGGAACAACTGTCTTGGTGAATCCGTAGTCGTCGCCCGACGAGAATTGGTCGAAGACCGACTTGTCAGTCCTGGACGAGTGATTGTTCAGCTTCATCAAGATGAGTGTCCCCTGTGCACTCGGCGCACGGGGTTCTTCGAATATCCAGTCCTCCTCGTTCTCAAACGCGTGCGAGAAAAAGACCCCGCCAGAGAGGATGTTGAAGTGATCGACCAAACGTGAAGTAAAGAAGATTCCCTGGCCAGTGTGGCGCTCCGGTTCCGTTGTGAGTTTCCCTTTTGCCAGTTCCAGAACCGCATGGCGCTCATCCAGCAGATTCAGTGCGGCCCGGATTTTCCTGAAAATGCCGATGCCGTTATCCCGCAATTGAATCTGAGTGTCTGCCGCTGTTTTGATGATCCTCACGCCAATCTCAGAGCCGCCGGAATGGTCAATTGCGTTGTTGAACATCTCGGTGAAGCCAAAGTGCCATATGTCCAGAACGTTCTGCGGAAGCTTGCCCAGCACCGGCGCGACATCCCTCGACCACGCTTGGTCTTCCGCTAGACCGGGGACTATTTGGTACGCGCGGATCCAGTCGGACAACGGCGTCAGTCGATAGGATCGACTCCGCGTGTGTCCTTCCGGGGTCAGCGCCTTCTCGTCCACCAGTTTCTTGAGATGCCGGCTTACTGCCTGCCTCGTGATTTTGAAGTGCGCTGCGGTGAGGCCGGCGATCTCGTTGGGGTGCTCGCCGACATTGGACAGTATGAAATCCCGGATCTCCGAACTCCGTCCATTCACCCTCGACTGACCACCCTCCGTGATCGCATTGGAAACTTCACTCGGTTTGTTTGTCAACTCCATGCATAATCATTGTAAACATAAGATCCTGCTATTGTCAACAATTCTGGCCGACGGGTTGACAATCGACGCGCATAGCAGCCGGCCAGCCAGCCGCACGTCCAAGCTACAATAGTTTCGAACTCTATAATCCATGCTCAGTCTTGCCTGGTTCGCCAAGTGATGTCCCCGGTTTGCGCAGTACCAAACGCCCCCGCGCTCCCAAGCATGGCAGAGCAATAGGAATCTCCGCATGGTTCGCGGCCTGATCGATTTCGCCCTCAACAATCGGTTCCTGGTCACCCTGGCGGCTTTCCTGCTGCTCATCTGGGGCGCCATTTCATTCCACAATCTGCCGGTCGAGGCCTACCCCGACGTAGCCAACAACTATGTGCAGGTCATCACGCAGTGGCCGGGCCACGCCGCTGAAGAAGTGGAACAGCAGGTTACCATCCCCATCGAAATCGTGATGAACGGCATCCCGCACCTGGAACACTTGCGCTCCACATCGCTGTTCGGCCTCTCCAGCCTGATGCTCATTTTCGACGATGAATCCACCAACGACTGGAATCGCCAGAAGGTGCTGGAGCGCCTCTCGCAGCTCAGTCTGCCTGCCGGCTTGCAGCCGCAGATCGGTTCCGACTACAGCCCGGTCGGCCAGATCTACTGGTACACGCTCAAGAGCACCAACCCGCAGTTCGACCTGATGGAGCTGAAGTCGCTCGAAGACTGGACCCTCGAAAAGCAGTTCAAATCGGTGCCCGATGTGGTCGATGTCGTCAGCTTCGGCGGCACTACGCGCGAATACCAGGTATCGCTCGACCCGGACCAGCTTGTGGCCTATGGCCTGAGCATCGCCCAGGTCGAGCAGCAACTGGCGAACAACAACGTCAACGCGGGCGGCAGCTTCGTCGAAGCCGGCTTGCAGCAGATCAACGTGCGCGCGGTCGGACTCGTACGCAGTGTTCACGACATCGCCAATACCGTGATCAAGACGGTGAACGGCACGCCCATCCGGATGAAGGATCTCGGCACGATTTCGCAGGGGCCGAAAATCCGCCTGGGCCAGATCGGCAAAGCGATCCATCGCTCCGACGGCAAGGTGATCGACGACGGCGACGTGGTCGAGGGCATCGTTCTGTTGCGCAAGGGCGCCGACGCCGACGCCGTTCTCGACGCGATTCACGCCAAGGTCGATCAGTTGAACCATCACATTCTGCCGCCCGGCGTCCAGGTGGTTCCGTTCCTCGACCGCAGCAGCCTGGTGCACCTCACCACCCACACCGTGCTGCACAACCTGACCGAAGGCATCGTGCTGGTGGCGCTGATCCTGTTCCTGTTTCTGGGCAACGCCCGCGGCGCTCTGATCGTCGCGCTCACCATCCCGTTTTCCCTGCTCTTCGCCGCGATCTGCCTCAACCTGAACCACATTCCCGCCAACCTGCTCTCGCTCGGCGCGCTCGATTTCGGCATGGTGGTGGAAGGCGCGGTGGTGATGGTGGAAAACATCGTGATCCACCTGGGCCGCCACGAAGGCGCTTCGCCGCTCGGGCCGGTGCGCGCGGCGGCCCATGAGGTGCAGCGGCCGGTATTCTATTCGATCGGCATCATCATCACCGCCTACCTGCCCATCTTCACGTTGCAGCGCGTGGAGGGCAGGCTGTTCAAGCCCATGGCGTGGACGGTCTCGTTCGCTCTGCTCGGTTCGCTGCTGTTCTCGCTGCTGATCGCGCCGGTGCTTGCGAGCTTTGTCTTCGGCAAGCGGGTTCGCGAGTGGCACAACCCGGTGATGAATTGGATTACCCGCGCCTACCACGCCGCGTTGCGCACGGCCATTCGCCTGCGATGGGTAACCGTGCTGGTCGCGGCCGGCGCGCTGGGCGTTTCGATTTATCTCGCATCGAGCGGCATCATCGGCTCCGAGTTCCTGCCGCATCTGGATGAGGGCGCCATCTGGGCGCGCGCCACGCTGGCCCCCTCGACCGGCCCCACCGAAGGCGAACGCGTGATGAACCAGGCGCGGCGCATTTTCGCATCGTTTCCCGAAGTGACCCAGGTGGTGAGCCAGGTGGGCCGGCCCGACGACGGCACCGACACCACCGGCTTCTTCAACACCGAGTACTTCGTCGATCTCAAGCCCAAGGCGCAGTGGCGGCCCATCTTCGCCCAGGACAAGGAGGAGCTGATCGGCGCCATGGACCGCGAGGTGGAGCGAATCCCGGGCGCCTTGTGGAACTTCTCGCAACCGATTGCCGACAACATGGAAGAGGCCGTCAGCGGCGTCAAGGGAGAGTTGGCCATCAAGATCTATGGCGACGACCTGAAAACGCTGGAGGCCACGGGCGACCGCATCGTCAACGTGCTGCGCACCGTCGACGGCATCGCCGATCTCGGCCTGTTCCGCGTCATCGGGCAGCCCAACCTCGAATTCCAGGTCGATCGCGACGCCGCCGCGCGTTACGGGATCAACGTGGCCGATGTGCAGGACGCGGTCGAAACCGCCGTCGGCGGCAAGGCCGTCACTCAGGTGCTGCGCGGCGAGCAGCGCTACGACCTGGTGGTCCGCTACCAGGCCGCCTACCGCGGCGACCGCCAGGCGATCGAGAACATCCGCCTGCTCGCGCCCTCGGGCGAGCGCGTCTCGCTGGCGCAGCTCTGCCAGGTCCAGGTGCTCGATGGCGCCTCGGAAATCTACCGCGAAGGCAACTCCCGCTACGTGGCCCTGAAGTATAGCGTTCCCAAGCGCGACCTCGGCAGCACGGTGGAAGAGGCCATGCGCAAGGTCGACGCGCAGGTGAAGCTGCCGCCGGGCTATAGCATCGATTGGGCCGGCGAATACGAAAGCGCCAAGCGCTCCTCAAGGCGGCTGTTGATCGTGCTGCCCATCACCATCCTGGTGATCTGCATGATCCTGTACACCATGTTCAAATCCGCCAAGTGGGTGCTGTTGATTCTAGCCAATGTCGCCATGGCGCCCATCGGCGGCTTGCTGGCGCTGCTCATCACCCATACCCACATGAGCGTCTCTTCCGGCATCGGCTTTTTGGCGCTGTTCGGCGTCGCCGTGCAGACGGGCGTAATCATGCTCGAATACATCAACCAGCTTCGCGCGCGCGGCCACACCATTCTGAACGCCGCCATCGAAGGCTCCGTGCAAAGGCTGCGCCCCATCATGATGACCATGCTGGTGGCCAGCTTCGGGCTGCTGCCGGCCGCCCTGTCGCGCGCCATCGGTTCCGATTCGCAGCGTCCCTTCGCCATTGTGATCGTGGGCGGCCTGGTGGCCGCGCTGATCCTCGGCATCTTCCTGCTGCCGGTACTCTATGTCTGGGTCGCCCGCGAGCAGGACACTCTCCCGGAACCGGACACGGCGGAAGAGTAAGCCTGGATTCCGAAGTCAACTTCGGCGAAGTTGCATTTCCGTCGCATTTCCACAACGGAGGATCAAGAAAAAACAGGCCTTGTATCAGGGCACGGCTTCAGCCGTGCCGGAACGGGATGATAGTGATTGGGCTTTAGATGGAATGAGAAGGCCGGTCTCCCGGCGGGATGCGATATGCTCCCGTTGAGGAACGCACTCGAAGTGCAAAGGAGACCAGCCATGAGAAAGAATATCACCGAAACGGCGAAGAAAAATCGACAGAGCCGCAGTCAGCTCAGCGGGAACTTAACCGTAGGAATCGACCTGGGGGACCGAAGTTCGCGTTACTGCATTTTGAACCAGGAGGGCGAGGTCGTCGCGGCCAGCGCGGT
>Ga0224534_1000100_pt1 | contig 56741 bp, 42 predicted proteins | sample 714E12024metaG_FD_172012 | JGI IMG/M metagenome (GOLD analysis project Ga0224534, IMG submission 172012) | Peat soil microbial communities from Stordalen Mire, Sweden - 717 E1 20-24 | ecosystem: Environmental > Terrestrial > Soil > Wetlands > Peat | place: Sweden: Norrbotten County, Stordalen... | reverse complement strand
GAGGCAATCCAATCCGTGTTCGGGACGCAGCCGCCCCAGAGTGCCGGGCAGGCGCCGCGTGGGCACCCGGAATTGGGCCAGGCGAGGGCGCAATTCGATGCGGCCCAGAAGGCAATGCAGCAGGGGGATTGGGGAAACTTCGGCAAGGCGATGGACGCGCTCAAGCGCTTGCTGGCCGGAACTGGACAGTAGGGGTTCGGCAATTAAGGAATCTTATCGCATGGACTCTGAGGCGCGGCTTCCACGGGATCGCCCGATCGTGAGCGAAGTACTCGATCACACGGATGTTACCGCCCAAGCCGGCCGTGCATCGTGAACCGGAGCAAAAAGGAGATGGTATGAAGACGATTGTTCTTTCCGCCACAGTGACTGTACTGACTGTTTTCGGCGCCGCGTGCAGCAAAGGTGGCAACGAATCCGCTCGCGAGGCAGCGAAGGCCCCTGTTGCGGCAACCGGCCAGAGCACCTCCAAATCGGCGATCGCTTCCAAGACTCCAGAAGATTGGATCGTCGTTCAAGATGATTACTACATTCCGGTAATCGACGATCTGAGCAGGACGCTGCGATCCGCGCGCCTGGCTTTCATGATGAAGGACCTGGCTGCGGCAGCCGTTCATGTTCGTGGCGCCGCGGCTCTCCTGTCCGAGGAGCCCTCGGGTGCCTCTCGGGGAGTAAAAGAAAACATCGACCTGACCATGAAGCAGTTAAGCGCATTGGCCGCCGATCTGGACAGTAAAAGGACGGTCGAAGCGAAGCGGTTCGATGCTGTGCTTGCAGCGGCCCACCGTGCCGATCTCGAAGGCGACAGGCTGGTGGACGAGTCGTACTGGTATCCCTACATTGAAGAGCCGGATCGCCATTTTCAGAACGCGCACCAGGCGTTTCTTGCAAAGGATTACGAGAAGGCGGCGCAGGAGATCCGCAAGGGCGAAGCCTACGTGAAGTTGGAGGCCGGCCGCGCGAGCGGGGACGTCAATCATTCACTGAACTCCTCGGCACAAGAACTGGAAAAGCTGGCCGTCGATATGCAGAGAAAGGCGGCGAATAATCTCAGCGAGATGGATAACAGCTTTCGGCGCGCGGACCGCGCTCTAGCGCAATCGCATCAAATTAAGGCGAAAGAGAGTTGGTCGAAGAAAGAGACCGTCAGAGCGGGCTATGAGCTGAAGGCCGGGGCACTCCTTCTTGAACAGTCTGCCGACTGGGCTGGCAGTGAAGCCAAGTCGGGCGTTTCCGCAACCGTCAGAGATACAAGGATGCTGGCCGGAAAGCTCACCGAGGGGAGTGCCTACGCTGTCGAAGAAGTAGGCAAGGGCATCGATGATCTCGGCAAGGCGATATCGAATCTTGGCGAAAAGGCTTTGCCTGGGAGGTGATCGGCGCAAACTGGCCTCCAGACCGGGAGCCTGGCTTATCGTTCCGACTCTGGCGAGGGCCTCAACTCAGGAAAGGACCGGACAGCACACGAGGCAGATAAGGTTCAACAATGAAAAATCTTACCGCAGGGGATCTAAAGCAGCGCTGTCGCGTGAGGTGGCAAAGAAGGGGGTAGCGGGTGGAACGGGAACAACTGCCAGAGTTCAAGAAGATTCTGGAGGCCGAACGGGCGGGTGCTGGCTGGGCGCTGCTGCAAAACCGGCAGAACGTCGGCATCGAGAAGATCGCCGACGTGCTGGAAGAAATCTGGCACACCGCAGACCGCGAACTCCCCATGGCCAACCTCGGCTGGTGCTCCGGCTTACTCCGCAACATCCGAGCTGCGCTGGTCCGCATTAAAGACGACGCATTCGGGGCCTGTCTGTGCTGCAGAGCCGTGATCGGCCTGAGACGTCTGCGAGCGGTACCCTGGACTCCTTTGTGCATTCGATGCCAGGAAGCGGCCGACCGCAATGATGCGGAGGTTCTCAGAATTCGTTCACGAGGTCGGCGCCTGTGCCTCCGGATTTCACGCGAAAATGCAACAAAATCAATTTGGAAAGAAAGGAACGCAAATCATGTCTGAAACGAACTCGGTTGTAGCTATTTACGATACCCACACCCAAGCAGAGGAAGCGGTGAAGGAACTGCAGAGGTCTGGGTTCGACATGAGGAAAATGTCCATCGTAGGTAAGGATTATCATACCGACGAGCACGTCGTCGGATACTATAACACCGGCGACCGCATGAAGTACTGGGGCAAGCTGGGCGCCTTCTGGGGTGGTCTCTGGGGGATGTTGTTTGGAGCCGCTTTCTTCGCCATTCCGGGCATCGGGCCGATATTGGTAGCCGGCCCGTTGGTCGCCTGGATCATCGGCGGCCTGGAAGGCGCCGTCGTGGTGGGCGGATTGAGCGCGCTGGGCGCGGGGCTGTACAGCATCGGCATTCCTAAGGATAGCGTCGTGAAATACGAGGCGGCGCTCAAATCCGACAAGTTTCTGCTTCTGGCCCATGGCACCGCGGACGAAGTGGCCAAGGCCAGGGACATCCTGCAGACGACGCACGCAATGGAGGTTGCCGTGCACGCGCCTCAACGCGGGCAACTTGCCGGGAGCAGCAGATAGCTTTACGAACCCTGAAAAAGTGGAACCTATAAGGAGAAATAACGTGAAGAAAAACTTGTTGATCGTTTCGGTGGCGGGCCTGGCTTTGGTCCTGCCTGCTTTGGCGTCGGATCGCGATGATGACATTGGGCGTGTTCGAAAAGCGACCCAGGTCTTCCAGGAAATCATGAGAACGCCTGACAAGGGCATTCCCCGGGACCTGCTGGAAAAGGCGAAATGCGTTGCCATCATTCCAGGAGAGGAGAAGGCAGCCTTCATATTCGGCGGCAACTACGGCAAGGGACTGGCCACCTGCCGCACGGCCAATGGCTGGAGTGCCCCGATGTTTGTGGCTGTCGGGGGAGGGAGCGTCGGCTTCCAGATTGGTGCCTCTTTCACCGATGTGGTGATGCTATTCATGAACGACCATGCCTTGCAAAGCCTGATGAGTGACAAATTCAAGATCGGCGCCGACGCCACGGTGGCGGCCGGGCCGGTGGGCAGACAGGCAGCCGCCGGCACGGACGTCAAGCTCAATGCGGAGATCCTGAGCTATTCGCGCAGTAAAGGGGTTTTTGCCGGGGCCAGCGTGGATGGCGCCGTCGTGCAGGCCGACCACAGCGGAGACCAAGCCATGTACAGCTCCAATGTTACCCGCCGGGAAATCCTGGACGGCAAAGTCGCGGTTCCTCAGCCGGCGCGGAGACTGCTGGCGGAACTTGCCAAGTACCCCGCACACCGTTGAAATCGGCGGGCCGCCACTGAAAGCATCTCTTGCGACTGCCGGCATGGCGATGGCGCCGGGGTTTCCAACCCGCCTCGGCGCCGCTGCTGGTACGTGAATGCGGCTTGACCGCTGAGAACGTCTGTAAGCGAGCACTAGCCTTGCTGGAGAAGAACAATGCCCGATTCGCTGACAGTGCTGCCAAGGACGCCGAAACGCATCGGTGTCGCTGCCGATCATGGAGGATTTGAGTTGAAGGATTATCTGGCCGGGATGTTGCGTGAGGCTCACTATGCAGTGGTCGACTTTGGCGACGGCCAGCCGAAGCCGGACGATGACTATCCGGATTTTGTTGTGCCCTTGGCCCGTGCAGTTGCTCGCGGCGAGGTGGACCGCGGTGTGGCCATCTGCGGTAGCGGCGTGGGTGCGTGCGTTGCCGCCAACAAGGTGCCGGGCGTGCGGGCCTGCCTGATCCACGAGTGTTTTTCAGCGCACCAGGGTGTCGAGGACGACGACATGAACGTGATCTGCCTGGGCGGCCACGTTGTCGGGAATGCCGTCGCTTGGGAGCTGGTCCGAACATTCCTCCAAGCACGATTCAGTGGCGCCGAGCGTCACCGGCGTCGCCTCGCTAAAGTCGCAAGTCTGGAAAGTAAGGAGAGAGAATCATGAGCAGTAACCCTCTGAAACGGTTGGGAACGCTGGGGCAATCCATCTGGCTGGACTACATCCGGCGAGATCTGATGTCGAGCGGCGGGCTCCAGCGTCTGATCGAGGAGGATGGACTGCGGGGGATGACCTCGAATCCTTCCATCTTCGAGAAGGCGATCGCGGACAGCCACGATTACGACGAGGACATTCGGGCCATGGCGCTGAAGGGCAAAAACGCTGAGGCAACCTACGAAACCCTCAGCCAGCGCGACGTCCAGAGCGCCGCCGACGAGTTCCGGCCTCTCTACGACACAACCGATGGCAAAGACGGTTATGTCAGCCTGGAGGTCAATCCCCACCTGGCGCACGACACCAGCGGGACCATAGCGGAAGCCCGCCGGTTGTGGGCCGCGCTGAACCGGCCCAATGTCTTCATCAAGGTTCCTGCGACGGCCGATGGGCTGCCCGCCATCCAGCAACTGATCAGCCAAGGAATCAACGTCAACGTGACGTTGCTTTTCGGATTGCCGCGATACTGCCAGGTGGCGGAAGCATACATCGCCGGCATCGAAGCGCGCGCGGCCCAAGGGAAACCCGTAAAGCATGTAGCCTCAGTGGCCAGTTTCTTTGTAAGCCGCATTGATGCGCTGGTGGATCCGCTGCTGGAAAAACTCATGGCACAAGGCGGCAAGCAGGCAGACCTGGCGAAAGAGGTGCACGGGCAAGTTGCCATCGCCAGCGCGAAGATGGCCTATCAAATCTACAAAGAGATCTTCGGCAGCGACCGGTTCAGGAAGCTGGCTGCCCAGGGCGCCCGTGTCCAGCGGCTGCTCTGGGCCAGCACCGGCACCAAGAACGCGGACTACAGCGACGTGAAATACGTCGAGGCCCTCATCGGACCGGACACGGTCAACACGGCACCGATAAAAACCCTGGATGCTTACCGCGACCATGGGGAGCCGAAAGCCCGGCTCGAACAAGATGTCGAGGAAGCCCGCTCGGTGTTGGAGCGACTGCCGGAACTGGGCATCGGCATCGACAATGTGACTCGGCAGCTTGAGGACGAAGGAGTCGAGAAATTCATTAAACCGTTCGACAAACTGATGGAGACCGTGGCGCAAAGGTCAGCACGGCATTTGACGAGAGAGGCATGAAAATAAGTCCTTGTGCAGGAAAGCCGGCTGAAGCCTCGATGCTGGTGAACGTACCCAGACTCGTCATGGCCTACTATACGGAGGCGCCTGGCCCTTCAGTGCCGGAACAACGAGTTGCCTTCGGCACCTCGGGGCATCGTGGTTCTGCGTTCGATAAGGCTTTCAATGAACGGCATATCCTCGCCATCAGTCAGGCCATTTGCCTGTGGCGGGCGGAATCACGGGCGATGGTCAACGGTGCTTTGGCAGGAACGCCGGATGGGAGCGACAAATCATGAGCAAACAGGCCCGTGCCAGCCACCCCATGTACAGTCTCCTACCCACGGAAATCGAGGGGTTCGATTCCCTGGCGGAACTCGCCCTGGATATGCACTGGTCGTGGAATCACGCCACCGACGAAGTGTGGCGTCAGCTTGACCCGGAGTTGTGGGGAATCACGCATAACCCCTGGGTGGTCCTGCAGACGGCCGCGCGCGACCGGATCGAACGCGTGTTGGCCGATCCCGTTTTCCGGAAGAACGTAGATGGCCTGATCGAAGCCAGCCGACAGGCGGCGGAAGCGCCCGCGTGGTTTCAGCGGAATCATTCGGAAGCTGCACTGACCTGCGTCGCGTATTTCAGCATGGAATTTATGCTGAGCGAAGCTCTGCCCATCTACTCGGGCGGGCTCGGGAATGTGGCGGGTGATCAACTCAAGGCCGCCAGCGATCTGGGTGTGCCGGTGGCCGGAGTGGGACTGCTCTACCAGCAGGGCTATTTTCGCCAGGTGATCGACAAAAACGGAGAGCAACAGGCCCTGTACCCGTATAACGATCCCGGACAGTTGCCGATCACCCCGCTGCGCCAGCCAAACGGGGAGTGGTTGCGGTTGGAGATCGCGTTGCCCGGATACTCGGTCTGGCTGCGCGCCTGGCAGGCGAAGGTTGGCAGGGTGAAGCTTTACCTGCTGGACAGCAATGACGCGGCGAACTTCCCGGCTCATCGAGGGATCACCAGCGAGCTCTATGGGGGCGGGCCGGAATTGCGCCTCAAGCAGGAAATGCTGCTCGGGATCGGCGGATGGCGGCTGCTCCGCGCTCTCGGGCTCCAACCGGAGGTCTGCCACCTGAATGAAGGGCACGCAGCCTTCGCCGTCCTGGAACGCGCCCGCGATTTCATGGAACAGACAGGGCAGCCCTTCGAAGTGGCCCTGGCCGCGACTCGGGTTGGCAATCTCTTCACCACGCACACGGCGGTGGCCGCGGGCTTTGACCGTTTCGCTCCGGCCCTCATCGAGCAATACCTCGGCGGATACGCCAAGCGAAAGCTCGGCATTTCGCTCCATGACTTGCTGGCTCTGGGCCGCCAGAACGCGGATGACTCGTCGGAGCCTTTCAATATGGCCTATCTGTCAATCCGCGGGAGCGGGTCGGTGAATGGTGTAAGCCGCCTGCACGGAAAGGTAAGCCGGCACCTTTTTCTGCCTCTGTTCCGGCGCTGGCCGGAGGACGAAGTCCCGATCGGACATGTGACTAATGGAGTCCACACGCCCACCTGGGACTCTGCCCCGGCCGACGATCTTTGGACCGAGACCTGTGGAAAGGATCGCTGGCTAGGGACGACGGAGACCCTGGGACAGGACATTCGCCGGGTCTCCGACGCCAAGCTCTGGCAGTTTCGCACCGCGGCCAGTAAGTCTCTTGTCGAGTACGCTCGCGAACGGTTGTCCCGGGACCTGGCCGCCGCAGGCGCGCCGTCCGAGGACGTCGAAGCCGCGAAGCATCTCTTCGATCCCAATACCCTGACGCTGGGCTTTGCTCGCCGCTTCGCGACCTACAAGCGACCAAACTTGCTCCTGCACGACCCACAGCGCCTGCTTCGCTTGTTGACCAATACGCAGCGCCCAGTGCAACTCATCATCGCCGGTAAGGCGCATCCGGCGGACCAGGCTGGACAGGCCCTGATTCGGGATTGGATGCATTTCATCCGGCGGCCGGAGACGCGCCCCCATGCGGTCTTTCTCAGTGACTATGACATGCTTCTGACCGAGCACCTGGTGCAGGGCGTGGATGTCTGGATCAACACCCCACGGCGTCCCTGGGAGGCTTGCGGAACCAGCGGCATGAAGGTGCTGGTCAACGGAGGCATCAATCTATCCGAGTTGGATGGCTGGTGGGCGGAAGCTTACACGCCTGAAGTCGGGTGGGCATTGGGAGATGGCCAGGAACACGGCGAGGCCCCAGCCTGGGACGCTGCCGAAGCCGAAGCCCTCTACGATCTGTTGGAACGGCAGGTAATTCCAGAGTTCTACACGCGCGGCGAGAACGGTATTCCTGCCGCCTGGGTAGCACGGATGCGGGAAAGCATGGCACGGTTGACGCCGGCGTTTGCCGCAAGCCGCGCGGTGCGGGAATACTTGGAGCAACACTACCTTCCGGCTGCAGCCGCCTACCGTGAGCGCGCTGCAAATAAAGGCGCAGTGGGCAGTCAAGTAGTCGATTGGCGACACGAGGTCGAGGGAAAGTGGGGCTCGCTGCGCTTCGGCGACTTACGGGTCGAAACCAATGCTGGCCACCACGTATTTGAAGTCGAAGTCTTTCTGAACGATCTCGACCCGAGTGCGGCGCGAGTTGAGCTTTTTGCGGACGGAATCGACGGCAGCGATCCCGCACGGGTGGAAATGGAGTGTGCGCGACCGCAACCTGACGCCTCCCGCCGGTGCGTCTATCACGCGACGGTACCCACCACACGTCCAGCGAGAGACTACACGGCGCGAGTGATTCCCCGGTTTTCCGGAGTGGCGGTTCCGCTGGAATCCGCACGAATCCTATGGCAACGATGATGAAAACGGATCAACGCGAGTTGCACGATTACATCTCGGAAACCTCCGAGCACGCCGACGTTCAGGCGGGCTCTCCTCTGCCTTTGGGAACCCAGGAAAAGGGAGGAGGAGTTAATTTCGCCATTTTCAGCCGTTGGGCCAGCCGCGTCCGACTGGAGTTGTTCGATCATCCCGAAGACACAGCGCCCGCCCGGACAATCGATCTCGCTTCACGGCGCAACCGCACCGGTGACGTATGGCACGTTTGGGTGCAGGGGATCGGCCCGGGTCAACTCTATGCTTACCGCGTGGACGGCCCTTACAAACCCGCCGAAGGACATCGTTTCAATTTCAACCGGCTTCTTCTCGATCCGTTCGCTGCCGCGATTTCGCGGCCGCCCCTTTGGGATTTTGCATCGGCACTCGGATACGACCCATTGGCGCCGGAGCAAGACTTGGCTCTCTCGAAGCTGGATAATTCCAGGTCGATGCCGAAATGCGTTTTTGTCAACGAGCCCTTCGAGTGGGGTGGAGACCAGCCCCTCCGGCGTTGCTGGTCGAAGACCGTCATTTACGAAACGCATATTCGCGGCTTTACCATTCACCCGAAGTCGGGCGCGGATCATCCGGGAACCTACCGCGGCCTGATGGAGAAGATTCCCTATCTCAAAGCTCTGGGAGTGACCGCTGTGGAACTGATGCCCGTGCAGGAGTTCAATGAAACTTCTGTCACGCGCTGTAATCCGCAAACACGGCAACCGTTGAGGAACTACTGGGGATACGATCCCGTAGCATTCTTTGCGCCCAAAGCTTCCTATAGCAGCTCGGGAGGTTTGGGTCAGCAGAAGCTGGAGTTCAAGGAAATGGTCCGGGCCTTTCACAGCGCCGGCATCGAAGTGATTCTGGACGTGGTGTTCAATCATACGGCAGAGGGAGACGAACTGGGACCGACGCTCTGTTTCCGTGGGATGGATAACGCGATCTTCTACATGTTGGCGGGCGACAAACGCTACTACAAAAACTATGCCGGGACTGGCAATACCATCAACGCCAACCATCCCGTGGTACGAGACCACATCTTGGCCGCGCTCCGTTATTGGATGGTCGAGATGCATGTGGATGGATTCCGGTTTGACCTGGCGTCGGTTCTCGGCCGGGACGGCGCCGGCAAGTTGCTCGCCAACGCCCCGCTTCTCGAACGGATCGCCGAGGACCCGATCTTGAGAGACGTGAAAATCATCGCCGAGGCGTGGGATGCCGCCGGTGCATACCAGGTGGGTAGTTTTTCAGAGCGGCGTTGGGCGGAGTGGAACGGCCGATACCGGGATGATGTCCGGCGCTTCTGGCGCGGCGATGAGGGGATGCTCGGTTTGTTTGCCAGCCGCATCTGCGGGAGTGCCGACATCTATACCAATTCGGGCAAAGGCCCCGAGGGCAGCATCAACTTCGTCACCTGCCACGACGGCTTCACTCTGAACGACATGGTGAGTTATCGCTACAAGCACAATGAAGCAAACGGAGAAAACAACCATGACGGTACCGACGCCAACTTCAGCGAGAACTATGGCTCCGAAGGCGAAACGACGGATACCGGAATCGAGACCTTGCGGAAACGCCAGATTAAGAACTTTCTTCTGACCCTGCTGATCTCGCGCGGCGTACCGATGCTCTTGGGCGGCGACGAATTCCGCCGCACGCAGGGCGGAAATAACAACGCTTACTGCCAGGACAATGAAACCAGTTGGATTGACTGGACCTGTCTTGAACGGCACCAGGAGATCCACCGGTTTGCTCGTGGCATGATCGCATTTCGCGATGCGCATCCGGTGCTCAGCAAGGAGCAATTCTACACGGACGCCGAGATCCGTTGGATTGGCCCACAAGGAGGACTTCCCAACTGGGCTGACCCGAAAGAAAAACAGTTTGCCTGTCTGATCCAGGAAGACGAGCAGCGCGCACTTTGCCTGATGTTCAATGCTGGCGTCGATGTGGTCAGTTTCGGTTTGCCCCCCGCACTGCCGGGGGCACGTTGGTATCTGGCCGTTGACACCTCTCGTGAAGCGCCGCAAGATCTGTCTGCCGCGGGCGAGGAACCGCTCTGGGAAGAATCACGAACCTACCGCCTGAGCCCCCGATCCAGCGCCATACTCCTGGCTCGAAGAACGGAGGCTAAATGAAAGGCGCGCTCCCAGTCACGACGTTGTTTCTAGATGTCGGCGGTGTCCTGCTCAACAACGGCTGGGATCATCATGCGCGCAGACGGGCAGCTCAGCACTTCAAGCTGAAGTGGGCCGAGATGGAGGAGCGGCATGCCCTGACCTTCGAAACCCACGAGGAAGGAAAGCTCACGTTCGAAGAATATTTGGGGCGGGTGGTGTTCTACCAAAAACGACCGTTCACCCGGGCTCAGTTTCGGCGTTTCATGTGCGCGCAATCGAAGCCTTACCCCGAGATGATCAAGTTGTTCGCTCAGCTCAAGATCCGGCATCGGCTGAAGATCGCCGTCGTCAGCAACGAAGCGCGCGAAGTGAATGCTTACCGGATTCGCAAGTTCAAGCTGGACTGGTTCGTGGATTCCTTCATTTCCTCCTGCTTCGTCCACATCCGCAAGCCCGACGCGGACATCTTTCGGCTTGCGCTGGACATCGCTCAGGCGCCGGTGCGGCAGGTAGTCTATATCGAAAACACCCCGATGTTCGTCCAGGTCGCCCAAGGTTTGGGGATTCGAAGCATTCTCCACACGGATTACAAGTCCACCTGCGCGGAATTGGCATCGTTCGGATTGCCGAACGAAGGAGCTATCCATGAAACCCGCTAACCCATCCGTCCTGACGATCAATGGCGGCTCATCGAGCATCAAATTCGCGGAGTACCAGCTTGGTGAACCCCTGAATCGAAGCCTTCATGGAACGGTGGATCGCATCGGCATGAACGGGACGAATCTGACGTTCCAACTCCCGGGCACAAGTCAGCACGACAGCCGCCGCCTCGACGCCTCCGACCACAAATCGGCAGCGACTTTTCTGATGGATTGGCTCGAAGAGCAGCATGGTTTTGAATCGGTGCAGGCCGTGGGACACCGTGTTGTCCACGGCATGCAACACACCTCACCCGAGCTGGTCACCCAGGAATTATTGGAGGAACTACATAGCATCAGCCCGTATGACCCGGACCATCTGCCCAGCGAGATTGAACTGATCGAAGTATTCCGCCAGCGTCATCCGAAACTGCCCCAGGTGGCCTGTTTTGACACCGCGTTCCACCGCACCATGCCGCGTGTTGCCAAGCTGCTTCCCATCCCGCGTTGTTATGACGCGAAGGGAGTGCAACGTTACGGTTTCCACGGTCTGTCCTATGCCTATCTGATGGAAGAACTCGCGCGCCTGGGCGACCCGGCTGCCACGACTGGCCGCGTCATTCTCGCTCATCTGGGCAACGGCGCGAGCATGGCCGCGGTGCGTAACGGCAAGAGCATCGACACCAGCATGAGTTTCACACCCACGGCGGGATTGGTGATGAGCACCCGCTCCGGCGATCTGGACCCCAGTCTGTTCCCCTATTTCGCGCGAACCGAACAGATGACCGCAAAACAGTTTTCCGTAATGGTCAACCACCATTCCGGCCTGCTCGGCGTCTCGGAGACGAGTTCCGACATGCGAGACTTGCTGGCGCAGGAAGCCCATGATATCCGCGCCGCGGAAGCCGTGGCGCTGTTCTGTTATCAGGCAAGAAAGTGGATCGGCGCCTTCGCCGCTGCGCTCGGTGGCTTGGATATGTTCGTGTTCGCCGGAGGCATCGGCGAAAACGCGCCACTCGTCCGCGCGCGCATCTGCGATGGACTGGCCTTCCTCGGCATCGAATTGAGCGAGTCGCGCAATGCGGAGACTGCGGGAGTGATTTCTACGGACGCTAGCCGGGCCACGGTTCGCGTCATTCGAACGGACGAAGATCTGATGATTGCGCGATCGGTGCGCCGCATTCTCGAAACCGACGCGGGAAACGGAAAGGATTGACCATGAAAACCAACACAGTTACATCGGAACAGCTTCACAAGAACCCCGACGGGATCGAGACTAAGGACTTAACCACAAAGACCAACACGCTCACTCCAGACCTGCTCCACAAGATGAACGCCTACTGGCGGGCCGCCAACTATCTGTCGGTTGGCCAGATTTATCTTTACGACAACCCGCTGCTGAAGGAGCCGCTGAAACTGTCGCACGTGAAGCCGCTGGTGGTCGGGCATTGGGGCACCACGCCGGGCCAGAACTTCATCTACGTGCACTTGAACCGGGTAATCAAAAAGTATGACCTGGACATGTTCTACATAGCCGGTCCCGGTCACGGCGGCCCGGCGATTGTCGGCAACGTTTACCTGGAAGGCACCTGGAGCGACGTTTATCCGAACGTCACCCAGGACGAGGCTGGGCTCAAGGAGTTGTTCAAGCAGTTCTCGTTTCCCGGCGGGATTTCCAGCCATGTTGCGCCGACGACCCCTGGATCGATTCACGAGGGTGGCGAACTGGGGTACTCGCTCAGCCATGCCTTCGGGGCGGCGTTCGACAACCCCGGTCTGATCGTTGCCTGCGTCGTGGGCGACGGTGAAGCGGAAACTGGCCCCCTGGCGACCGCATGGCAGTCCAATAAGCTCCTCGACCCAATTACCGACGGAGCCGTGCTGCCGATCCTGCATCTCAATGGCTACAAGATCAGCAATCCGACCCTTCTCGCCCGCATCGAGCATGAGGAACTGGAGCAATTTCTGCGAGGCTGCGGCTGGACGCCCTGTTTTGTGGAAGGCGACGAGCCGGAAAAGATGCATGAACTCATGGCCACCACCTTGGACAAAGCCGTCGAGCAAATCCGGCAAATCCAAACCAATGCGCGGAGGAAGAACGACACCACTCGGGCGCGCTGGCCAATGATCGTCCTCAAATCGCCCAAAGGCTGGACGGGACCGAAGGTGGTCGATGGCCTGCAAATCGAGGGTACCTTCCGAGCGCACCAGGTTCCACTGCTGGTGGATCCGGAGCACCCCGATCATGTCAAGCTGCTGGAAAGCTGGATGAAAAGCTACAAGGCCGAGGAACTCTTCGATGAGAATGGCCATCTCATGCCGGAATTGGCCGAGCTGGCGCCGAAGGGTGACCGGCGGATGGGCGCCAATCCCCACGCTAACGGTGGAATCCTGCTGCGTGATCTGCGCATGCCGGATTTCCACGTCCACGCGGTGACTGTGCCCTCGCCCGGCGCTGTTAACGGCCAGGATACGCTGGTGCTGGGTAAGTTCCTCCGCGACGTGGCTAAGCTAAATCAGGATCAGCGTAACTTCCGAATCTTCGGTCCGGATGAGACACTGTCGAATCTCCTGGGTGCGGTCTTTGAAGTCACCAACCGCCAGTGGGACGCCCGGGAGGTAAAGAACGACGAATTCCTCGCGCCCGCCGGACGCGTGCTGGACTCGATGCTGAGCGAGCACCAGTGCGAGGGTTGGCTGGAAGGCTATCTGCTGACCGGGCGCCACGGTCTGTTCAACAGCTACGAGGCTTTTATTCGCATCGTCGACTCGATGTTCAGCCAGCACGCCAAGTGGCTGAAGGTATGTCTGGAACTGCCCTGGCGGCGGAAGATATCGTCGCTGAACTATCTGCTCGCCTCCCACGTTTGGCAGCAGGATCACAACGGCTTCACCCACCAGGATCCCGGTTTCCTCGACCACGTGATCAACAAGAAGGCCGACATCGTGCGTGTCTACCTTCCGCCCGATGCCAATTGTCTGCTGTCGGTCTTCGATCACTGCCTACGCAGCCGGAATTACGTCAACGTCGTGGTTGCGGGCAAACACGCCCTCCCACAATGGCTGAGCATGGACGCTGCGGTGGTGCATTGCACGGAAGGAATTGGCATCTGGCAATGGGCTAGCAACGACCAGGACGGCGAGCCGGATGTGGTGATGGCCTGCTGCGGAGACACGCCCACGCTGGAGATCATGGCCGCCGTTTCCATCCTTCGCGAGCATCTGCCCGATCTGAAGATCCGCGTAATCAATGTCGTCGATCTGATGAAGCTGCAATCGAGTAGCGAGCACCCGCATGGGCTCAGTGAGACGGATTACGATTCGCTATTCACCAAAGACAAGCACATCATCTTTGGCTTTCACGGATACCCCTGGCTGGTCCACCGGCTCACCTACCGACGGACCAACCGCAACCTGCACGTTCGGGGCTACAAGGAAGAGGGCACTATCACGACGGCCTTCGACATGAGGGTGCAGAACGATCTCGACCGGTTCCACCTGGTGCAGGACGTGGTTGATCGGGTACCTCACTTGGGCTCCCGGGGGGCGTACCTGAAGCAGACGATGCAGGACAAACTCATCGAGCACAAGCATTACATCGACAAGCACGGCGAAGACTTGCCGGAAATCCGTAACTGGAAGTGGGGCCGGATCGAAACCCAGAAGGGGAAGCCGCCGGTGGAAAAGGGTGGATAAGCGGGCGCGAACCTGGACAACAACTTACCCTAAAACGCACCAAAGGAGACCACAATGCCCATTCAGCTTAATGAAGAAAACGGCGGGAAGATTCTCGTCGTTCACGTCAGCGGGAAGCTGGCAAAAGCAGATTACGAGCACTTTGTGCCCGAGTTCGAACGACTCGTCCGGCAGCACGGAAAACTGCGCCTGCTGTTGGACATGACCGACTTCCACGGCTGGGAAGCCGGCGCGCTATGGGAGGACGTCAAGCTCGACATTAAACACTTCGCCGACATCGAACGGCTCGCGATGGTCGGGGAAAAGAAGTGGCAGCAAGGCATGGCGACGTTCTGCAAGCCGTTCACGACGGCGACGATCCGATACTTCGATCGCGCCAACGCCGCTGAGGCGCGGCAGTGGTTGGGTAACTAGTAGCCTGACGGCAAACGCGCGCCAGTGAATTCGGGCGTGCTCGTCTCGATCCGCGGCAAGACTTGCCACCGATTCAATCGGTGCTGTGTGCCGGGAATTCGTAACTGGAAATGGAGCAACCCCAAATGAATGCGCAAGAGCTTATAGACACGGCGAACGCGCTGGTCGCCGATGACAAGGGACTACTGGCGATGGATGAAAGTAATCCAACCTGCAACAAACGATTTGCCAAGCTGGGGATTCCTCAGACTGAGGAGACGCGGCGCGCCTACCGGGAGTTGATTGTGACCACGCCCGGTCTCGAGGAGTCCATTAGTGGCGCGATTCTCTACAACGAGACGATCCGCCAGCAGAAGAAAGATGGCACTCTCTTTGTTAAGGTCCTCACCGATGCCGGAATCATTCCCGGCATCAAAGTCGACACCGGCGCAAAGGATCTGGCCGGTCATCCCGGAGAGAAAATCACCGAAGGTCTGGACGGCTTGCGCGACCGGCTGGCTGAATACTCCCAAATGGGCGCGCGCTTTGCCAAGTGGCGCGCGGTGATTGCCGTAGGCGAAGGCATTCCCAGCCGAGGCTGCATCGAAACCAACGCGCACGCCTTGGCGCGCTATGCCGCGTTGTGCCAGGAAGCCGGAATGGTCCCCGTCGTCGAGCCGGAAGTGCTCATGGACGGCCAGCATACCCTGGAGCGCTGCTGCGAGGTCACGGAGGAAGTCCTGAAAACGGTTTTCAGCCAGCTTTACATACAGGGGGTGACGCTGGAGGGCATGATCCTGAAGCCCAATATGGTGCTTCCGGGATCGACCTGCTCCAAGCAAGAGGCGGTAGACGAGGTGGCCGATGCCACGGAGCGCTGTCTCTTGCGATCCGTCCCCGCCGCAGTCCCGGGGATTGCGTTCTTATCGGGCGGCCAATCCGCGGAACTGGCTTCGGCCCGTCTGAACGCGATGAATGTCAGATTCAAGTCGCGGATGCCTTGGGCGTTGGCATTTTCGTTTGCCCGCGCCATTCAGCAACCGGCTTTAGAGATTTGGCGAGGCCAAGAGGCGAACGTATCGGCAGCCCAGCAAGCTCTGAATCACCGGGCCAGTTGCAACCGGGCCGCGCGTCGGGGCGAATACAGTGCCGCCATGGAAAAGAGTTCGGCAACTGTCCCGCAACTTACACAACCTGTGGCCTAGCAAAGATAGAAGGAGTACCCGTTATGAAACCAGGTGAAGCTCCGAACGGCTCGGCGCCGGCGCCGGGAGCGAAGTGCGATGCGCAGAAGAACCTCAAATCGATTTCCATGGAGGAGCTGCAAAAAAAGCTGGGCTCATCGCCGGATGGCCTGAGTCAGGCCGAGGCGCAGAAGCGGTTAGCGCAATATGGCCCGAACGAGATTGCGGAAAAGAAAGACAATCCGTTCCTTAAGTTCCTCACCTATTTTTGGGGGCCCATCCCGTGGATGATTGAAGGGGCGGTGATTCTGTCTGGCGTAGTTCGGCACTGGCCCGATTTCTTTATCATCCTGCTCCTGTTGGTGTCCAACGCCGTGGTTGGATTCTGGGAAGAACACCAGGCGGGCGATGCGATCGCCGCACTCCGGAAGCAGTTGGCGATCAAAGCCAAAGTCAAACGTGACGGGAAATGGACGGATCCTTCAGCGAAGGAAGTGGTGCCGGGCGACGTCATCCGCCTCAGACTGGGCGACATCGTTCCAGCCGACGCGCGCCTGCTGCCCGGCGACCCGGTGGAGGTGGACCAGTCCGCGCTGACCGGCGAATCGCTACCCGCCGAAAAAAAGCCGGGCGATGCGGTATTCTCGGGCTCCATCATTCGCCAGGGCGAAATCGAAGCGATGGTGTACGCCACCGGTACCGACACCTACTTCGGCAAGACGGCGCAAATGGTGCAGGGCCCGGAATCCGCCAGCCATTTCCAGAAAGCCGTGCTGAAGATCGGCGACTACCTGATTCTTCTCGCCGTAGCGCTGGTAGCATTGATTGTCACTGTCGCGCTCTTTCGTCACGATCCGGTCATGAGCACGCTGGAGTTCGCGCTGGTGCTTCTGGTGGCCGCGATTCCGGTGGCGATGCCGACCGTACTGTCAGTGACCATGGCAGTGGGCGCACGCCTTCTGGCGAAGAAGCAAGCCATTATCACCAAGCTCTCGGCGATCGAAGAACTGGCCGGCGTGGACATCCTTTGTTCGGATAAGACCGGCACGCTGACCCTGAATAAGCTGACCCTGGGCGACCCCTTCATGCTGAAGGGAATCACAGCCGACGAGGTCATCCTGTGCGCTGCGCTTGCATCCCGCGCCGAAGACAAAGACACCATAGACCTTGCAGTGATCGGCGGAGTCAAGGACCCAAAGACTTTGAAGGCCTGCCAGGTGCTCCATTTTCAACCGTTCGATCCGGTCCACAAGCGCACCGAAGCTACGGTGAAAGGCGCGGACGGAAAGCAGTTCTACGTGGCCAAAGGCGCCCCACAGGTAATTCTCAAGATGTCCATCAATGCCGGCGAGGTGAAGGATGCCGTCGAGAAGGCCGTCGACGAATTCGCCGCAAAAGGCTACCGCTCATTAGGGGTAACCCGCGCCGATGAGGAAAACAAATGGCGAATGGTGGGGGTGTTACCTTTATTCGACGAGCCTCGCCCCGATGCCAAAGCCACGATAGCGAGCGCCCGTCAAATGGGTGTGAGCGTCAAGATGGTTACCGGCGATCAAATGGCAATCGCTAAGGAAACCGCCAGGCAGTTGGGGATGGGCACGAACATCCTCAATGCCAGCGCATTTGGCGATATCAAGCATCACGAGACGGCGCAGGCGGCGGAATCAATCGAAAAGGCGGACGGTTTCGCCCAGGTGTTCCCGGAACACAAATTCCACATCGTGGATGTCCTACAGCAGCGCGGCCACATCGTCGGCATGACCGGCGACGGTGTGAACGACGCCCCCGCGCTCAAGAAAGCGGACTGCGGCATCGCCGTTTCCGGCGCGACGGATACGGCGCGCGCCGCGGCGGACATTGTTCTGCTAGCTTCCGGCCTGTCCGTAATCATCGATGCGATCAAGGAGAGCCGCCGCATCTTCCAGCGGATGAACAGCTACGCGATCTACCGGATCGCCGAGACGCTGCGCGTACTGTTTTTCATGACGCTGGCGATCCTGGTGTTTAACTTCTACCCGGTGACCGCCGTGATGATCGTGATGCTGGCGTTGCTCAACGACGGAGCCATCCTGTCCATCGCCTATGACAACGTTCATTACAAGGATAAGCCCGAGGCTTGGAACATGCGCCTGGTGCTGGGAGTTTCCACGGTGCTGGGCGTCATCGGGGTTGTGGCTGCGTTTGGTCTGTTTTATCTTGGCGAGCGCGTATTCCACCTCAACCGTGCACACATTCAGACGCTGATGTATTTGAAACTGTCCGTGGCCGGACATCTGACGATTTTCCTGACGCGCACGCGCGGCCCATTCTGGTCCATACGCCCCGCGCGGATTCTATGGGTAGCCGTACTCGGCACGCAAACGGTGGCGACGCTGATTGCGGTTTATGGGCTGTTTATGACGCCCCTCGGCTGGGGCTGGGCGGCATTCGTATGGGGCTATGCAATCGCTTGGGCTCTTTTGAATGACCGCGTGAAACTGCTGGCCTATCGAATATTCGACCCTACTAAACCCCCGTTGCTGAGCAAAAAGCCCAAGGGTCCGAATCCGCAAGATCTCAAACCGCAGATCGCCAAGCGGGCCTATGAAATCTATGAGGAGCGAGGCCGCCACGACGGCCAGGCAGATCAGGACTGGCTCGAGGCGGAGCGCGAGACAGAGAAGGATCGGGAGGCGGGACATGCGAAGGCCGTGCCAGTGTCCTCCTGATCTGCCGTCAAGGATGGAATGGAGAAAGCACCTATGAAAGAAGTTAAGCACAGTTCTCACCAGCACGGAACGCCCGCTCGCGAGAGTATTCAGCATGACCCGGATCCTTATTGGAGACGGGCGCATCATGATTGGCGCGTATGGGTCGGCCTGTTTTTCATGCTCGCGGCCATCACGATCTATGTCCTGAGCGATGACTTGTCGTTCTTCCCTCGCATTTTTCGACAGCAGCCAGTATCGGATGCGAGGGGAAAATAGCGGAGCCCAATGAGTCAAGAACTCCTTTATCCACTACGATTCGAGCCGATCTATCAGTATCGGCTCTGGGGCGGCCGGCGTTTGGCCGACCTCCTCACCGCACCGCTGCCGGGTGACGACCCCGTCGGCGAAGCGTGGGTGCTCAGCGACCGCGCTGACCATCCGAGCCGTGTTGCTGAGGGACCGCTCAAGGGACGAACCATCTCTCAACTGCTGGAACAGTTTCCTCAACAGGTGATGGGAAAGCTGGCGGGGCGATTCGGCCGATTCCCGCTGCTGTTGAAGTTCCTCGACGCACGTGAAATGCTCTCGGTCCAGGTTCATCCTGCGGATACCCACACAGACCTGCTCCCGGCGGGCGAGACCGGTAAGACCGAAGCCTGGGTTGTACTGGAGGCAGGGCCAAAGAGCCGCATCTATGCGGGTCTGCGGCCTGGCGTCACGGAAGCGGGTCTGCGGCAGGCGATTGCGAACGGAGGGGTGGCGGACCAACTCGCATACATTACGCCGCAGCCCGGCGATGCCGTCTTCATACCGGCTGGGACGGTTCACTCTCTGGGCGGCGACATCGTGGTGTTCGAGGTTCAGGAGAACAGCGACGTAACATTTCGCTTGTACGACTGGAACCATGTTGACGCGAAGACAGGCAAGCCACGCGCACTCCAAATCGATCAGGCCCTTGCCTGCGTCGATTTTGGGGAGTGTGCGGGCGGTCTGGTGACGCCCGTGATGGAGTCTAAGACGCCGGTGGAGCGCGAGCAACTCTCTCGCTGTGAACACTTCTGGCTGTCGCGCCTTCAAGGGGACATGCCGTTTGTCTTTGGCAAGTCAGGTGCGCCGAGCGTGCTGGTGTGCATCGAGGGCGCGGGGCAAGTCGAGCACAGTGGAGAACAGTATGCCATCAGAAAAGGCGACGTCTTTCTGTTGCCTGCGGTTCTCGGAACGTGTAGCGTTCAGCCGCGAGGCGCAGTAAAGCTGTTGGAAATCGAGATACCGGAATGAAAAAGCTGATCGTCTTTGACCTGGATGGAACTCTGGCCGAAAGTAAAGCCCCTCTTGATGCCGAAATGTCGCGACTGCTCGGCGACCTTCTCGGCATTGTCAAGGCGGCCGTGATATCCGGAGGCGATTGGCCGCAGTTTGAAAAACAGGTGCTCTCCCGTCTTCCCCATGACGCAAGCCTGGCGAATCTATCGATCCTGCCCACATGTGGAACCAAGTTCTTCCGCTACGCAGGGGACTGGAAGAAGATCTATTCCGAAGACTTCACGGCAAGTGAAAAAGAGAAGATCGTCAGCTCTCTCAAGAAGGCGCTCGAAGAAGCCGGTTTCCAAGCCAAAAAGGTCTGGGGGGAAGTGATTGAAGACCGGGGAAGCCAGATCACATTCTCAGCGCTCGGTCAGCAGGCGCCCTTGGAAGAAAAGAAGAAATGGGATTCCGATTATGCCAAGCGCAAGAAGATCAAAGCGATTCTCGACACGTTGATCCCCGAGTTTTCCGTCCGCATGGGCGGCGCGACGTCCATAGATGTCACCAAACCGGGCATAGACAAAGCCTACGGAGTCAGAAAACTAAGAGACGTTCTCGGCATTTCATTGAAAGAAATGATTTACATTGGCGACGCCCTGTTCGCGGGCGGGAACGACTATCCGGCCGAGCAGGCAGGTGTTGTTTCTATTCCGGTTCAGGGTCCCCACGAGACGAAACGGGTTGTCGAAACAATCATCGCTTGTCTGTCGGATCACGGTCAGGAAGCGTTGAAGCTATGAGGACACTCTGATGATCGGATTCAAATTGCAGCGTCTCGGAATGATAATGGAGCCAGAGCCGGGCAATCCCCAGGAGGTTGAAGGCGTCTTAAATCCAGCCGCTGCTCGCGGCCCCGATGGTAAGCTCTACCTTTTTCCACGGCTGGTTGCGAAGGGGAACTACTCACGCATCGGCATTGCACGAGTGCGGTTCAATGAAGCTGGCAATCCGGCCGGCGTCGAACGGCTCGGCATCGCACTGGAGCCGGAAGCCGACTATGAGTTGCAGCCCGGCGGTAAGGGCGGGTGCGAGGATCCGCGGATCACGTTCGTGGAACCGCTCCGGCGCTACTTGATGACCTACGCGGCATTTTCAGCCCGTGGCCCACGGATCGCTTTTGCGGTCTCGGAAGACCTCTTCCACTGGAAGCGCCTGGGGCTCGCGAGTTTCGGCCCGTATCAGGGCATCGAATTCGCCGACGTGGACGACAAAGACGCCAGCCTCTTTCCCGTCGCCATTCCCAATCCTTCCGGTCACCCGGAACTGGCCATTCTCCACCGGCCGCTTTTCCCCGGCACTCGTCCCGAAGAGACCGCCGTCCATCCCGCGTCCCGCGAGTTGGATCTGGAGCGGGAAAGCATCTGGATATCCTACTGCCCGACGCCGCTGGACGGCCGTGAACCGAGTTGTCTCGGCAAGTTTACCTCACATCACCGGCTGGCCGCTCCCGTCTCGCCCTGGGAGCGGCTCAAAATCGGCGCCGGCACTCCGCCTATTCTGGGGCGGCACGGATGGCTGATCGTTTACCACGGTGTGAGCGAAATAGTGAAGCCGGGCAACGCCGGGCGCCAACTATGTTACTCGGCTGGGGTGATGGTGCTTTCGAAGGAGCATCCGCGCGTGATCCGCTATCGTTCGGCGGAGCCTGTGCTGATTCCATCGCTGCCGCAGGAACGCGACGGGACCGTCGCCAACGTCGTGTTCCCCACCGGCATCGACCGGCGCGACGATCTTGGATCGCCGGACCGCTTCGACATCTATTACGGGATGGCCGACAGCCGGATTGGCGTGGCGCGTCTTGATGTGCCGGATTTCGTGCCGACGGGAGGAGTCGCGGACCCGCCAGAAGCCAGGGTGTAACGCGCTCAGGAGATAGTCATCGTGAAACCGAATGCAGATAAGCCCGCGGCGAAGGACGATCTGAAAACGCTTCCCATGCTGGAACTGCAGGCAAAGTTGGGGTCGTCGCCGGACGGCCTCAGTCAAGCCGAAGCGCAGAAACGGCTGACCCAATACGGGCCTAACGAGATCGAAGAAAAGAAAACCAATGCGTTCCTGAAATTCCTCAGCTATTTTTGGGGTCCAATCCCATGGATGATCGAAGTAGCGGTGATCCTGTCGGGCGCGGTCCAGCACTGGCCGGATTTCTTCATCATCCTCCTCCTGCTGGTTTCCAATGCCGTCGTCGGATTCTGGGAAGAAAGCCAGGCGGGCAACGCCATCGCTGCCCTGAAGGCCAAACTGGCGATCAAGGCCCGGGTGAAACGTGATGGAAAGTGGATTACTCCGGCGGCGCGCGAGGTGGTGCCGGGCGACGTCATCCGCCTGCGCCTGGGCGACATTGTGCCGGCAGATGCGCGCTTGCTGCCGGGCGACCCAGTGGAGGTGGATCAGTCCGCGTTGACGGGAGAGTCTTTGCCCGCCGAGCGCAAACCTGGCGAGGCTGTGTTTTCGGGATCGATCGTCCGCCAGGGCGAAATCGGCGCGCTGGTCTATGCCACGGGCGCGAACACCTACTTCGGCAAGACGGCGCAACTGGTGCAGGAGGCGCACACCGTCAGCCATTTCCAGCGTGCTGTGCTGAAAATTGGCGATTACCTGATCGTCCTCGCGGTGGCTCTAGTGGCGGTGATTGTTACCGTCGCGCTCTTCCGCGGCGACCCGATCCTCACCACGTTGCAGTTCGCCTTAGTGCTGACCGTGGCCGCGATTCCGGTGGCCATGCCCACGGTTTTGTCGGTGACAATGGCGGTCGGCGCGCGGCTGCTCGCCAAGAGAGAAGCTATTGTGAGCCGGTTGGTAGCCATCGAGGAATTGGCGGGCGTGGACGTGCTGTGCGCTGACAAGACCGGCACTCTGACCCAGAACAAGCTGACGCTGGGCGATCCATTCGGTGTGAACGATGTCCCCGCCGACCAAGTCATCTTCAATGCCGCGCTGGCCTCGCGGGCGGACAACAACGACACCATTGATCTGGCCGTTCTGGGCGGTCTGAAAAACGCCCAGGAGTTGAATGGCTATCAGGTGGTCCATTTTCAGCCCTTCGACCCGGTACATAAGCGCACCGAAGCCGCCGTCAAAGCCGCTGACGGAAGGACGTTCAAAGTAACGAAGGGCGCGCCGCAGGTGATTTTAGAATTGTCGGCCAATGCCGGGCAGGTGAAGCCCGCAGTCGAGAAGGCCGTCAATGAATTCGCGGCGCGCGGGTTTCGTTCGTTGGGCGTGGCGCGGGCCGAGGGAGAAGGCCAATGGCAGTTTCTGGGTGTCTTGCCCCTGTTCGATCCGCCACGGGAAGACGCCAAGGCAACCATCGCGACCGCGTGCCAGATGGGCGTGAAGGTCAAGATGGTTACCGGCGATCAACTGGCCATCGCTCAGGAAACCGCGATGAAATTAGGGATGGGCACGGCGATTCTCGACGCCGGCGGTTTGGGCGACGTAAAGCATCACGAATCGGCCCAGTCGGCGGAGTCCATCGAAAAAGCCGACGGTTTTGCCCAGGTATTCCCCGAACACAAGTTCCATATCGTGGACGTGCTGCAGCAGCGCGGCCACATTGTCGGCATGACGGGCGACGGGGTGAACGACGCCCCCGCGCTGAAGAAAGCTGACTGCGGCATCGCCGTTTCCGGCGCCACGGACGCCGCGCGCGCGGCGGCATCCATCGTGCTGATGACGCCCGGCCTGTCGGTGATTATCGACGCGATCAAGGAGAGCCGAAAAACGTTCCAGCGGATGAACAGCTATGCGATCTACCGTATTGCTGAGACGCTGCGCGTGCTGTTGTTCATGACGCTGGCGATCCTGGTGTTCAACTTCTATCCACTGACGGCGGTGATGATCGTGATACTGGCGTTGCTCAACGACGGAGCCATCCTGTCCATCGCTTATGACAACGTTCATTACAAGGATAAGCCCGAGGCCTGGAACATGCGTCTGGTGCTGGGGATTTCCACGGTGCTGGGTGTCATCGGGGTCGTCTCCGCCTTCGGATTGTTTTATCTCGGTGAGCGTGTCTTTCATCTCGATCGTGCGCACATCCAGACGCTGATGTATTTGAAGCTGTCCGTGGCCGGACATCTAACGATTTTCCTGACGCGTACGCGCGGCCCGTTCTGGTCCATACGCCCCGCGCGGGTTCTATGGGCAGCGGTGCTCGGCACGCAAGCGCTGGCGACCCTGATTGCGGTTTATGGGCTGTTTATGACACCCCTCGGCTGGGGCTGGGCTGCGTTCGTTTGGGGCTACGCTCTGGCTTGGTTCCTGCTGAACGACCGCGTGAAACTGCTCGCCTATCGGATTTTTGATCCTACTAAAGCCCCGTTGTTGGAGATTCGGAAACAGTATGCGTGACGGGTGAAGGCCGCGTCAAGGTCCTCGTTATCCCCATGAGTGGTAAGCGGCGCACCTGCGCAGTTCGTTGATATCGAAGGGATGAAGATGCAGATCAATTCAAAGGACTTCCGAGTGCGGCCCGGAGAAAAGGTCCAACTCAGAGAGTGGCCGACGATTGTGAAGCCATTTTTCACGTCGAAGAACGATTATCAAGAACTCCTAGGAGAGCACGTTCAAGAGTTGAGCTCGCTGCAACACCTTCACTACGCTTCCAACCGCTATGCGTTGCTCCTGATTTTTCAGGGATGGATGCCGGCGGCAAGGACGGCGCCATTCGGCACGTTATGTCCGGGATCAATCCGCAGGGCTGCCAGGTCTTTAGCTTCAAGCAGCCGAGCGCCAACGAATTGGAACATGATTTTCTTTGGCGCACGACATGCCGGCTTCCCGGGCGCGGTCACATCGGCATATTCAATCGTTCCTACTACGAAGAGGTGTTGGTCGTTCGGGTGCATCCGGAGATTCTCCGCAGCGAGGGGCTTTCGGAAGAGTTGCGCGACGAGAAAACCATCTGGGCGGAGCGGTATCGCTCCATCCGGGACCTGGAGAGCCACCTATATCGCAACGGAACGCGGACTATCAAGGTATTCCTCCATCTCTCCCAGGAAGAACAGCGAAGGCGATTCCTCGAGCGAATTGATGAGCCCGATAAGAACTGGAAATTCAGCCTCGCGGACATTCACGAGCGGAAATACTGGAAGCATTACATGAAGGCTTATGGGGCCTGTCTGAGCGCGACAAGTACCCATCACGCGCCCTGGTACGTCGTTCCCGCCGACGATAAGGAGAATGCCCGGTTGATTGTTTCTCGGATTGTCCTTGATGCGTTCCATAAAATGAAGATGGCATACCCTAAGACCACCGCGAAACGCCGGCAGGAATTGGAATCTATGCGCAAGCGGCTCTGAAGGATAACTTATGACCGAGAATCAACCACAACAACAGTACGCACTCGGCATGATCGGCTTGGGCGTGATGGGTCGCAACATGTTGCTCAACATGGCAGACCACGGCTTCCCGGTGGCGGGCTATGACAAGGATTCGAGCAAGGTAGAAGCGCTCCGGAAGGAGTCGGCGGCAAACGACATACACGCCGCGGATAATATCAAGGACTTCATCGGATTACTCCGGGCGCCGCGCGCAGTCATGATGCTGGTGCCCGCCGGCCCGCCCGTGGATTCCGTGATCGCCGATCTGTTGCCGCATCTCGAAAAGGGCGACCTCATCATCGACGCCGGCAATTCCTACTTCAAAGATACGAACCTGCGAGCCCGTAACCTGGTTGGGAAGGGCATTCAATTCCTCGGCGTCGGCATCTCTGGCGGCGAGGAGGGCGCGCGCCATGGCCCGAGCATCATGCCCGGCGGACCTAAAGAAGCGTATGAGCGGGTCCGCCCGCTGCTCGAGGCGGTAGCTGCCAAAGTCGATGGAGAGCCGTGCGTGACCTACCTGGGCCCAGGATCGGCCGGGCATTTTGTCAAGACCGTGCACAACGGTATCGAGTACGCGCTGATGCAACTCCTAGCCGAGACATACGACCTGATGAAGCGGGGCCTCGGCTTGAGCGACGATGAACTGCGCGACATGTACGAGGCGTGGAATCGGCGAGAACTCAACGGCTACCTGATCGAGATCACCAGTCGCATCTTCAACAAGGTCGACGAAAGCACCGGCAAGCGGCTGATCGACGAAATCCTGGATGTGGGCAAACAGAATGGCACCGGCATGTGGACCTCGCAGAGCGCGATGGAGCTGCAAGTGCCTATTCCCACGATCGACCTGGCGGTCGCGATGCGGGATATGTCCGTGTTGGAAAAGCAGCGCGAGACGGCCGGCGCGATCTTCAAACGGCCGATCCCACCGTTCACCGGCGACCGCAAAGTCTTCCTCGACCAACTGGGCCACGCGCTCTATGCCGCGATGATCGTCGCCTACGCGCAAGGCATGGCTGTCCTGGCGGCAGCATCGGACAAGTACGCGTACACCCTGGATCTCGAGGCCGTGGCGCGAATCTGGCGGGGCGGTTGCATCATCCGCGCCGAGCTGCTGGAGGATATTAGGACGGCATATCGCAACCAACCGGGGCTGCCGAATCTGCTACTGGCGCCGGAGTTATCGAATAAGGTAAGGGCCAACCAGGAGGATTTGCGCCGCGTCGTCTGCGCTGCAATCGAGATAGGCTTGCCCGTCCCGTGTTTCATGACGGCGCTGGGCTACTTAGACGGCTACCGCAGTGCCTGGCTGCCGGCGAACCTGATTCAGGCGCAGCGCGACTACTTCGGCGCGCACAGTTACGAGCGCGTCGACGTCAAAGGCACATTCCATACGGACTGGACAAAGGGCTGAGCGCGATGAAAACCAACGATCGACTCGAACCAAACATATTCGTCATCTTCGGCGGAGCCGGCGACCTGACCTGGCGGAAGTTGATGCCGGCCCTGTTTGACCTCTCGCAGAGCCACAGTATTCCGGTGCATTTTGCGATTATCGCGGTGGACCGCGTCGCACTCGGCGAGGACGCCCTGCGCAAGCGTCTGCATGAGGGAGTCAGGAAGTTCGCCCGCAGCGGGAAAGCCGCGGTCAAGGAGTGGAAGGAGTTCTCGCCGCACATCCGCTATTTGCAGGGCGATTTCAAAGCCAACGCAACGTATGTGGAACTCGGCCACCTGTGCGCAAGCCTGGAAAAGGAGTGGGGCGCCAAAGCTCAACGCATTTTCTACATGGCCACGCCGCCCTCGCTGTTTGGCGAAATCCCTCGCCTCATCAACTATGCCGGCCTGGCGGCAGACCGGGAACGGTCGCGAATCGTGATCGAGAAACCGATCGGGTACGACCTGGAATCGGCACAGGCGCTGAACCGCACACTCGCCAACGACTTTCAAGAATCGCAAATCTTCCGCATCGACCATTACCTGGGCAAAGAGACGGTGCAGAATATCCTGGCGTTCCGCTTTGCCAACCCGCTGTTCGAGCCGATCTGGAACCGGCGTTATGTCGACTACGTGACCATCACGGTCGCCGAAGAGGTGGGCGTGGAACATCGCGGCGGTTATTACGATAAGGCCGGCGCGTTGCGCGACATGGTGCAGAATCATCTGTTGCAACTGCTCTGCTTGGTAGCCATGGAACCGATGGTCTCCTTCGATGCGGACGAGATTCGCAATAAGAAAGTGGATGTGCTGCACGCGGCGCGGCCCATTCCGCATGACGAGGTGCATCGCTCCACGGTTCGCGGACAATATGACAGCGGCTGGGTTGGCGGCAAGAAAGTATGCGCGTATCGCCAAGAAGACGGCGTATCGCCCGATTCACCGACGGAGACGTTTGCGGCGTTGCGGCTGTTCGTCGACAACTGGCGCTGGCAGGACGTGCCATTCTATCTGCGCACCGGCAAACGGCTCCTCCGTCAGGCGTCGGAAATCGCCATCCAGTTCCGCGCGGTTCCGCATCAATCGTTTCCCAGCGAGGCGACCCTCGATTGGAAACCGTCGCGCCTCATCATGCTGATCCAGCCCGACGAAGGCATCGTGCTCCGCTTTCAGGCAAAACACCCTGGGCCGAAGATGGTTTTGCAGCCGGTGGACATGCAGTTCAGCTATCGCGAAAGCTTCGACACGCCATCGCCGGAGGCCTATGTCACGCTGCTGGCGGACGTGATCGACAACGATGCAACGCTGTTCATGCGCGACGACCAGGTGGAGGCGGCGTGGCGGCTATTGATGCCGGTGCTCGAGGTGTGGAACTCGAGCCCGCCTAACGATTTTCCGAACTACGCCAGCGGCACTTGGGGGCCGGACTCGACGCAAGGTCTGCTGGTTCAACAAGGGCACAGTTGGCCGGCTCCCGTGGAATTGGCCGGGCCGGCGCCCACGCCCTAATTCGAATCCCGGTATTCGGAAGGCACATCGTCCTCCACGACTTGTTTCGTGTGAACCTCAGCCACGTCGGCGTCAGGTGCATTCTCGACGCCTTCGATTGCTTCGGCCTCGAAGGATTGCCCTTCCTCGAGCAGTTCTTCGACGCTCTCCCCGCCTGCCTCCGCGACATCCGACAATCCCTGAGTGTCCCCGGACTGGCCGGCTGAACCTGTGCCCCCGCCCTTCTGTCTGGTCAAAACGGAACTGGACGGTTCGATCCCTTCATCGTCTTGCTTGCTCATGCGGTTGTTACCGCACGTGAGTTGCCAACGCCGGCACTCGGGGAAACTTCTTAGAACGGCCCCTCGCATGCTGACATAACGGATGGAAAACCCATGAAACTCAATCCTTCTAAAGAAACGCACCTTACCGGGCACGACACTGAAATCCAAAAGTATGGAACCGTGACGAACCGGCCTATATCGCTCGATCACAAGGTTCGCTTGGCCAGCGTGGACAGTCTCAACCAGATTCTCGCCGACACAATGACCTTGCGCGATCTATATAAAAAGCACCATTGGCAGGTTTCGGGACCCACTTTTTACCAGCTCCATCTTCTTTTCGACAAGCATTACGGCGAACAGGCTGAGCTGGTTGACACATTGGCCGAACGCGTTCAGACGCTTGGCGGAGTTGCGATCGCGATGGCTGCCGATGTTGCCGAAACGACGCGCATTGCCCGCCCGCCGCGAGGCCGTGAAGACGTTACCATGCAGGTGTTTCGCCTGCTACAGGCGCACGAGCTCATCATCGAGGCAGCCCATGAGGCGGCCAAGGCCGCAGCGGCGAATGGCGACGATGGAACCAATGACTTGTTGGTCAGCGACGTGCTTCGCAGGAACGAGCTGCAAGTCTGGTTTGTTTCCGAACACATTGTGGGTGCAGGTATTGCCGACAAAGATGAAGAAGCTGCGCATTCGCTCGCCGCAACCCACGCTTAAAGCGACCTCGTAGGGTCCAGATCTGAGGGGCAGATGTGGCGCGCGCACTTTTGCGTGCGCCACAGCACCAGGGGCAGGGTTGTGTTTGCGCGGTATCCGAAGCATCTTCAACGTCAAAACGTCACCCAAACACGTCACAAAGGAGAATCTTAATGCCATACATCACAGTCGGGAAGGAAAACTCCGGCAACATTGATCTCTACTATGAGGATCACGGCTCGGGTAAGCCGGTCGTCCTTATCCACGGCTATCCGCTGAGCGGTGCTTCCTGGGAGAAGCAGACCGCGGCGCTTCTGGCTGCGGGTTACCGTGTCATCACCTATGATCGCAGAGGATTCGGCAAATCCAGCAAGCCAACGACCGGTTACAACTATGACACCTTCGCCGAGGATCTGCACACACTCGTTACGCAGCTTGAACTACGGGAATTCGCGATGGCCGGTTTTTCCATGGGTGGCGGCGAAGTGGCGCGCTACTTCGGGAAATATGGATCGAAGGGCGTCAGTAAGGCTGTATTCATCTCAGCGGTTCCTCCCTTTCTGCTGAAGACGCCGGACAACCCGGAGGGTGTGGACGGCAGTGTCTTCGAGGGGATCGAGAAGGGCATCGTCGCAGACCGCTACGCGTTCTTCAGCGAGTTTTTCAAGAATTTTTACAACGCGGATCTCCTGCTGGGGAAGCGTGTCAGCGAACAGGTCATTCAGGCTAGCTGGAACATAGCAGCCCGTGCCTCTGCCACGGCCTCTCTCGCTTGCGTGGCGACATGGCATGAGGACTTCCGCAAGGATCTGACTCGCGTCGACGTGCCCACGTTGGTGATGCAGGGGGATGCGGACCGGATTCTGCCTATCAGCGCCTCGGGGCTCCGGACCGCCAAACTAATCAAGGGCGCCCGCTTATTGGTGGTGAAGGACGGCCCGCACTGTATCACTTGGACCCACGCGGAAGAAGTGAACCGCGAATTGGTGAACTTCCTTGGGGAAAAGACTGGGAAGGCGGCAGGTTCAGTGGCAGGCGCCTAGGTCTTCGACCGGCAGATTCGATGCCTGTTCGTTTGACCCTGCGGAAGCTTGGCGGCTGGACGCTTACCAACCCGCGCGAAACTATTCGCCCAGCATCTCCTTGAGCAGTGCGCCGACGTTGTAGATTTTGCGCAGGGCCTCGGTCATGCCGCCGGTGTGGACGGCGACCGTGCGGTTGGTGGCGCCATCGAAAACGAAATCTCCGACCAGCGATTCGATATTGCCATCGAACACCAGACCCACGATCTCCCCGTTTCGATTGATGACCGGCGAGCCGGAATTACCGCCCACCACGTCGTTGGAAGTGACGAAATCGAGCGGCATGGCCAGATTCAGCTTCTCGCGATTGTCCGCGTAGCGTGAGGGCAGCGCGAAGGGGCCCTTGAAATCGAAACTGTTGGCGCGGTCATACAGGCCGAAGAAAGTTGTCTTGTACGGCGCCTTGGTGCCGTTCATCGGATAGCCCTGCGCCTGGCCGTAGGAGAGGCGCAAAGTGAAAGTGGCATCGGGATAAGTGGACTTTCCGTAGACCGCGAAGCGGGCCCTGCCGAGTTGCTCACCGGCGCGTTGTTCGACGCTCTGGACGTTGTCTTCGGTCCAGTGAATCAGTTCGCGCCGCGCCGGATCGAGCTCGCGCGCCAGCACAATCATGGGATCGTCGGAGGCCGCGACGGCTGCCTCGCCGCCATCCACCAGCTTTCGGCGCTGAGCGGGATCGGCCAGCCTGCTGCCGTTGACCAGAAAGGCGGCCGTAACTTGCGGGGGGCGCCCGCCGAGCATAGTCTTCACGAAAGAATCGCCCGGTCCCCTCTCGGCCAGGTCCAGCTCCAGCGACCCGGTGAGGCGGGCTATCTCCAGCCCGGGATAAATCGGGGCCGATGAGAAAAGGTGGAGTTTCAGCGAATCGAGCTCGGCCTCGTGGAATCCCGGCAGGCGCTCACCATCCGGCCTGCGGATCTCCGCCACATACTGCACGATGTTCATAGCCAGATTGGCGAGCTGGGAATCCATGCCATGGAAGGCCCGCTCTCCGGCACGCGATGCCAGTTTCTTTTCGGCGCCGGTGATCGCCTCCCATGCGCCGCCGAAGGCCGCTGCCCATTCCGGATTGGCCATCACGGTGGCTCTGAATTGGTTCTCCTCGGCTTGCTTCTTGGCCATGATTCGGGCGTCCAGCAGCCCGCGTTCGACTCCCTCCTCGGCCTTGACGCTGTTCTGGAGGAAGAAGATGAGAGAAGCCGCCTGGCGGGCTTGCTCCGGCCCCTGCGCCGAATATCGTTCGAGTGAGGCGAGCCTGCTTCTGAACTGCTTGAGCGCATTGGGCAGGCCGGTGTCGCGCAGATACTCGAGTTGCGCCATCGTATTCTGCCGCGAGGTTGCGCCCGGGTGACCGGAGACGAACACCAGCTCGTCCTCCGCGGCGCCGGCGGGATTCCACTTCAGGTAGTCCTTGCTCTCGATCGGCTTGCCGTCTTCGTAAACGCGGAATAGCGCCATGTCGAGATCGTAGCGAGGGTAGGTGAAGTTGTCTGGATCGCCGCCGAAGAAGGCGATCTGCTGCTCAGGCGCAAAAACCAGCCGCACGTCGGTGTATCTCTTGTAACGGTAGAGCCAGTATTCCCCGCCCTGGTACAGCGTGACGACATCGGAGCGCAACCCGGTCTTCTGCTGGCTCTCGCGCTCGATTTCGGCAATCATGGCCTTGCGCGCCGCAAACTGTTGCTCGGGCGATTTAGCCCCCAGCACCCTCTGCATGATGCGCGGGGTGACGTTCTCCAGCGACACCAGGACGTTGACCTCGAGATCCGGCGACTTCATTTCCTGCTCGGTGGTGGCCGCGTAGAAGCCGTCGCGAATGTAGTCGTGTTCGCCGCTGGAGTTCTTCTGCAATTGGCCGCGGGCCACATGATGGTTGGTCAGCAGCAGTCCGTGCGGGCTGACGAACGAGCCGGATCCGCCGTCATTCAGGCGGACCGAAGACAGGCGGATGTGGTCGAGCCATTGCTGCGTGGGCGTGAAGTGGTACTTTTCCTGAAGCTGTTTGATCGGCGGATTGTCGAAAGTCCACATGCCCTCGTCAGCGAGCAACGAGGGCGCCAGCAGCAGCGTCCCCGCGCCGGCCAGAACGGCAAATGAATAGATCGGCTTATGCGCGTGCATGGGGTAACCTCCCTAACAGGGTAACCCCAGACGATGCGGGGCGGTCGCGCCCTGAGGCACACAATCCATTGGGGATCCTGCGCGCTGGCACCTGCGGCGAGGATTGAATGGGCCGAAAAGAATTCCCAATATTAACTTAAGAGACTATTTCGGAGTTAAACGTCCGGGTTATTCTGAGTCCCAGGCCTTCCGGCAGCTCATTATCCAAGGAAGGCAGTGGGCTTCAACAGCGTAAGGATGAAAACGATGCATCGACTCAGAATTTCAAATTCGACACTTTTCGCCGGAGCAATGAAGGTTCTGCTTATCGGACTAGCTTGCTTTGGCGCGACCGCGTACGCGGACACGGCCGTTTCGGTGGCCGGAGCCGACGCTGGCGGAACTGCGATCGCCGGCCTGGGAGCTGGTTTTAACCTGAGTCAGGCTTATGCAAACGCCAACATCTCTGCCCACCTCGTGAACGGGGGTGGCCCGGGCTACGTGTCGCAGGGAACCGCTTACTTAATGAGCTCCATCGGCCCCGGCACAACCACGACGCAACAGGTGAACAGCGTGGACTTCTCTCTGCCGCCCGAATACGACGGCGTGTTTACGCTGTTTTCCGGCTTGTCGCTGCCAGCCGGAGCCTATTGGATCGTGTTTTCGACGCCCCAATCGCCGTTCAGTTATGCGAACTGGGTTATGTCGAATCCAGCCATGGTGACCACCGAGCAAGGCGTTATTTATATCGGCGATGAGGTCGCCTCGGGTGGCTTGGCTGCTTATCCGCCCGCATCTGTTTTTGAGTTGCAGAATCCCACCGGTCTGGAATACCAGTTTGCCGTCACCGGAGATCCGCTCACTCCGGTTCTTTCGGTGACCGGCGCCGAAACTGGCGGGACCGGAATCGCCGGTCTGGGAGCTGGTTTTGCCCTGAGTCAGGAATATTCAAACGTCAGCATCTCCGCGCACCTCGTGAATGGAGGTGGCCCCGGTTACGTCTCGCAGGGGACCGTATACTTGATGAGCGCTATCGGTTCCGGCACAACCACGGCTCAGCAAGTGAGCAGTGCGAACTTCTCTGTGCCGCCCGAGTACGATGGCATGTTTACGGTGTTATCCGGCTTGTCGCTGCCCGCCGGAAGCTACTGGATCGTGTTTTCGACGCCCCAGTCGCCTGTCAGCTACGCGAACTGGGTTGAGTCGAACCCAGCCACGGTGAGCACGCCTGGCGGCGATACTTACCTCGGCGATGCGGTTGTCTTGGGAAGCTTGGCTGCTTATCCGCCTGCATCCGCTTTCACCTATCTGAGTTCCGCAGGATCTCAATACCAGTTTGCCGTGACCGCACTCCCGCCAAATCCGGTTCTTTCGGTGACCGGCGCCGAGTCCGGCTCGTCTGGGGCTGGCGGCGTGGGAACTGGTTTTGCCCTGAGTCAGGCATATTCAGCCGTCAACATCTCGGCCCACCTCGCGAATGGCGGTGGCCCCGGCTACATCTCACAGGGAACCGCTTACTTGATGAGCGCTATCGGCCCCGGCACAACTACAGCTCAGCAAGTCAGCGTCGCAAACTTCTCGCTGCCGCCGCAGTACGATGGCTTGTTCACGCTGTTCTCCGGCTTGTCGCTTCCAGCCGGAAGCTATTGGATTGTGTTCTCGACGCCCCAATCGCCGTTCAGTTATGCCAACTGGATCATATCCTATCCAGCTACGGTGAACACGGCGGGCGGCGCCGGTTATCTCGGCGTCGTGGATGCTCCGGGAGGGTTGGCTGCTTACCCGCCCGCATCGGCTTTCACCGATCTGGGTATCCCTGGATATGACTACCAGTTTGCCGTCACGGGCAACCCTCCCGGCCCTGTAGCGACCGTAGTACTCACCTCCAGTTCAAACCCCTCTTTGCCGGGCTCGCCAGTCACTTTCACAGCTTCCGTTTCGCCCGCGTCCGCGAGCGACGTGATCCAGTTTCTGGATGGTACAACCGGCCTGGGGACCGTGCAGTTGGCCAACGGCTCCGCGCAGTTTTCGACTTCCAGCCTGACGCCTGGGACACACACAATCCAAGCTGTGTTTGCGGGCGATGGCGATGTGGCGGGACCTTCCTCCGCCATTGTGACCCAAAACGTCCAGGCGGCTACCAGCGTGGCACTGGCTTCCTCGCTCAGTCCGTCGGCCTTCGGACAATCCGTTACCTTCTCCGCATCGGTGACGCCGGGCACCGTCACGGGCACCATTCAATTCCTGGATGGATCCACTGTGTTGGGTACCGTCGCCGCCGCCAACGGAGCCGCGACCCTTGCGCTCTCCACTTTGTCGGTGGGCGCCCATTCGATCACGGCCATCTACAGCGGCGACGGCAATGATTCCGCCAGCACCTCCGCCGCGGTAGCGGAGACTGTAACCACGGCTCCGGTCGTCATGACAATGACTTCGTCGTCTAACCCGGCCACCGCCTACCAGCCTGTAACCCTCACCGCGACGGTCTCCCCGGCAACGGCCACCGGCACAGTCCAATTCGTGCAATACAATCCGCCTTTCGTAGGCATCTGGGGCACCGTGACCCTGACCAACGGAACAGCGGCATTCACGGTCCCAAGCCTGTCGCCCGGCACTTATAACCTGGGTGCGAACTACAGCGGCGATGCAAACTTCCAGAGCTTGTCCTGGGGCATGACCCTGGTGGTGAAGCCGGCGCCGCCATCGAGCGTGACGCTGACTTCTTCCCTTGACCCGGCCTCTCTTGGGCAAGCAGTTACATTCACAGCGGTTGTTTCTCCTGGCACCGCAACCGGCACGGTGGGTTTCATGGATGGGTCCACCTCGTTGGGGACGGTTACCATCAACGGCGGCACGGCGGCGCTGTCGGTATCCACGCTGTCGATCGGCGCGCATCTGATCACGGCCGCCTACAGCGGCGACGCCAACGATGCGCCCGGCACCTCGACCAGCCTGCTCGAGGCCATCAACAAGACAGTTTCCAGCGTGGGGCTGGTTTCGTCGGCGAATCCTTCGACTTTTGGACAGAGCGTCACCCTCACGGCCTTTGTCGGTCCGGCTTCGGCCACCGGCAGCATTCAATTCATGGATGCATCGACGCTTACTTCGCTAGGCACGGTGACGATCAGCGGCGGCTCGGCAGCCTTGTCGCTTTCCACCTTGACAGCAGGCAGGCATTCGATCGGGGCAATCTACAGCGGCGACGCGAACGATGCGGGTAGCAATTCGGTCCTGCTGACACAGACCGTCAACCAGGTGGTTTCCAGCGTGGCGCTGGCTTCCTCAGCGAATCCTTCGACTTTGGGGCAATCTGTCACCCTCTCGGCAGTGGTTACGCCAAGCGCGGCCACCGGCGGAGTTCAATTCCTGGATGGATCCACTGTGCTGGGCGCCGCGGCTGTCAGCGGCGGCGCGGCAACCCTTTCGCTTTCCAGTTTGTCGGTGGGCCCGCATTCAATCACGGCCGTCTACAGCGGCGATGCCAATGACGCGACGAGTACTTCCGCGGTCCTGTCACAGACCGTCAATAAGCTGGTATCGAATATGGCGCTGACCTCCTCCGCGAATCCTTCGACCTATGGGCAATCCGGCGGCTTCACGGCCGCGGTTTCGCCCGTCACGGCTACTGGGACAGTGCAGTTCCTGGATGGCTCTACTGTGCTGGGCGCGGTGACTATTAGTGGCGGCGTCGCGACGTTGTCGTTCTCCACCTTATCGGCAGGTGCGCACTCGATCACGGCAGTCTATAGCGGCGACACTAGTGATGCCACCAGCATTTCGGCTGTCCTGACGCAAACCGTCAACAAGGCGACTTCCAGCGTTGCGCTGACTTCGTCGGCGAATCCCTCGACCTTCGGACAGACTTTGGCCTTCACGGCTACGGTTTCGCCCAGCACGGCTACGGGTACAGTGCAGTTCCTCGACGGCGCTACTGCGTTAGGCACGGTAACAATCACGGGCGGCACGGCTGCTCTTTCGCTCTCGGTGTTGTCCGTGGGCGCACATTCGCTCACGGCGGTTTGCAGCGGCGATGCGAACTACCTCCCCAGCACATCCGCGCCCGTCACTCAAACCGTCAACAAGATAGTATCGAGTGCGGCGGTCACTTCTTCGCTGAATCCATCGATTTACAACCAGACCATCGCTCTAACCGCTCAGGTCACGCCAACCTCCGCGAACGGTACTGTCCAGTTCCTGGACGGATCTACTTTGCTGGGCGCTGCGCCGGTTAGCGGGGGCTCGGCGGTCTTAACGCTGGGCTCGTTATCGGTGGGTGCGCATTCGATCAAGGCGGTTTACAGTGGCGACGCCAACGACGCCCCCAGCACTTCGGCGGTCTTGTCGCAGACGGTTAATATGGCCCAATCGAGCGTGGCTCTAATTTCCTCGGCGAACCCTTCGACGGTTGGGTATAACGTCGACTTCACGGTGTTTATCACACCCGGCCCGTCGACCGGGACGATTCAGTTCCGGGATGGTGCAACGGCGCTCGGCACGGCGACCGTTGTCAGCGGTTGGGCCAGGCTGTCGTTGTCCACGCTGTCGGTCGGTGTGCATTCGATCACGGCGGTTTACAGTGGCGACGCCAACGACGCGGCCAGCACCTCGGCCATTCTGTCGCAGACCGTCAATAAAGCGGTCTCGAGCGTGACGCTGGCTTCCTCGTTGAATCCATCGACCTTCGGACAATCCGTCACCCTCTCCGCCGCGGTTACGCCCAGCACGGCTACAGGCACCGTTCAGTTCCTGGATGGATCTGCCGCGCTGGGCACGGTCACCATCAGCAATGGCTCAGCGGCTCTGTCGCTCTCGAACTTGTCCGCGGGCGCACATTCGATCACGGCCGTCTACAGCGGCGATGCCAACGACAACTCGAGCACATCTAACGCCGTTGCGGAGACAGTGCAGAAGATCGCGACCACAACCACCTTTACCGGCTGGGGGACTCGTGCATTACTCGGTACGAGCATCGCATTCACTGTGGCTGTAACGCCGGCGGCCGCTTCAGGAACGGTCAATCTGATGAAGGGGACGACGATCCTCGGCACGTCCACTTTGTCAAATGGGACCGCCAGTTTCAACATTTCAACTCTGCCCGCGGGATCGACTACCATTTACGCGCAGTACGTGGGGAATGCTTCGTATTTGACGAGTAGTTCGGCCACGTTGGCCATAGTGGTCCTGCTTCCTTGCACGACAGTCCTCACTACCACGCCGAATCCCTCGGTCTACGGCGCTCCGGTGACTCTTACCCTGACGGCAACACCGGCCGCGGCGACCGGCCCCGTGCAGTTTGTCAACGGCTCAATCACCCTGGGTACGGCGAACCTCGTCAATGGCCAGGCCCGGCTAACGGTCAGCAACCTGCCCGTCGGCTCAAACCCGCTCACCGCGGACTATTCCGGCGATGCAACATATATCGGCTTCACGTCACTCGTGGTGACGCAAGCCGTCAACAAGGCGCCAACCACCGTGGCGCTGGCTTCTTCGAAGAATCCCGCGGCGAGCGGCCAGAGCGTGACCTTCACCGCGACTGTCTCACCGAACTCGGCTACGGGCACCGTCCAATTCCTGGATGGATCTACCGCGCTCGGCACGGTGACGATCAGTGGCGGCACCGCGGCTCTATCGATATCCACCTTGTCGGTAGGATCGCATTCGATCAAGGCAGTCTACAGCGGCGACAGCAACTACCTCACCAGCACGTCGACCGTCCTAACTGAAAGTATCACCGGAGCCGCGTGTCATGTGACGTACGCAGTGACCAACCAGTGGAACAACGGCTTCGGCACGGCCGTTACCATCCAAAACACCGGAACCACATCCGTGAACGGCTGGAATCTCACCTGGACCTGGGCCGGCAACCAGAAGATCACCGAGGCGTGGGATTCCACCTATTCGCAGAGCGGCGCCAATGCGAAGCTGGTCAATGCCAGCTATAACGCCGCGATTGCTCCGGGCGCGACCATCACCGGCATCGGGTTCAACGCCAGTTACAGCGGGACCAATACCGCTCCGACTGCGTTCTCTCTGAATGGCACGCTCTGTAAGTGACGGCTCTTGGTCTTGGGACGAGTTGGACGATCGCGATGGCTCCGCGGCCTCGCCTGACAGACACAAAACCCGATCGTCTGTCCAATCTCTGACTTGACCCGAGATTCAGGGCCCGGTGCGCCGCGGGCTATTGGCCCGCGCGGGCGTGGTGGTGAGCTCCGGCTTTCGGCTGCAGCAATTCCTGAAACTGCGTGGAGGGCAACGTCAGTGAGATATTAATTGTCGCGCCGGTCGCGCTCACCGTCAGCGCCTTGGCCAGCGCCTGCACTTGCGGCTGCTCGGCGGCTTTCAACTGCGCCATGTTGACCAGCAACTGGATCAGGCCCGCGATGGCGGTGGCATTCTGCGCGGTATCGGCTTGCGCCTGCGCGGTCATCACCACATTGGTTCCGAACTTGACGCCGGCGCTGGCGGACTGCACGGTGCCGAGCACATTTTCAGCGCCGTTGCCGAGGCCCGGAATGGCAGGCGCGGCTGCCGCCTGTTTCAAACTGGAAGGCGGCACGGTGGTGAGCGCCCAAGCGTCGTTCGCCGCGCTCAATTGGCCGATTTCGCCCAGCAGGGAAGCCGGCAGAATGGATGGCGACGACACGCGATCGATGGCGGCTTTCACGTTGGTCAGATCGCCGGCCGCCGCAATCGAGCTGCTCAGAAACGCCAGGCCCGCTTCCTTTTGCGTGTTCTCGAAGATGGTCACGCCGTGATAGGTTTCCGTGACCACTTTTTGCGTCGCGATGAGGGCGCTAATGGCGGTCACGTTGAAGTTGCCGAGCACCAGCGCCAGGCCGGAATGTTGCGCCGCGCCATTGCCGGCGACCAGCAGCTCATTGACATCCTTGCTCGGGTCAAAGCCGGTGAGCGCGGCAATCTGCATGAGCTGTTGCGGCTGGACCTGCGCCAGCACGAACTGGCCGAAGGGCGAAGTCTTGGCCTGCTCCACGTTGATGTCGGCCATCACCTTGACGTCCGGCATCACCAGGTTGAGGAGTTGTGGATCGGCGGCAGACAGCACGCCGGAGAAAAGGGCCGCAAGGGCCGCGGTGGATGCGATTAAAGCCTTCATAACAGTGTGGACGCGAAGGCTCAACGATTATTAACCGGGAGTGCGGCGCGGGGCAAACACCGGACGCATCAATGCCCGATCGGCACCTGGTCGGCGACCTCGATGCCGAAGCCTTCCAGCGCGACAATCTTGCGCGGGTGATTGGTCAGCAGGCGAATGGTGTGGAGGCCGAGATCGGAAAGAATCTGCGCGCCGATGCCGTGCTCGTGCTGAAGTTGCCGCTGGCCGGCTTCGCCCCGGTAGTGCATGAACTCGCGGGTATGCGACAACATGCGCGCCGGACCATCGGGCGAATCCTCGGTGCGGAAGCCCGGCCCGGTTTCGTGCAGATAGACCAGCACGCCGTGGCCTTCGAAAGCGATGGCCTGGAGCGAGCAGCGCACCAGGCGGCCGCAATCGCAGGCGGTGGAACCGAAGACGTCGCCATAGACGCAGCGCGCGTGCATGCGCACCAGCACGCCTTCCCGGCCGATGACTTCGCCGCGCACCAGCGCCAAGTGATACTCGGAACTAAGATCGCTGGTGTAGGCGACCGTGCGAAACGCGCCGAATTCGGTTTCGAGGGAGCCCTCCGCCACCCGCCGCAGGAAGCGCTCGGTGCGCATGCGGTGGCGGATGAGCTCGGCCACCGAAATCATCTTGAGCCCGTGTGCGATGCAGAATTCCTTGAGCTGCGGGACGCGCGCCATGGTGCCATCCGGGTTCATGATTTCGCAGATCACACCGGCGGGCGAGAGGCCGGCCATGCGCGCCAGATCCACTGAAGCTTCGGTCTGGCCGGCGCGCACCAGCACGCCGCCCTCGCGCGCGCGCAGCGGGAAAATGTGGCCGGGGCGCGCCAGATCGCCCGGACGGCACGCCGGGTCGATCGCCTTGAGAACGGTGCAGGTGCGATCGGCGGCGGAGATGCCGGTGGTGACGCCCTCGCGCGCGTCGATCGATTCACAAAACGCGGTGCCGAAGTTGGAGGTGTTGAGCGGGCTCATCAACGGCAGCCGCAGTTGGTCGCAGCGCTCGCCGGTGAGCGCCAGGCAGACCAGGCCGCGGCCGTGGGTGGCCATGAAGTTGATGAGCTCCGGCGTGACCTTTTCGGCGGCGATGGTGAGGTCGCCCTCGTTCTCGCGGTCCTCGTCGTCCACCACCACCACTAGCCGCCCGGCGCGCACGTCCTCGACCGCCGCCGGGATCGAAGCAAAAGGCATGCTTCATTGTAGCCGGAGGGCGTTCGGTCGCCAGCGCGCGGGCGAGTCAACTGCCCGCTGATACGTGGGCTAAGATGAAGATTCGGGAGTTAGCGGTCCCGATCGCCGATCCATGCAATTATTTCGACACTTGCCGTCGCTGCCCGTCCTGGATGCGACGGGCGCCATCGATATCGTGGTGGTGGCGTTCCTCGTCTACCAGTGCCTGATGGTGGTGCGTGGCACGCGCGCCGGCGCCATCCTGCTGGGGATCGCGGTGATTGTCTGTCTCTATCTGGCGGCGGTGTGGGCAGATCTCGAGGCGCTGCATTCGGTGCTTTCGCTGATTGTTCCGTACATTGGCCTGGCGGTGATCGTGCTCTTCCAGTCCGAGATCCGGCGCACCCTGGCGAGCCTCGGCCGCAGGCGGTTGTTGGGCCTCGCCGGGGTGTTCCACGCGCCCGAAGCGGCCAACGAGATTCTGATGGCGGTGGAACAACTTGCCGCAAAGAAGACCGGCGCGCTGATCGTACTCGAGCGGGACATTGGCCTGCGCACGTTCATCGAAAGCGGGGTGCGGCTGGAGGCGCAGGTCTCGCGCGATCTGCTGCTGAGCATCTTTCAGCCGGGCCTGCCGCTGCACGATGGCGCGGCGATTATCCAGAAGGACCTCATCGCCGCGGCAGCCTGCTTTCTGCCGCTCACCATCAATCCCGGCTTGTCGCGCAAGCTGGGCACGCGCCACCGCGCCGCCATCGGCATCACCGAGGAAACCGACTGCCTGTCGCTGGTGGTTTCCGAGGAGACCGGCCGCATTTCGGTGGCGGCGTTTGGCGAGTTGACGCAGGGCCTGACGGTGCCGGAGGTGCTGGAACGGATTCACCGCCATTTCGGCGTCGAGCGGCCCTCGCCGGCGCAGATCGACGAATCCGCGGCGGACCTTACACTGGCCTTCAAGAACGATTCGCCGCCGCCGGCGGGGCCCTCGCAGGAAGGCGCAGGCCGCTTATGAAGACGCTCCAGTGGGTGGCCCGGCTGGTCAGCCACAATTTCTGGTGGAAAGTGCTGGCGCTCTCGATCGCCGTGCTGATTTGGGCGGTGGTGGCAAGCGAGCCGGAGCTCTCCACCTTCGCCACCGCGCACGTGGAGTACAAAAACCTGCCGGACGGCCTGGAGCTGAGCGCGGAACCGGTGACGCAAATCGTGCTCGAACTGCGCGGCCCCTCCGGCGAACTGCGCGGCCTGGGCGACGGTGGCCAGCATCCGGCGGCCATCCTGGACATGAGCAACGCCGCGCCCGGTGAGCGCACCTTTCCGATTGACGCCGCCAACGTCCGGCTCTCGCGCGGCGTCCACATCCTGCGCGCCATCCCGTCGCAAATCCGGCTCGCATTCGAACAGCGCCTGGAGCGCAGCGTTCCGGTGGTGGTGCGGTTCCAAGGCGAGTTCCACGGCCATTACCGTGTGGCCAGCGCCACGGCCGAGCCGGCGCAACTGGCGATTCTGGGCCCGCAGAGCCACGTGGCGGCCGTCAATTCAGTCCTCACCGATCGGCTGGATGTTTCCTCGCTGACGACGACCGGACGTTTCCAGGTGAATGCCTTTGCCAGCGATCCGTTCGTGCGCTTCCGCTCGACGCCCACTGTGACCGTGACGGTGACCATGACGAAAGAAAGAGAATAGGAGACTTGGAACTTCGGTGGCGAAACAGCTTTTTGGAACCGATGGCATTCGCGGTGAGGCCGGCAGGTACCCGCTGGATAGACGCACGGTCTACGCCTTTGGCGTGGCCCTGGGCGATGACGCGGCGCGCACGCATGTGAATCCCGAGGTTCTGATCGGCGCCGACACGCGCGAATCGGGCGCGTGGATTGCCGCCACCGTCGCCGCCGGCCTGGCCAGCCGCGGCGTCAAAGTGCGCTACGCCGGCGTCATCACCACGCCGGGTGTGGCCTACCTGACGCGCACCGGCCCGTTCGCCGCTGGAGTGATGATTTCGGCTTCCCACAATCCATACCAGGACAACGGCCTCAAGGTATTCGGCCACAGCGGTTTCAAACTGCCGGACGCGGAAGAGCACGCGATCGAGCAGGAGATTCTCGCCCTCCGCGAACACCCGGTCGAGCCGCGGGAGGCTGCGCTGACGGCCGATGAAGGGCTTGACCGCGAGTATTTGCAGTTCCTGCTTTGCTCCATTTCGGTGCGCCTGGATGGCGTCAAGCTGGCCATCGATTGCGGGAACGGGGCGGCCTGGCAACTGGCGCCCGAGCTGTTCAGCGGCCTGGGCGCCGATCTGGTCGAGATCGGCTGCGCGCCCAATGGCCGCAACATCAATTTGAACTGCGGTGCACTGCACGTGGACGGGCTGAGCCGGACGGTGCTGGATTCGAAGTCCGAATTCGGCGTGGCCTTCGATGGCGACGCCGACCGCGCCATCTTCGTCGCGCGATCGGGCAGAATCATCGATGGAGACGCCGTGCTGCTGATGGCGGCGCGCGCCATGAAAGCCGCCGGTCACCTGCCCGGCGACACCGTGGTGGCCACCGTGATGTCGAACCTGGGTCTGGAGAAAGCCCTGGCGCGCGATGGCATTCGCATGCTGCGCACTCCGGTGGGTGACAAATACGTGCTGGAGGAAATGGTGCGGCTGGGCGCGGCGCTGGGCGGCGAACAGTCCGGCCACGTCATCTTCCGCGAGTACGCGACCACCGGCGATGGACTGCTCACCGCGCTGCGAGTGCTGGAAATTGCGCGCCGCGCCGGCGTGGGACTGGACGAGCTGACCGCCGATTTGCGCGTCTACCCGCAGAAGCTGGTCAACATCCGCGTGCGCGAGAAAAGGGACTTCGCCGGCGTGCCTTCGGTGAACCGGGAAATTCAGCGCGCCGAGGAAGCCATGGCGGGATCGGGCCGCGTGCTGGTGAGATACTCCGGCACCGAACTGTTAGCCCGCGTGATGGTGGAAGCCGCCGACCAGAGCCACGTGGACACCTTCGCCGAAGCCATCGCGGAATCCATCCGCCGCGAGATCGGCGAGTAGGACCTTTCAGGTCTGCGACCGTGTGATGTAGCGCGATGAACTGAGCACGACCCCCTAATCGTCGCGTCCGAACGGAGCCGCGACCATAGGGAGCGGTCCTTTCGAGACAGCCGAATCTGCCGGTCGAAGACCGGGTGTCCTTTCCCGCAAGTTCGCAACATGATTCCGGAGCCTTGTATCAGGGCACGGCTTCAGCCGTGCCGCCATGGGAGGTACTAGACATGGCCTTTAGGCCCCGTAATAGAGCGATAGACTCGTGCGCTTTTTTCAACGAACTTCCAGGGTCCGGCGGACCGATTTTGAATTTCGGGAATCTTCTCGCCGGCAGCTTCCTCCGGGTCTGGTACAATCGCCAACAGAGGGGGGGGAATCGCTTGTCTAAGGTCACCCAAGAAGTACCTCGCACTCTCGGCGCGTTGCGCGAGAGTTCCTTTTCGGAATCCAAGCTGGCGGGCCGCGGCGTCAAGGACGAGCTCCGCCAGAACCTGATCTGCAAAATCCAGCGCGGCGACGCGCTGTTTCCCACCGTCCTCGGGTACGAGGACACCGTGGTGCCGCAGGTGGTCAACGCCATCCTCTCGCGCCACAATTTCATTCTGCTCGGCCTGCGCGGGCAGGCCAAAACGCGGCTGATCCGGCTGCTGACTTCGCTGCTGGATGAATCGGCGCCCTACGTGGAAGGGTGCGAAATCCACGACAATCCTTACCGGCCCATTTGCCGCCGCTGCCGCGACCTGATCGCGGAGCAGGGAGACGCAACGCCGATCGCGTGGTTCCCGCGCAGCCAGCGCTACGTGGAAAAGCTGGCCACGCCCGACGTGACCATTGCCGACATGATCGGCGATATCGACCCCATCAAGGCGGCGCGCCGTGGCCACGATATCTCGAGCGAGCTCACCGTGCACTACGGCCTGCTGCCGCGCGCCAACCGCGGAATCTTCGCCATCAACGAACTGCCGGACCTGGCCGGCAAGATCCAGGTGGGACTGTTCAACATCATGCAGGAAGGCGACGTACAGATTAAGGGCTACCCGGTGCGGCTGCCGCTCGACCTGATGCTCGTATTCACCGCCAACCCGGAAGATTACACCGCGCGCGGCAAAATCATTACACCGCTCAAAGATCGCATTGGCAGCGAAATCCGCACCCACTATCCAGCCACCCTGGAGCAGGGAATGTCGATCACGGCGCAAGAGGCCTGGATCGAACGGCCCTCGCCGGCGAAAGTGCAGGTCCCCGAGTACCTGCGCCAGGTGGTGGAGCAACTCGCCTTTCTGGCCCGCGAGGACAAGCGCATCGACAAACGCTCCGGCGTCTCGCAGCGTCTTCCCATTTCGGCGCTCGAAAACGTAGTGTCGAATGCCGAGCGCCGCGCCCTGCGCGCCAAGGAAGATCTCGCCGTGCCGCGCATCGTCGATCTTTACTCGGCCCTGCCGGCCATCACCGGCAAGCTCGAACTGGAATACGAGGGCGAGTTGAAGGGCGGCGACGCGGTGGCACGCGAGCTGATCCGCACCGCCGTGGGCAAGGTCTACGACCACTATTTCGAAGGCGCCAACGTTGGCCCGATCGTGCAATGGTTCGACCTGGGCGGCTCGCTGAAGCTCGACGACAACACGGATTCCGCCACTCTAGTGCGGCAGTTGGCCGGTATCCAGGGGCTGATGGAGAAACTGAAAGCGCTCGGCATCGGCGCCAACGAGCCCGACGCGGTGCGGGCCTCCGCCGCCGAATTCGTGCTCGAAGGGCTCTACGCGCACCGCCGCATCAGCCGCAACGAAGAACGCGGCTTCACCGCCGAAGAACGGAAGCGCGAGCCGCGCGAAGAAGCCCGCGCCGAACCGCCCAAGGTGCGGCGGCAGTTCAATTGAGAGGTTGCGGCTGTTGGCAGACCCGGCCTTGGCAGGTCGGGGACCTGCCTCACAGGAAGCGTTCATGAAATCGGTTTGCTACTCCCGCTACACCGGCGAAGATCTTGGCGTCGACGCCGAAGATCTGCTGCAGGCGTTGTCCGATTTTCTCCTCGAGAGCGGCTTCAACACCCAATACACGTCCTTCAGCGAGGCCAACGAACACACCCTCGATGATCTCAAGCGGGCCATCGAGCGGGCGCTCCAGGAGGGCAAGCTGTTTGACGACGACCGCATGCAGGAAATGATGGAGCGCTTGCAAAGCATGTCTGCCGAGCAGATGGACAAGCTGCTCGATAAACTGGCGCAGAAAATGGTGGATGAGGGATACATCAACGTCGAGGAGAGCGGCGACCAACAGACGGGCCAGCCCGGCGCGGGGCCCGGCGGCGAGAGCAAGGTCAAATTCGAAGTCACCGACAAGTCACTCGATTTTCTGGGCTTCAAGACGCTCAAGGATTTGCTGGGCTCGCTGGGCAAATCCAGCTTCGGCCGCCACGATACACGCGACCTGGCCACCGGTATCGAGGCCTCCGGCTCTTCCAAGCAGTACGAATTCGGCGACACGATGAACCTGGATGTCAGCGAGACGCTGTTTTCCGCCATCCGCCGCGAAGGCGCGCGCGTGCCGCTCGACATGGAATACGGCGACCTGCATGTCCACCAGTGCGAGTATCAGAGCTCCTGCGCCACGGTGTTGATGCTCGATTGCAGCCACAGCATGATCCTCTATGGCGAGGACCGCTTCACGCCCGCCAAGAAAGTCGCGCTCGCGCTGGCGCACCTCATCCGCACCCAATACCCCGGCGACAGCCTGCGCTGCGTGCTGTTCCACGATACCGCCGAGGAGCTGGCCATCAGCCAACTGGCGCGCGTGCAGGTCGGCCCGTATTACACCAATACACGCGACGGCCTGATCCTGGCGCGGCGCCTGCTCGCCCAGGAAAAGAAAGATATGCGCCAGATCGTCATGATCACCGACGGCAAGCCAAGCTGTCTGACGCTCGAAGACGGCCGTCTATACAAGAACGCATTTGGGCTTGACCCGCTGGTGATCAGCCGCACGCTCGAAGAAGTCAACCGCTGCAAGAAGCAGGGCATCCTCATCAACACCTTCATGCTGGCCAGCGATTACGGCCTGGTCAACTTCGTGCAGAAGGTCACCGAAATCTGCCGCGGCAAAGCCTACTTCACCACCCCCTACAACCTGGGCCAATATCTTCTGATGGATTACATGAACCGCAAAACACGGACCATCCATTAGCCGTGGCGCGGGCTCTCAAGCCGCAGGGTCGAGAGTCGTCTCGACCTTTCCTCGCCGTGCCTTCACCTCAGGCCACCCGCACTCCCTGCCGGGCCGCCTCTTTCTTCAACGCCGCGTCGGTTGTGAGCAGCAGCGCGTCGCGGGAGCGGGCCAACGCCAGGTAAAACATATCGTACGCCGGACGCCGCGAAATCCTTGCCAGCAGAAAGGCTTCGCTCGCCAGCTCCCGGCCAGGCACCAACACGTCCACCAGGCCTAGGCCGGTTTCGAGCGCGCGATCGCAAACATCCAAACTCAGGCCCTCGAAGCGATGATACTTCCAGATGGTGTTCACAACCTCCGCTACGAACAGTTCGGGCGCCAGCACTTCGTCCGCATCGCAGAGCGTGACCGCCAGTGATGCGCCCAGCCGGCGCATGAACGCCACCTCGATGGCGGCACTCGCATCGAGCACAACCTTCACCGCCGGCGGTCCTCGCGGATCAGCCGGGCGGGACCGCTGACCTTGCCTGCCGGCACGGGGGAGCCCGCGCGTAGCGAGTCGATCAGCGCGCGCCGCCGCGCCTTGGCGTCGAGTTCGACATCCAGGCCGCGAGCCAGCACGGCCACCACCTGCTGAGCCAGGCTGCGCCGCTCGCGCTCGGCCTGCTCGGCCAGCAGCCGGTAGATACGATCGGGAACATCCCGCACTTGAATCAACGGCATGCCTTCATTGTTGCACAAAATGCAATTTGCATGCATATTGCATTTGTGGCGGGGAGTCCCGCGTGCAGTGTCGAGTGTCGTCTCGACCTTTCCTCGGGGTGGCGTCTCATTCAACCAGTGGCCAAGAAAAGCCGAGACGACTCTCGGCTCAGCAGACTCGACAGTCCGCGCCACGCCGCAAACCGCTAGAATAGAGTTTTCTCAGGATCCTTCCGACCGACACGACTCATGATTCAACTCAGCGGGGCCGGGAAACGCTACGGCCCCAAAATCCTTTTTGAAGACGCCGGCTGGCTGGTGACGCCCAAGGAACGCACCGGCATCGTGGGCGCCAACGGCACCGGCAAATCGTCGCTGCTGAAAGTGCTGGCTGGGATCGAGGGCCTCGATTCTGGCAACATCAGCGTGCAGCGCGGCGTCACCATCGGCTATTTGCCCCAAGAAGGGCTGTCGCTCTCCGGCCGCTCGGTATTCGCCGAATGCATGACGGTTTTCCACGAGCTACGCGCGCTCGAAGAAGAGCAGGAGCAACTGGCCGCGCGCATGGGCGAGCTCGATCCGGCCGGCGCCGAGTATGCCGCCGTGGCGGAGCGCTTTCACTACGCGGAGGGCGAGTTCCGCGCGCGCGACGGTTACGCCATCGAAGCCCAGGTAGGCACCGTGCTCGGCGGCCTCGGTTTCCGCGAGCGCGACTGGAAGCGCCGCACCGAGGAATTCTCCGGCGGCTGGCAGATGCGCATCGCGCTGGCCAAGCTGCTGCTCGAAAAACCCAACCTGCTCCTGCTCGACGAACCGACCAATCACCTCGATCTGGAAGCTCGCAATTGGTTGGAACAGTACCTGGCGAATTATCCGTATGCCATCGTGCTGGTTTCGCACGACCGCTATTTTCTGGATGTCACGGTGCGCCGCATCCTGGAGCTGTGGAACAAGGGCCTCTATTTCTACAGTGGCGGCTACTCGCGCTATGAAGAGCAGAAGACCGAGCGCCGCGCCCAACTCGCCGCCGCATTCGAAAACCAGCAGGACCGCATCCGGCAGTTAGAGGCGTTCATCACTCGCTTCCGCTACACCGCCACCAAGGCCAAGCAGGTGCAGAGCCGCATCAAGGAAATCGAGCGGATGGAGAAGATCGAAATTCCGCCCGAGGAGAAGAGCGTCCATTTCCGTTTTCCGCAGCCGAAGGCCAGCGGCCGCGTGGTGGCGCAGTTTCAGAAAGTGGCCAAGAGCTACGGCGATCTCAACGTCTTCGCGGATGTGGATTTCTATATCGAGCGCGGCGACCGCGTGGCGCTGGTGGGCGTCAACGGCGCCGGCAAATCGACGCTGATCAAAATACTCGCCGGCGTGGAACCGGTGACCGCCGGCGAGTACACCCTGGGGCACAACGCCGAGCCGGATTACTTCGCACAGGACCAGTATAAGGAGCTCGACCCAAGCGCGCGCCTGATCGACGATCTTTCCACGGTGGCCCCGCGCGCCACCAACACCGAGCTGCGCGGCATTCTGGGTTGTTTCCTTTTCTCCGAGGACGACGTTTTCAAAACCATCGGCGTGCTCTCCGGCGGCGAGCGCAACCGCTACGCGCTGGCGCGCATGCTGATGGTGCCGTCGAATTTTCTGCTGCTCGACGAGCCGACTAACCATCTGGACATGCGCGCCAAGGATGTGCTGCTCACCGCGCTCCAGGAGTTTTCGGGCACCTTGGTGTTCGTTTCCCACGACCGCTATTTCATCGACAAACTCGCCACGCGTATTTTCGAAGTGGAAGACGGCCGCGTCACGGTTTTCCCGGGCAATTACGAGGACTACCTCTGGCGGAAATCCGGCGGCGCGGATGCTATTGGCGCGGCAGACTCGCAGGCGGTTGCCGGGGCGCCCGGCACTATGACCACGGCGGCCAAACCGGCGCAGCGGCTCAACCCGATCAAGCTGCGGCAAATGAAAGACCGGCGGAGCGAGATCGAAGTGGACGTGGCGCGTCTGGAAGCGGAGATTGCCGAAGCCGAAGCCGCGCTGGGCAATTTCGTGAGCGTGGAAGAGACCGCGCGCTTGACGGAGCTGGTGGCGGGCCGCCAAGCCGGGCTCGCCGCGCTGCTCAAGGAATGGGAGCAAGTGGCGCAGATCATCGAGGTGAATTCATGAGTTCGAAGCCGCTGTATCTGACGGAAGCTGACGTCGAGCGCCTGCTGCCGATGGGCGAATGCATTGCCCTCGTGCGGGCCGCGTTCGCCCGCCTGGCTCGCGGCGAGGCGATCAATCATCCACGGCGGCGGCTGATTCTCCCCACCCGCTCCGCGCTGCATTACATGGCCGGCGCCGACGGCGCTTATTACGGCATCAAAGTGTATTCGACCAATCCGGGGCACGAGCCGCATTTCCGCTTCCTTCTCTACCGCGCCGCCGATGCCGCGCTGCTGGCAATTCTGGAAGCGAATTCGCTTGGACAGATTCGCACCGGCGCCGCCAGCGGCCTGGCCACCGATCTGCTGGCGCGGCCGGACGCCCGCACGCTGGCCGTGATCGGCAGCGGTTTTCAGGCGCGCGCGCAGGTGGAAGCCATGCTCGCCGTGCGGCGGTTCGAGCGCGTCCGCGTTTGGAGCCGGTCGGCGGAGAAACGCGAATCGTTCGCCGCCGATTGCGCGCGCTCGTTCGGGACACTGGTCGAAGCGTCCGCCACCGCCGAAGAAGCCGTGCGCGGCGCCGACGTGTTGGTCACCGCGACTAGCTCCAGCGCGCCTGTGGTGGCCTCCGAGTGGCTGGCTGATGGCGCGCACGTCAACGCCATGGGATCCAACCAGGCCAAGCGGCGAGAGATTCCGGCCGAACTGGTGCAACGCGCAGGGCTGCTCGTGGTGGATAGCCGCGAGCAATCCCGCCTGGAGTCGGGCGACCTGCTGCTCGCCTTCAGCGAGGAAGATTGGAGCCGCGTGGTGGAGTTGCAGGAACTCGTCGCAGGCCGCCCCGGCCGCACCCGCGCCGGCGAACTGACCATTTTCAAGTCCAACGGGCTCGCCATTGAGGACGTAGTCGCCGCCGGCTATGTGTACGAACGGGCCATGGAAGAAGGACCCGCCTGAGAGCCGGCGGCTTGTCAGTCGCTAGGTCTTCGACCGGCAGATTCGGTTCTATCGAAAGCAACGCTCCCTATGGGCGCGGCTTCATTCGGAGGCGCGCCGCGCTCCAGTATAGAGCGCTACATCACAAGGTCGGAGACCTAGTTCGACGAAGTGGCCTTTTGCGCTTTAACCTGCAACTCGTTCACCACCTGCTGCACGTTCGGGACCGCCGCTGCGATATCTTGGGCCCGCGCGCGCGTCGACTGAGAGTCGACATCGCCAGTCAGTGTGACAACCTCATTCTTAACCGCGTATTTTACGCTATCATGCAGCTTTCCTGTAATGAGAGCCGCATCCAGGTTGTTCGCAATGCCCTTGTCCAGGTCCGCGTTTACGTTTTTGGCATCGCTCCCGGAACCGGGAGGGATCACCGCAATCTCGTTTGACACAACTTGAGCGCCGGCGATGGACCTTGCAATGGATTCGGCTTGCGACTTGTCACCGTCTGCCGCTACGTGCCCACCCAGGGTCACGACGCCCTTATCGCGATCCTGACTTACCGAGACATCTTTATAGCCAGCCTTATCCAGCGATGTGCGGAGGCTGGCAGAAACGTCGGCTGTCTTCGTGGACGTCGCCGAGCACCCGATCAGAGTCCCGATGACCACCGCCGCCAACAGGGACAAACACGATTTGAACATTTTCATTTTCGTCTTTTTCCTTTTGATCCCTTCGTACTCTTATTACGAAGGATCTTTTCCACGCGTGGCTTGGACACCCTTCAGAATCGCAAGGCCTAACAGCACGATTGAACCCACTGCGATCCAATGCGCGGCGATATGCAGTATCACGGCCGCATAGATCAGCCCGCCGATCAATATCAAGAAGCCGACAATGTAAATCCCGAATGACATGGTAATTCCTTACTTATGATGCGGCCCTGGCTAGCGGCATCTCCGGCTCGCTGACCAGTTCCTCGAAAAGCGTCCGGTAGTGAACCATTGCCTGGCGCAGTTCTTCCGTGCTGGCCTCCCCCCGCGTCTGTTGCAGCGCGATTTCGTGAGCTTTACGATAGTTTGCCAGAACCAGTGGATGATCCACGGAGATATCTGCCGCCTGCTGTTCAAATCCGGTTGTCGGATAGCCCCGCGTGGATAGCACATCGCCCAGCAGTTGGTCCGCTGCCGTAACCGCACCGGCTGGGCCGTCGACGAAGCGCGCCTGTACCTCGCTCCAGGACTTTACGAAGCGCGCTCGATCTGCCGCCGCCAGCGGCCGGACGTGAAACCTCTCGACTCGTTGTGTGCGCTCTTCGAGCGCGGCTTCCGCATGCCGCCGGTCGCCGTCTTTCTCCACGGCGCGGGCATACTCAGCGCCACCGAACTGAGTGCGCAGTCTTTCCGTCCGGCGCTTCCGCTGCGACAAGAACACGGCGACACCTGCGGCTAACACCACCACGAAAGCAATGACTAAGACCCATCCTGTTGTGCTTATTGCCGATATACTCATGATCGATCTCCAACACTACCTGCATCACGATCCTCTACGAAGCCTCGCTGAGCCAGCTCGCAGGATGGTGGCTCAGCTTCTACCCGCCTCCTGGCTTCAATTCGCCAGGCCACGCCAAATGGCCAGCCAGCGCTAGCCGCGAAAACGAGAGTAACCCCAGCCGCCGCCACCGAGCAGAAACAACACCAAAAGAACAATCAATATAGTCGTCACTTTCTCACCTCTTCCAAACCCCAGTGCGTGCAGGTTGAAGGCCAAAGCTGAATATTGCGGGCCCAAGGTGGATCACGCCAGGCCCCGGCAGGCCCTTATGTGCAAGTCCTGCCGACCACAAGGCAAGAACTGCTCCGGGCAATTCCCTCTATTTGTGCTGGAAGACGAGGGTAATCGGCTTGTGCTCAGGTCTTACAACGCTGACCAGCATGGTGCCATCCGCCGCAAGGGTGTAACTTTCGATGGTAATCGCACCGTCTTGCGTGGTCGTCACCTTCAGCACGTCATGATCCCAACTGGTTTTGCTCTTGAGGTCTTTACCGGTGTGAATCGTGGCGTTGTTATTGGCGTCGGTGATGTCGCGGTAGAAGAAGGTCTCGGTGGCGCCTTCATACACGAAATTGCGAGAGACGGTGATGATGCCCTGCCGCTCGTTAATCGTCACAGTGCCGGTTTGAACGACGGGCTGACCGGCAAAATCGCTTCTGGCGGGCACCAGCGTCCAAGTGCCGTTCAGGGCGGTGTGGTCGTGCGCGAAGGCGGAGAACGCGAAGAGAAGCGTCGTTAAGACGGCGCCGGTGATTGCAGTGGCTGAGTATGTCCTCATGATTTCCTTCCGGGACTGCCGTTTTCAACGGCATTGCACGAGTTACAGCACGCGCGCTACCGTTCCGGTGAAAACGGTGACGAGGGCTGGATTTGAGGGCCTGGCGATGATCGTCGCGGAATACGGGTTTGACGGCTGGCTGGCGGAGCAAAGCCTGCACTCGTCGTGGCGGATTCTGCACGTGGCTTTCGCGCCGGGCGTCGAGCGCCATGCAATGCCGCCGATTCTCGCCGGCCTTAGCTATATTGAATTGTGGGCAAAAGTTGGCGGCGCACACTGGCTCTTGGACTCGCCTTCGTGCTGGCGATGGCGGGCACTATCATCTTTGCCTCCAGGGCCGGCCGGCGGGTGCGGCAGATTCACACCGCAAATGAGCCCATCCGGGAATGGATGTCGGTCCCATTTGTCGCCCATACCCACCACGTCCCCGCCTCCGTGCTGTTTCAAGCGATTGGGGTTCGTCCGCTGGAGCCGCACGACCGGCGATCGGTGCGTCACATCGCCCGCGAGCTGAACCGCCCCGTTTCTCAACTGATAGCCCAACTGCAACGCGCTATCGATGCCGCCGAGCAATCACCGGGCGGCCAACCGCGATGAGCGATCAACTTCTCGCAGCGGTATCCCAGTACGGCGTGCCGGCCCTTTTCGGAATCGTGGCCATTGCGGCTCTCGGAGTGCCGCTGCCCATTACGCTCCTTCTGATTGTCGCGGGCTCGATGATTTCGCAAGGTGGCATGAACCTCTGGTGGGCGATTGGCGCGGCCGGCGCCGGTTCCGTCCTCGGCGATCAGGCCGGCTACGCCATCGGCCGGTGGGGAGGGCCGGCTATCGTGACCAAGCTCAGCGGCCTGTTAGGAAAGCGTGTCAGCCTGCAGGCCATGGAAGCCAAAGTGAAAGCCTGGGGCGGCTCCGGTATCTTTATCACCCGCTGGCTGCTTACTCCCCTGGGACCCTGGATCAACCTGGCCAGCGGCACGGCCGGCTACCCGTGGCACCGATTCCTTTTCTGGGACATTTTGGGTGAACTCACTGGCGCGGCCGTCTTTATCTCCTTGGGATGGTTCTTCAGTGATCGTGTGATGTCCCTATACGGAGTGCTGGGTGACTTGACTTGGGCGATTGCAGCACTGCTGGCGGCCATCGTTTTCGGATATCTGCTACTCATGTATCTACGCCGGGCGCCGGTCCAGTAAGGCCGGCGTCCGTGGGTTAAGCTGATAGGTCAAGATGAAGACGCCCCAGGCGGAATGGCGAACCGGGAGACGTTCTATTAAGTTGCCGGATTTGGCTGCCAACGTGTGGAAGCGTGTCTGGGAACACGATGTACTCGGAAGAGCGGCCCAGTTGGCTTACTTCTTCCGTGATGCCTAAGATGGCCCGACCGGTTGTTACGTATGGGCAAGTCCTGCCCTCCGTAAGGCAAGAAATGCCGCAAGGTCAGGAGAGCAAAGGAGCCGAACCACGACGCCGACCCAGATAAGCCATCCGGCTTCGTCCTGGCTGCCGGATTGCAGGAGCGAGCCACGGTTGACGCGCCGCTTCAATAGCAACGTTACTTGTCATTGGATTGTCATCCAAACCTCCGCGATGTCCACCCATTGGAACCATCTCGAAAACCCACGGCAGTCACCGTGACGACCCCCGATGCGGATAGGACACCAGTGGATTTAGTCAATGCTGCCGGGGCTGCGGGCCCGAGCCATGCGGAGCCACCGGCGCGCCCGGACCAGCCGGCGACTGCCACCAAGGCGAAGCACCAGGCCATCCGAGTTTCACCCGCCGTCCTCGACGCCGCCGGGAAGGACGGCGAAGAGCTGCTCCAGTCTCTGCGGACGACTGCGGCGGGCCTGACACAAACCGAGGCCGAAGAGCGCGCACGCACCACCGGTCCGAATGAAGTGGCGCAGGAGCGCCAGCAAGGCTGGTTCCTGCGTCTGATGAAAATCATCCGCAACCCGCTGGTGGTCCTGCTGGCGACCTTATCGGCGGTTTCGTTCTCCACGGGCGACGCGCGCGCGGGGACCGTGATGGCGGGCATGGTGGTGCTCAGCGTCGCGCTCCGCTTCATCCAGGAGGCGCGGGCAGACTCGGCTGCCGCGAAGCTCAAGGCCATGATCCATGTGACAGCTACCGTCATTCGGGATGGCGGCGCGAAGGAGATGCCGCTTCGTGACCTGGTGCCAGGGGATGTCATTAAGCTGTCCGCCGGCGACATGATCCCCGGCGACGTGCGGGTGCTCTCCTGCAAAGACCTCTTCGTTAGCCAGGGTAGCCTCACCGGGGAGTCGCTCCCTGTCGAGAAGTTTCACGACCCTGAAACCAAGACGGAGGTCTCAACCTCACCGACTGAAATCAAGAACACCTGCTTCATGGGAACCAGCGTCCAGAGCGGCACCGCGGCCGCGGTCGTCGTTACTACGGGTGTCCACACCTATCTTGGCAGTATGGCCGGCTCGATCACGGAGGCCCAGGCGCCGACCAGCTTCGACCGGGGTCTTAGCGGCTTCACATGGCTCATGATCCGGCTCATGGCGGTGATGGTGCCCCTGGTATTCCTCATCAACGGGTTCACCAAGCACGATTGGAAAAGCGCCTTTTTCTTTGCGATGGCGGTGGCTGTGGGCCTCACCCCCGAAATGCTGCCCATGATCGTCTCCGTCTGTCTCGCCAAGGGTGCGCTCGCCATGAGCCGCAGGAAGGTGATCGTCAAGCGCCTCAACGCCATTCAGAACTTCGGCGGGATGGATGTTCTGTGTACCGACAAAACTGGCACGCTGACCGAGGATCGCGTCGTCCTCCAGCGGCATTGCAACGTGGCCGGCCGGGAAACCGAGGAAGTGCTGCTGGATGGCTACCTGATTAGCTACTTTCAAACGGGCCTCAAGAACCTGCTCGACGTGGCCATCCTGGATAGCCCCGATTTCCACGAGAAAGCGGTGGTCGAGAAGCACAAGAAGCTGGACGAGCTCCCTTTCGACTTCACGCGGCGCATGATGTCCGTACTCGTGGAAGATCCCGAAGGCAAAGCAATCCTCCTCACCAAGGGAGCCCCGGAAGAGGTCTTCCAACAATGCTCTCAATTCGAGCTTGACGGGAAACTGTCGCCGATGGACCCCAACCTGATGGTCGGGCTGAAGGAAGAGTACGCGAGCCTCAGCAACGACGGCTTCCGGGTGCTGGCAGTGGCAAGAAAGGAACTGCCGGGCAAACTGGCCTGCTCGAAGGATGATGAACGCGACCTTGTGCTCAAAGGGTACGTCGCGTTTCTGGACCCGCCCAAGAACACCGCGGGACCTGCCATCGAGGCCCTTCACAAGCATGGCGTCGGAGTTAAGATTCTCACCGGCGACAACGATCTGATCAGCCGCAAGGTGTGCAAGGACGTGGGACTTTCGGCCGATCCCATGCTGCTGGGCGCGGACATCGAGAAAATGCCCGATCCCGAGCTGGCCGATGCGGCCGAGAAGACCACGCTGTTCGCCCGCCTCTCTCCCGCCCACAAGCAGCGGGTCATTCGCGCTCTCCGGGGCAAGGGCCACGTCGTCGGATTCATGGGCGACGGCATCAACGATGCTCCCGCCTTGCGAGCTGCGGACATCGGCATCTCGGTCGACACGGCTACCGACATCGCCAAGGAGTCGGCGGATCTGATCCTGCTCGAAAAGGACCTCATGGTGCTGGAAGGGGGAGTCATCGAGGGCCGCAAAGTCTTCGCTAACATTCTCAAGTACATCCGCATGGGGGCGAGTTCCAACTTCGGCAACATGTTCAGCGTCCTGGGAGCCAGCGCCTTTCTCCCTTTCATTCCG
>Ga0224534_1000090_pt1 | contig 59907 bp, 36 predicted proteins | sample 714E12024metaG_FD_172012 | JGI IMG/M metagenome (GOLD analysis project Ga0224534, IMG submission 172012) | Peat soil microbial communities from Stordalen Mire, Sweden - 717 E1 20-24 | ecosystem: Environmental > Terrestrial > Soil > Wetlands > Peat | place: Sweden: Norrbotten County, Stordalen... | reverse complement strand
GGGGCCGTGTCTTCAACGTGGCCATCAACGGCACAACGGTGCTCAGCAACTTTGACATCTATGCCACAGCCGGAAAGAACAAGGCTCTGGTCGAGCAGTTCACGGCCACCGCCAACAGCAGCGGCCAGATCGTGATCGCCTACACCAACGGCACCAAAGACCAACCCAAATCCAGCGGAATTGAAATCCGGTAAGACGAAACCAAATAGTTCGGGCCGGCGGCGCGATGTGCCGCCGGCCTGAACTCCCAATCTGTTGAAATCGATTTCCGCAAACGGTCAGCCCACTGAATACAGTGCAGGCTCAGTGGTTTTGTGCTTGCGCCAACCCGCCAACTCCGTTATCGGTGAATGAACAGCAAGTCACTTGCCAGATGGAACCTCGATCCAGGAGCGTCGCCACTGCATTCACTGGTCCCTGCATACGCTGAGAATCAAGCCACTGGTCAACATCAAGCCACTGGTCAAAAGGAGCATCATGTACCCCCTAAACATCCGCGGTGTAAGCCCCACCTGTCTCCGCAGTCTCAAGGCTGCCAGCCCACAACTTGATTCTCAACCCCTTGAAAACAGATACATGCGCGGCATCTTCCAGGAAGTTGGCCGAACATGGCCAGTCCTGGTGATGCTCCTGCTCCTGATTGCGGCAATATGCTCGACCAGAGCGAGCGCGCAGCCGGCGCCGCCGGCATCTAATCGGATCACGATCAATCTCTCGGAGGGAGTACCCAATTTCGTTGGGAATGCGGCTGCGACGGGTGCGTCTGCGATTTTGCCACAAAGCAATTGGTGGTACGAGAACAATCAGGATTCCACGACTTTCGCGGCCACCAGCTATGCCGAGGTCGCAGCTCCTGCCAGCGACGTAAAAGCCACTTGTGGCAACGGCTACTCCTCGCCAAATTGGACGCAGGTGGGCATTCCGACCGACGCGAATATATGGCGCTCGTTTATCAATCAGGCATCGGGCGGTGGCCAAGGGTCTCTGTGTGGACAAAACAACTGGTATCGTCTGCACTTCAAGGTTGACCCGAAGTATGCAACCAGCAAGATCATGGTCGAATTCGAGGGTGCGCATACCGCCGCTCAGGTTTACATCAATGGCACGCTCCTGCCCGGCATCAGCGCGGTCGCTGCCGATGCGCAGGCGTCGCACGTCGTGGGTTTCATTCCCTTCATTGTCGACCTCACGCCTCACATAATAGCCGACGGCGCCACCGATAATGTGCTCGCCGTGGTCGTTTCCAGGGGCAATTCATGGTATGAAGATCCTACTTTCTCCGAGGTCTTTCGTTTCGGTCAGGCCATGGGGGGATTGTTTCGGCCGGTAAAGATGTTCATTACAAATAAGGTGCATATTCCAGTAAACGTGTACTCCAATCAGAAGACCTGGGGAACCTATGTTGGAACGGTATCCGAAACCGCCAACTCGGCTGTTATTCAGGTTGAGACGAACGTTCTCAACGAGAATACGACTTCCCAGCAAGTAACCTTGACGACGCAGATTGTGGATGCGAACGGAAACGTAGTAGCTACCGCGTCGCCCGTAATTCAGACGGTGGGTGCGATGACTCCGGGCAATTTCCCTTCCACTGCGACTCCCATGTTCAATCAACAGATCACGGTAACAAATCCCACATTTTGGTATCCAAACAATTCCATATACGGTAAGCCGTATATGTACACGGTCAACCACATCGTCAGCGTCAATGGCGTAGTGGTCGATGTCGCGCAGAGTCCGCTCGGTATCCGCACGATTACCTGGGATACGAATTTCCCGTACTTTAACGGTCATCAAATGTATTTGTGGGGCGCCTCCGGGCGCTACGATTATCCGGGGTTGGGTTCGTCCGTTCCGGAAGAGCAGCAATGGCGCGACCTCGCGCAGTTTGCCGCGGGGGGCGGTCAAATCTGGCGTCCAGGCCACTCAAGCTCCAGCGAAGAATTTGTGGCGGCGGCCGATGCCTACGGCATCATGATCGCCCAGCCGAGCGGAGACGGGGAGGGTTCTTTCAATACGCCAACGGCCGATGCGGTGACGCTGAAGGAAGAGTTGCATCGCGACATGATCATTCGCGATCGCAGCCATCCGTCCATTCTCGCCTGGGAGTCGAATAACGGCACGATGAATGAAACCGTCGGAGGGGCCCTTTTGGCCATAGATAAGACATGGGATCCGATCAGCACGCGTGTCGCAGCCGACCGTACGCCTGACCCCGTAAACGGCACCATTCTGGGTTGCACCCTGGAAGGTTGCGAGGTAGGTGTCAAGAACGAATTCCCGAATAATCCGGCCTGGGGAGCGGAGTATTGGGGCACCGGCACCGCGCGCGGCCTGGCGTGGGATTACGAACTCGCTTTTTCAGCGCCATTCATAGACAACTGGCGCAAGGGCAGAGTGGCCAATGCCTTCGGCATGGCGCAGTGGTACTTTGCGGATACTCCTGGCGAAACAGGCCAAAATGTGGAAGCCGGCACCAGCACCACTGCTCCCGGGAACTCGAATATGGTTCGCTCGTTGGGCGCTTCCTCGGTCGACCAGAACCGCTTCCCAAAGTTGTTGTATTACGTCTATGAGGCCGCCTGGACGCCTTTCTCGATCAAGCCGGTCGTGTCCCTGGCGCATCACTGGAATCGCTCTGGAAGCATTCAGGTAAACGCCTTCAGCAACTGCCCATCGGTCCGCCTGATGCTCAATGGCAATGTTTATCCGGGCACTACGAATCAGGTTCCAAATCCCTGGAACATCAACTCCAGCACGAATCTGAACCAGAACACCACCGTGATGCCCTTCCAGGTTTACTGGAATGTGACCTGGGCATCCGGCACGGTGACGGCGCAATGCCTGGACGGGTCCGGAACTGTGGTAGCGACGGACAGCAGGACGACAGCCGGAGCCGAAAACAAAATCGTGCTCACTGTTGTTCCTGAGCTGACCAAGCCGGGTGGCCCGACCTTCCAAGTTACGGCAAATGGTTCCGACGCGGCCTTTGTTACGGCCACGATAGAAGACGCGAATGGGAATTGGGTACCCACCGCCGCTGACAACATCACGTTTTCGGTGACCGGTCCGGCCACATACCAGGGCGGAACCGAGCAATATGTGTCTACGAATACAAACGCATACTCCAACGCCAACTCTACAGTTATTGGCGGCGTGCCTGACGCTTTCTATCACGCGCCCGGTGACCCTGAGTTGCAGGTTGAGGGCGGCTTGACCAGAATCGCCCTCCGCAGCCAGTTCACCACGGGGAACGTGACGGTGACTGCCACGGCTCCAGGGCTGGCGAGCGGTTCAACGACGTTTACGATTGTTCCGGTGCCGGATCCTCGCTCAGGTACAACCAGCAGTTGCACCACGGTTCCCTCGGCGCCGACCGGGCTGGCAGCGACGGCCTCTTCCTCCAGCGTCATCAGCTTGAGTTGGACGGCGGTCACCCCTCCGGCCAACTGCACCATCAGTTTCTACAACATCTACCGCAGCACCACCAGCGGCTTCACTCCGTCCTCGACCACCTTAGTTGCGAGCGGCGTGACCAGCACCAGCTACTCCGACACCGGCCTCGCGGCTTCGACGACCTACTACTACAAGGTTGAAGCGCTTGACTCGGACGGCACCTCGGCGGCCTCGGCGCAAGCCAGCGCCACCACGCCGGTCGCCCCGGTGTGCACCACGGTTCCCTCGGTGCCAACCGGGCTGGCGGCAGTGGCGGTGTCCTCAAGCGTCATCGGCTTGAACTGGACGGCAGTTACCCCTCCGGCCAACTGCACGATCAGCTCCTACAGCGTCTACGGCAGCACCACCAGCGGATTTACTCCTGGCTCGGGCAACCTGATCGCAAGCGGTGTGACGAGCATAAGTTATACCAACAGCGGCCTCGCGGCTTCTACAACCTACTACTACAAGGTTGAAGCGGTCGACGCGGACGGCACATCGGCAGCCTCGGCGCAGGCAAACGCCACCACGCAAGCAGCATCATCCGGAACGTCAATCGTATCCATCAACTCCGGCGGTCCGGCGGAAAGCAACTCGGGCGGCGGCGACAATCCCTTTGTTGCGGATGAAGACTTCAGCACTGGCGGAACCACCTACGCGGTCACCAACACAATCACCATACCCGCCGGTGTTACCACCGCGGCCCCCGCGGCAGTCTACCAGTCGGCGCGGCAAGGAACCGTGACTTATACGATTCCCGGCCTGACCGCTGGAACCGGTTACACCGTGCGTCTGCACTTTGCCGAGCTTTATTTCTCGGCAGCTGGCGCTCGCGTGTTTAATGTGGCCATCAACGGAACAGCGGTGCTGACCAACTTCGACATCTACGCGGCGGCCAAAGCGAACTTCACGGCTGTGGTTGAGCAGTTCACCGCAACAGCCAACAGCAGCGGGCAGATCGTTATCGCCTTCACCAACGGCACCAAAGATCAACCCATGTTCAATGGCGTCGAGGTGCTTGGCTCATCCACTGGTTGCACCACCGTTCCCTCGGCGCCGGCCGGGCTGACGGCGACGGCCTCTTCCTCAAGCTCCATCAGCTTGAGTTGGACGGCAGTTACGCCTCCAGCCAACTGCACCATCAGCTCCTACAGCGTCTACAGGAGCACAACCAGCGGATTCACTCCGGGATCGGGCAACCTGATCGCAAGCGGCGTGACCACCGCCAGCTACACTAACACCGGCCTCGCGGCTTCGACAACCTACTACTACAAGGTTGAAGCGGTTGACGCGGACGGCACCTCGGCGGCCTCGGCGCAGGCAACCGCTACCACGCAAGCCGGCGCCAGTTGCACCGCGGTTCCCCCCACAGGGCCAACCAATCTGGCGGCGACGGCTTCTTCCTCCAGCGCCATCGGCTTGACCTGGACGGCGGCTCCCGAGAACCCACCCTGCACCACCACCTCCAACAGCGTCTTCCGCGGCACCACCAACGGCTTCACTCCGGGCTCGGGCAACCTAGTCGCGAGCGTGGCCGGCACCAGCACCACCTACTCTGACACCGGCCTCGCGGCTTCTACGACTTACTACTACGTCGTTGAAGCGCTTGACTCGTACGGCGCATCGGCGGCCTCGAACCAAGCCAACGCCACTACGCAAGCAGGCAGCTCTGGAACCGACTTCATCGCCATCAACTCCGGCGGTCCGGCGGTAAATAACTCGGGTGGCGGCGACGCTTCCTTTGCTGCTGACGAAGACGTCACCGGCGGGGGCACGAACACATCCGGAAACACCATCGTCGTGGCGGGAGTGACCAATGCCGCGCCGATGGCTGTTTATCAGTCGGAGCGGGCGGGAACCTTCACTTACACGATTCCCGGCATGGTGGCCGGCAGCCAGCACACCGTTCTGCTGCACTTCGCCGAGACCTATTTCTCCGCGGCGGGGGGCCGTGTCTTCAACGTGGCCATCAACGGCACAACGGTGCTCAGCAACTTTGACATCTATGCCACAGCCGGAAAGAACAAGGCTCTGGTCGAGCAGTTCACGGCCACCGCCAACAGCAGCGGCCAGATCGTGATCGCCTACACCAACGGCACCAAAGACCAACCCAAATCCAGCGGAATTGAAATCCGGTAAGACGAACTTAACCCATGCAGGCCGATGGCACAAAGTGTCATCGGCCTCATTCCATAACCGGTAGAACGAGCCCAGGATAAATGGCATTGAGATCGTGAGCATTACCACGGCCAGCGCACCCACCATTACGACACAACCCGCGGCACAGACAGTGCCGCGGCACAGACAGGAGAATTGTATGTCCAATAATCATTCGATCCCATGGGGCAAGATTGTTCTCGGAACATTCTTTGCGCTGGTAGTGGTCTATGTTCTCGGCTTTGCTGCCACGGCAAGTGCGACTGCCCAGGATATCGTATCCATCAACGCCGGCGGTCCGGCAGTGAGTAACTCGGGCGGCGGCGACAATCCCTTTGTTGCCGACAAAGACTACACCGGCGGAGGCACCTACTCTGTCACTCACGCCATCACCATACCCTCCAGTGTTTCTACCACCGCTGCTCCCGCGGCAGTCTACCAGACGGCGCGGCAAGGAACTGTGACTTACACGATTCCCGGCCTGACCGCTGGAACCGGTTACACCGTGCGTCTGCACTTTGCCGAGCTTTATTTTTCGGCGGCCGCCAGTCGTGAATTCAATGTGGCCATCAACGGAACAACGGTGCTGACCAACTTCGACATCTACGCAACGGCCGGCGCAAATTACACGGCTGTGGTTGAGAATTTCACGGCAACAGCCAACAGCAGCGGCGATATTGTGATCGCTTTCACCGGCGGCGCCAAGGATCAACCCATGTTCGAGGGCATTGAGGTGCTTGGCTCATCCACTGCTTGCGCCGCGGTTCCATCGGCGCCAACCGGGTTGGCGGCGACGGCATCTTCCTCCAGCGTCATCGGCTTGACCTGGACGGCAGTGACCCCTCCGGCCAACTGCACCATCAGCTCCTACAGCGTCTACAGGAGCACCACCAGCGGATTCACTCCGGGCTCGGGCAATCTGGTTGCGAGTGGGCTAACGAGTCCGAGCTACTCCAACACCGGCCTCGCGGGTTCGACGACCTACTACTTCAAGATAGTAGCGATTGACTCGTTCGGCACATCGGCGGCCTCGGCGCAGGCAACCGCCACCACGCTAGCCACGTCGTGCGCAGCGGTTCCATCGGCGCCGGCCGGGCTGACGGCGACGGCGTCTTCCTCCAGCGTCATCGGCTTGACCTGGACGGCAGTGACCCCACCGGCCAACTGCACCATCAGCTCCTACAGCGTCTACCGCAGCACCACCAGCGGATTCACTCCGGGCACTGGCAACCTGGTTGCGAGCGGACTCACAAGCCCCAGCTACTCCAACACCGGCCTCGCGGCTTCGACGACCTACTACTTCGTCGTGGAAGCGCTTGACTCGTACGGCACATCGGCAGCCTCGGCGCAGGCAACCGCCACCACGCAAGCAGCATCATCCGGAACGTCAATCGTATCCATCAACTCCGGCGGTCCGGCGGAAAGCAACTCGGGCGGCGGCGACAATCCCTTTGTTGCCGACGAAGACTTCAGCGCCGGCGGAACCACCTACGCGGTCACCAACACAATCACCATACCCGCCGGTGTTACCAACGCGGCCCCCGCGGCAGTCTACCAGTCGGCGCGGCAAGGAACCGTGACTTATACGATTCCTGGCCTGACCGCTGGAACCGGTTACACCGTGCGCCTGCACTTTGCCGAGCTTTATTTCTCGGCAGCTGGCGCTCGCGTATTTAATGTGGCCATCAACGGAACAGCGGTGCTGACCAACTTCGACATCTACGCGGCGGCCAAAGCGAACTTCACGGCTGTGGTTGAGCAGTTCACCACAACAGCCAACAGCAGCGGGCAGATCGTTATCGCCTTCACCAACGGCACCAAAGATCAACCCATGTTCAATGGCATCGAGGTGCTTGGCTCATCCACTGGTTGCACCACGGTTCCCTCGGCGCCAACTGGGCTGACGGCAACGGCCTCTTCCTCCAGCGTCATCGGCTTGACCTGGACGGCGGTGACCCCTCCGGCCAACTGCACCATCAGCTCCTACAGCGTCTATAGGAGCACCACCAGCGGATTCACTCCGGGCTCGGGCAACCTGATCGCAAGCGGCGTGACCACCGCCAGCTACACTAACACCGGCCTCGCGGCTTCGACAACCTACTACTACAAGGTTGAAGCAGTCGACGCGGACGGCACATCGGCGGCCTCGGCGCAGGCAACCGCCACCACGCAAAGCGGCGCCAGTTGCACCACGGTTCCCTCGGCGCCAACTGGGCTGGCGGCGACGGCATCTTCCTCCAGCGTCATCGGCTTGACCTGGACGGCGGTGACCCCTCCGGCCAACTGCACTATCAGCTCCTACAGCGTCTACAGGAGCACCACCAGCGGATTCACTCCGGGCTCGGGCAACCTGGTTGCAAGTGGGCTAACGAGTCCGAGTTACTCCAACACCGGCCTCGCGGCTTCGACGACCTACTACTTCGTCACGGAAGCGCTTGACGCGGACGGCACATCGGCGGCCTCGGCGCAGGCAACCGCTACCACGCAAGCGGCAGGATCCGGTGCACCCGCTCCTCCAACCAGTCTGACGGCGGTGGGCTCTTCCTCCCTCCAGACCGATCTGCGCTGGGTTGCGAGCACAACCTCTGTTCCAAATACTGCCCCGGTAAACTATCTGGTATTCCGGAGTGCAACCACTCCATTCACCCCGTCGGCCGCCAATAAGATCGGCACCACCGTCGGGATCACCAACTACCTGGACAGCAACTACAATCAAGCTCTGGGAGTGGGAGTTGCGCCCTCGACGACGTATTACTACATGGTCGAGGCCACAGACGCGACAGGAACTTCGGCTGCAGTCGGACCGGTCTCAGCCACAACACTCCCGACAGCGCCGTCAACCGCCGCTCCCGCTGCTCTAACCGGATTGACCGCGATGGCTGAGAACGCCAACGAGATCGATCTGCTCTGGAACTCGACCAACTCAGGTGTGGGGACGGCGGTGACGACGTATTACATCTACCGGAGCACAACGCCAACCTTCACGCCAGCAGCCAGCAACGAGATTGGCACCACAAAGAGCAACTGGTTCCAGGATGCGCTCTGTGCGGCGTCGACTCAGTATTACTACCAGGTCTTGGCCAGCAACTCGATAGGAACGTCGCCGTCGAGCGCAACGGTCACCGCGGCAACGCCTGTCCTCAACCCTAACCTCTGGGGGGGCGCGCCCTTCTGGGATGCCCGCAATATACCTACCAAGCCGGCCGGGGATACCTTGATGATCAAGTTCCTGAACCGGACGAACGGGAAGTATGCGGACAATCAGATAACCTATACGGCAACCATCAACGGAAGCACAGTGAATAGTACGATTGCGGCGAATCCGACCTACGCTATGGGCGCCAACTCGTCGGGACGTATGTACTTCTTCCTGAATGACCCCACTCTGAGCGAGGACAACACTGACTACTGGGACTTTATCGAGTTCACAGTTGGTCCTACCTCCATCAACATGGACACAACGCGCGTCGACGCATTCGACGTCAAGATTGCATTCAATCTGACTTGCAGCGACGGAACCAATATAGCGATCGGAGAAAATCAACAGACCTTTACGGAAGACCGGTCTGTTACACTCCAGCGCTATCTCGCGGGGGTTCCCAGCGGCGCCAACGGGGACTTCCAGGTAGACGAGACATTGTATGGCCCGTATCGGATTATTGAGCCGGGCGGGGCTGGCTTTAATGCTGGTGGAGCATACCAGAATTACTACGCCACGTACATCTCTGATATCTGGTCCTTCAACGGTATTACCATCCCGGAAGCAACGTCCAATGGCTCCGGCTTAGGTTGCTGTCCGGACCTTTCCGCCGCGATCTTCCGGCATACCGCTCCTATCTCGGGTACGCGTGAGTTTAATGCGGCCGGTGCTCTAACCAACCAAGGGATGTGGGGAAATCCTGCCAGCTTCTATCAGACAGACCCCTACGACCACTACGCGCAGTGGATAGAAGCCCAGGCCATCAATATGCAGCAGTATGCGTTCCCGTACAACGATGCGGGCGGATACTCGGCCGACATAGGCTGCGCAAACCCTGAAACCTTGCTGGTAGCTGTCGGCTGGTAACAGGTAAGAAGGGCAACACGGCGAGTCCTCCGTCATCAAGACGGGGGACTCGCTTTTTTGGCTCGTCTATTTTATTGATCCGGCCCTGAACGGAGCCGTGAAGCTGCGTACGGCGCGGCAGTGCGAACTTTCGACACCAAGAGCGAGAAATCCAGTGGCTGATTCAGGGCCGCACTCCGGACCGGTTGAAGATGCGTTATGCTTTGTGGACGCGCCAGATCGTTTTTTGCGCTGCGTGTCCAGGTCCATCAACCGTCGCGTGCGCGGTTCGGAAAATTCTCCGTTTCTTGTTACTCGTGTGAGCCAGTGTTTGCTGATCAGGGTTTCCCTGAATACCCAGCCTTGTGGACCACCTGGATGCTGGTCGTTGGGTCTTCTTCACATAATAGTTTCCGCATTGCGCGCATGGGCCGCCCAGCACTTTGATTTTGCGCAGTTGGTCCGGGCCGGACCCTGATGCGATTTGCCTGTGTAAGGCGCCGGTTGTGTCGAAGGGTGATTTGCAAAAAACCGGACCCTGGCGCATGGGGGGCGAGATTCTCGGTTCGTGACCGGCAATGATGCCTGCTCAGAATTACCCCGATGGATATCCGGCCGGCCGGAAATTTGGTGGCTTTTTCTGCGTTCAAAAGCGTTGTCGCGCATCCCGTCCAGATGAACTTTGTGCTCCAAACACTATAGATTCACGTAATACATTCTGTGCAATGCGGTGCATTTCTGTGCGTCAGGAAACGCAGTCAACTGCGCGGCCGAGGGGGTGGATTTTCCCCGCTACCTGTTGCGCCGGGGGCACCGAGCGCAACAGGTAGGCGAAGTTCCCCGTGGTCAAGACCCTAGACACCTTCGACTTCCTGGCCATCCCGTCAGCCAACCTGGCGCTGGCTCGATGCGAGTTCCTGTCGCGCAAGGAGAACGTGCTGTTGCTGGGCAACAGTGGAACCAAACCCATCTCGCGCTGGCTCTCGGCCTGGCCGCTTGCCAGCGCGGCCACCGCGTGCGCTTCACCACTGCCGCAGCACTGGTCGCTGCGCTTCCAGAAATCGCCGACGAACCGGGCTTCGTGCCTCTGTTTTACTCCGGCGAAGTGGTTCCCTTTTACTCCGGCGTGGGGGCCGGCGGCAACATCACGGGCGTTTGACGCGACGCTGCTTTCGCTCTCAAGTTCCACTGCTTCTTGAAAAGCGCGCCGCTGCAAAAAAGCGGGGACCGCCTGGGCGGTCCCCGCAGTGTTCATGAAGCTGGTTACGCGCTACGGGCAGACACCGGTGTTGCCCGCGTTGTAGATTCCCTGAACCTGGGCGGCGGTCAGGGCGGCGTTGTAGACCTGAACCTCGTCGATCAGGCCGTTGAACGCGTAATTCGCCGATAGGAATTGCCCGATGGCAAACGCAGCCCCGGTGTACCCAACCGTGCCGTTCCACACCGTCTCGCCCGTGGGGGTCATTGCGGGCTGGAGCACGCCGTTGTAGTAAATCTGCGCCGGATTGTTCGCCGTCGCAGTCGCGGTTACCAAGACCCACTGATTGAGCGGTATCTGGGTCGTAGTTAAGACGGAGTACGTTGTGCTCCCGCTTCCGATGTCGAGATCGATGCCGCCCGGAGGCACACCGGTGTAGCTGGAGCTGACAGGCCCAGCGAGGAAGAGACCAAAGCCGGTGTGATTGGCGCCCTCACTACCGGCAATGTACTGCCATGGGCCTGATCCGACATTGGCTGGATAGCTCGTGAAGTATATCCATGCCGACAAGGTGAAGTTGTTCTGGATTTGCAGGTCGGCCGGAACCGGCTGGCCGATCAGCACATACTGGTTGCTGCCGTTGAAGCTGAAGGCGTCGTTGACCTCGCCCAGGGCAAAGCTCGCGCCGTTCTCCAGCGTTCCGTTGTTGTTGCCCATGTGGTCGGTGGCGTCGCCGTCGCCCTTCCACCAGGAGACCAAGCCAGTCGGTTGCGCGTAGCAGGCGCTGGCCGGGGTGACGGTGGCCGAGCAGGAGGCGGTTGTGCCCCCATACTGGCCTCCGCAACTCCAGGTAAAGCCGCTAGCGCCACCGGCATTGTTCACTGCCGAGGCCGTGCCCGCCGAGCAGAGGTTGGCGGTGGGCGGAACAGAGAATGTTTGTCCGTTCGCCGTTCCGCAGGCGCCGTTCACCGCCGCGGTTGTGCCGGTGGTGAACTCGCTGAAGACATAGCCGTTGTTGTAAGTGACATAGCCGGTGACATTAAGGCTGTTGCCGGCAATGTCATAGGGCCACCAGTTGTTGCCGTAGATGACCAGATCGTAGATGGTTGACTCCGCCAGCGGCGCCGTCGGCGTGAGGGTCACCGTCGTGAAATCCGGTGAGAAGCTGAGCGTGACTGGAACGATGGTATGCGTGTTGTGAGTTTGCAGGTAGATGTTGAACGTGGCTATGAGAACCGGATCCATCGCCTCGCTGAAGGTGATCGATGTCGATGTCGGAACTCCTGTTGTGGTGACGCCGTTTGCCGGCACGGTAGACGCCACGGTCGGGGCAGTAAAGTCATAGCCCGCTCCTGTGGTGAAGGTGCTGGCCACCGGGGTGATCGCATTGCCGCTCAAGTCGGTAACGCCGGTGACGTTGTAGGTGTACTGCGTGTTGGGCGCCAGGGCCCAGGGCAGTTGCACCCAGGCGATGGTGTTTCCGAACTCCGCGTAGACGCCGATGGGAATCGCACTGCCGCCGTTGGGGGTCAGTGTGATGTTGCCCAGCGAGTCGCTCGCAAACGGTTCGTTGAAGAGCAAGCCGAGGCTGGAGCCGTACCACGGGCCCTGGTTGGTATCCACCGGCACGTTGGTCATGCCGTTGGGCGGATTGGCATAGAGCAGTGTCGGTCCCTGGCTGAGCGGGCCGTTGCCGGTGTAGAAGCCGGCCGAGCCGTTGTTCTCGCCGTTGCCGGTCAGATCGATAGCGCCGTTGCAGTAGTAGATGTACTGCGCGTCGGCGAAGAGCGGCGTCACCGGCGTCATGGTAACCGACATGAAGTCAGTAGACCACGTGTAGTTGACCGGGATGCTTGCGTTGGTCACGTAACTGTAGATGTACGTGTTGCCTGCATTGACGCTGCTCGGATCCATAGCCTCCGAGTAGCGGCAACTGAACGAGGCGTTGGTGGCAACCCCGCTCTGCCAGTAGCCGAAGTCGAGCGTTACGGTTGGGGTGGTGTAGTCGGGCGTCGCCGCGGTGGTGAACGTCGTCGTGGGTTCGTTGAAGAGATTGCCCGCGTAATCCAGCAACCCGTTGATGCTCACCTGAATCGTGCTCGATGGCGGCAGCGGATTCACCGGCGAGAAGTTGGCGCCGATCACGTCGTTTCCGCTGAGGTTGTACGACCAGGTGCCGGGGATCGGATTGCCGCCGGTGGTGATGGCCACATTGGTCGCGTTGATGGTGGTCACGTCCACCGGCTTGGAGAACTGCAGGCGGATGTATGCGTTGGTGCCCACATTGATCGCGCCGTTGGGCGGTCCCACAGTGACCGTGCCGGGGGTGGTGTCCGTAGTTGTGCCGATGGTGAAGTAGGTCGTCCAGCAAGAGTACGTAGCCGCTACGCCATTGGTGCCCTTGACGCTGGCGTTGGCGCAGAAGCCGTACCATGTGCTGGCAGTCCACGGCGTGCTAGGCGTGATGCGAACCACGTTGTTCGTACCCGGAGCCAGGCCAACCGTGTACGGCGTTGCCGGCCCACTGTTGATGAACACGTCGGTGGTGTTCAGCGTGGTTGCATCAATGGGCAGGTTGTACTCGATGTCCACGTTGGCGTTGGTCGCCACGTTGGTCGATCCGCAGCAGCGCGGGCTGACAGCAATGATCGACGGCGAGGTAGTGGCTGTATTCACAACCGCCGCGGTATAGAAGTAGCCGCTGTTGCCGTACAAGTAATTGCCGTAGACATCCTGCACATTCCCGGAGAGGAACCACTGCACTGTGGCGCTGTTCGGGAACGCAACCGTGGGCGTGAACTGGATCTCCCAGCCTCCAGCCGTCGCCTGCGTGGTGCCTGCGTAGACCTGTCCGTTCACGGTGACAGTCAGATTGCCGGCTACCGTGGAGGGATTGACCTGGCGATTCATGTAGAGGGTCAACAAGTTGTTGGTCGGAACCCCGGATGCATTATTGCTGGGGTTCGTGGATTGCACTCCGCCGCAGCAGGTGGCTGGATCGGCCACCGTGGTGAAGCTGCTGGTGAAGGGAGCCGAAAGTGAGTTGCCCCATTCGTCGGTGACTCCGCCGGCGGGGATTGCAATGGTGTAGGTGGTGCCGTTATACAGCGCGCCTACGTTGAAGGTCATGGTGCGGCCGTCCGCCGACATGGTGACGCTGCCGTTGGTCTGCAGGTCCTGGCCGGCGTACAGTTGCGTGTTGTAGCCGCCCGTCGTGCCGGAATTGATCGGGTTGCTGAAGGTGACCGAGACCGGCTGGTCGCGGCCCACATTGGTGGCGCCGCTGGCCGGACTGACCGAAAGAACCGTCAACGACGTGGGAGTCGTCCCGCCGCTGCCCACCTTGAAGTACAGGATATTATTCCAGCAGCCGGTCATCACGTCGCCCAGAATATCCGTGGGGCCGTTGCAACTGCCGACGTAAATGTACGCATTGGCAGGATACGGATTGGTGGGAGTGAAGGTGACCTGGTTGCCGTTGACTGCTAACGTCCCGGCCAGGCCGTTGTTGCTGTTCCAACCGTTCATCACCTCCAGCGTGCTGCCGTTCACCGTCGCCGGATCCAGAATCTGGCTGAACTGCAGAACGATCTGCGAGGTGGTGGAGATGCCCGTCGCGCCCCAACTGATGTTGGTGCCAGTCAGAGTAAGTCCGCCGGTGGATGCAGTGCCGGCAGTGGTGAACGTAGTGGCGGAAGAAACCACGGTGTTGCCGTTGGCGTCCGTGAAGCCGCTGACCTTCACCGTGTAGAGGATGCCCGCTGACAACGCGCTGGTGGGCGCGAAGCTGAGCTCCTGGCTGTTGACCACGCTCACGGTTCCCGCCACCGGAGTAACGCCGTTCAGCAACTTGATCGAGTTCTGAGTCACACTGGTGGGATCGATGGGCGCGCTGACGTTGACTATGACCTCAGCGTTCAGCGGAATGCCCAAGGCGCCATTGAGCGGACTGACGGTGACCGTCGGACCCGTGCTGACCGCGCCGCTGCCGGTATAGAAGTAATACCATGGCAGATTATCGAGGTTGCCGTCCTCGTCGACAGATCCGCCGCCATTCACATTCGAGTACCTGTACTCCGTGTTGGCCAGCAGAGGAATCAGAGGCGTGAACGTAACCTCCAGCCCGTTCGCCGACAGCGAAACCGTGATCGGAATGACCTGACCGGTGTCGTTGAGGACCAACTGGAAGTAGCTGGTGGTAACCCCGATCGGGTTGAGCGGCTTGTTGAAGAGAATCTTCGGAGTCACGTTGGTGCCCACTGTGGCGTAGTTCGACGGATCGATGCTAACCACCACCGGCGGGGTGATGTCGTAGGCTGGGCCGGTGGTGAAGCTGTTGGTTATGGTGGCCACCGTGTTGCCGGCCGGATCCTTCACGCCCGCGATGGTCATCGTGTAGTTCGTGTTGGCCGCCAGTTGCGCCTGCGGCACAAGCTGCAGTACTGTGTTGCCCGCGCTTAGGACCGGCGTGGCTGTCACAGGACCGCCTCCACTCGACAGAGTGACGCCGGTGAGAGTGTTGGGATCAATGGCGTTGCTGAACTGCGCTTCGATGATCACGTTGGTGCCCACGCCAGTTGCCCCGCCGAGCGGATTGAAGTTGATCACCGTGGGAGCCGTCGAGGCGCTGGCGTACTCGGCGTAGAATTCCGCGAAATAGCCGTTGACCTGGTTGCCCGCAAGGTCCGTGCCGGTGTTGACATAGAGGTAGTACAAGCGGCCGGCTGCCAGCGAAGAGCTCGGCAGCAGGTAGGCAACCGTCTGGCTTGCATTCCAGGAGAGCGTCGCGGGAACGCGAATGCCCAGCAGGGAGTCGTAGATGTAGATGTCGCCGCTGCTGCCCGTGCTGAACGTGGTCGCGTCCATCGAAGTGCTGAACTGGATGGTGATCGACGCGTTGGTCGGAACGCTTCCGTTGTTGGGAATGCTGGTCGTAACAACGGTCGGCGCGGTGGTGTCAGGCGTCGCGCCCGTCTGGAAGGAGGAGCTGAAGGTGGCCGGGTGGCCAACCTCGTCGAGGACGCCGTTGAGGCTCATCGCCAGAGTGGTGTTGGCCGGCAGCGGCGCGTTGGGCACGAACTCCACGCGCGTGTCGTTGGAGTTGAACCAGTAGCTGCCCGCCAGAGGCGTGGCGCCGTTCAACATCTGGAAGGTGTTGCTGTTGACGCTGACCGGATCGATGGACTTGTTGAAGATCACGCCCGGCGTTACATTGACGCCCACGCCCGTGGCGCCGTTGTAAGGCACCGCGCTGGTCACCACCGGCAACGTCGTGTCGTCGGAGCCGGTGGGGTAATACCACTGGCCGTAGCTGGCTGCAGGCACGCTGGTTGAGCTTTTCAGGCCGCTGTTAACGTACAGGATTCCATTGTGAACCAGATCGCTCGTCGGCACGATGCGGACCACGTTTGGCTGCGGCTCCGTATACGTAGCGGCCACATGCAAAGAGGTGGTTTCGTCGATCAGATAGATGTTGTTGGTGTTGACCGTCGTAGGATCAATCGAAGTGTTGAACTGAATGTCGAAGAACGAGTTGGGCGCGATGCTGGTCGTCGCCGACAACGGAGAGACCACTTGCACGGTCGGCGCCAGCGATGCGGTGCTGCCTGCCACATAGAAGTAGCCGGAGGTGGTGTTGACGGTCGCGTTGTAGTAAACGTCGGTCAGGCTGCCGGTAGTCCACCACTGAATGAGCGCGCCCTGCGTCCAGGGAACACTGGGCGTGAACTCCAGGGTGTAGCCGTTATCCAGCAAGCTCACCGTGCCCGGCATGGCCACGTTATTCTGCGCCACCTCGATGCCGCTGTTCGCGCCGGCGGTGTTGAGCGGCAGGTTGAAGTACAGGACGATGGGCAGGTTGGCGTTCACTCCGCCGGCGCCGTTGCCGGGCCGCGTGGTGATCACCGAGCCATGGGTATTCCAGTCGTAGTAGGTGGTGGTGAACTGGTTGGTGAAGCTGGGAGTCAGCGCATCGCCGTTCCAATCCCGAAGGCCGCTGCCGAAGATCGCGGTCAGGTTGGCGCTGGAGGGCAATGCGCCGCAATTGAACTCGATGGTCGTGTCGTCCTGGGAGTGGCTGTAGCTGCCGCCGCTGCACCACGGACTCTGCGAATCGCCGTTGAAGAGCGCGAAGTCGTTGCCGTTGACCGTGTTCAGGTTCAGCGAGCGGTTGAAGGTGGCTGTCACCGGCGTGCGCAGGCCGACATTGGTCGCCCCCGAGGCCGGCGTGTAGGCCGTCACTGTGAACGGCGTTGAGGCCGGCGTGGCCGTGCTGCCGTTGGTGTTGAAGTAGGTGATCCAGTTGTAGTTGTTTAAGCCGTTCGTGTCGGCATTGTCGCCGGCCAGGTCGTACGGTCCATTGTAGACGCCGACATAGAATGTTTGGTTCACCGGGAGCGGGCTGTCGGGCGTGAAGACCACCTGGTTGCCGGTCACCACGTAGTTGCCCGCGATCTCCTGGTTGCTGTTATAGCCAACCAGGATCGGCAGCGTGGTGGAGTTGACCGTCGCCGGATCCAGCGGGTTGTTGAAGTTGAGGGTGATCGTCGTGTTGGTAGCCACGCCGCTTGCGCCGTATGCGGGAGTGGCGCTGACCAGCGACAATCCGCCGGTCAGGCTGGCGCCGCAGGTTTCGATAACCGCCTGAAGGCGGAAGGCCTCGTCAGAGTTGTCGGTCGAGCCCCATCCTAAGGCCAGAGTGTTGGCTCCGGTCACCAGATAGCTTGAGATGGGTATGTTCAACGGAGTCAAGCTGTAAATGGAGCTGATATTGCCCATGATGGCGGTCCCATTGATCGCCAGCAATCCGTTGTCGTCGATTCCCATGGAGCCCACCAGGCAGAGATTCGTAGGCACACTGGGACCGGAGATGTTGAAGGTCGTGTAGTAGAGACCATAGGTGTTGCCGGTCGTGCTGTTCGGATTGATGTTGACCCAATCCGAGTTCGGACCGTTGGCCGTCCATCCGCTATACCAGCCCGCATCTCCTGGCCCCACAGTGAGCAGCGCCTGCGGAGTTCCGGTAGCCGGTGGAGCAAAGGTGCTCTCCGAGGGCTCGCTGGCCAACGGATAGACGCTCCAGTTTGCGTCCGCGGTGTTATTGGTGGAGATCCGTTGGCCGCTGGCGTTGAAGCCCGTCGAGACGTTGATCGGCGCAATGGAGGTTGCGGTAGTAAATGTGTAGCTGCGGGTTGTGCCCACATTTCCGATCACGTCCTGATAGCCGCTGACCGCGACCGTGAACGTGGTGCTGGGCGCAAGAGTCGTCGTCGGCACAAAGAACATCGTGACCAGGTCGCTGGCCAGAGTTGCCGTGCCGTTGATGGCCGAACCGCCCGAAGGCGTGACCGTGATGACATTGCTCACGATGGCCGGATCAATTGGCGAATTGAAATGCACAATAACTTGCGCATTCAGCGGTACACCCGAGACGCCATTGGCCGGCGAGATCGAGGCCACATCCGGCGCGGTCAGATCGGAGCCGGCGCCGGTGGTGAAGTAGGTGTTGATGCCGTTCAGATAAGCGCCGGTGCTGTTTTGCGAGTTTCCATCCGCATCGTAGTATCCGCCCGCCTGATAGAGCCGGTAGTAAGTGTCCGGCAGCAGAGGAACAGCAGGGGTGAAAGTCGCGCTCAGACCGTTGGGCGCAACCGTAACAGTGCCGTTGATGTACTTGCCGCTGTCGCTGTTGTACAGCAGAAGCGTGCTGGAGTTGATGTTGATCGGGTTGACAGGCTTGGAGAACATCATCATCGGCGCAACATTGGTGCCGACGTTGGTCAGGCCGTTCGCGATGTCACTGCCGGGATAGTTGGTCGTCGTATCCGCGCCGCTACCGGTATTGAAGGTGAACGAACCCGGCGTAACCGCGTTGCCGGCCGTATCGGCCAGAGGCGCGCCCCAGCTCACAGTGTAGGCAGTGTTCGCCGCCAGAGGCGTTGTGGGCGTGAAGTAGAGTATGTTGCCCGGACCCCAATAGGGCGATCCATAGGGATAGCTGTTCCAACTGAAGGTTCCAGCGACGGGGTTGCCGCCGGTGCTGACGGTCATCCCGGAGGCGGTACCCTGCTCCATATCCGTGCTGAATTCGAGCTGAATCGGCACATTGGTGCCCACCGTGCTTAACGCAGGCGGATTGAACGCGACCACCGTGGCCGGCGTGGTGTTGGCGCTGAAGACGGTGTTGAAATATTGACCGTAACTGTTGATCGAATTGTGCGCGGCTGTGGCGTCCGTGATGCCGCTGGACAGATAGAGGTAGTACTGAGAATTGACCGCCAGTGGCGAGTTGGGCGTGATGGTCAGCACCCGGCCCGTGGCATCCACGTTGATGGTGATCGGTACCTGTATCCAGCCCTGGCCCTGATTGCTGGTCAGTTGCAATGACATATTGCTGTTGGTGAAAGTGGCTATGTTCATCGGCTGGCTGAAGACCACATAGAAGTTGCTGTTGATGGGTACTCCGCCGGTGTTCATGCCGGGGCTGATCGAGAGTATCGAGGGCGGCGGGATGACGACCGCCTGCACGGTGAAGCCGCCGGGAACTGCTGGTGTTGCGCTCACAGTTACATCGGCCGGGCCAACCGGAGCGCCCGAGGCGATATTTACGTTCACGGTGACGCTGGTGGCCGTGGCCGTAACCACGGGGCCGGGCAATCCAGGACCAGCCGCGCCGACTACAGTGATTCCATCCGCGGCTGTGCCGATGGTGACCGTGGAGGCCGCGGTCCAGTTGGTGTACTGGCCGGTGATGGTGACGGTCAGGCCGGTTTGGCCGGGGTTGCCGATGTTAGGGCTGATCATCGTAATCACCGGCGTACCGGCGGTTACGTTGAAGGCGCCGCTGAGCGTAAGAGGCGTGCCGTTGGTGGTCACCGTAATATCCCGGGTCCCGACGGTGGCGTTTGCGGCAACGGTGATGTTGGCGGTCAACTGCGTAGTAGTGACGCCGGAGATGAAGTTCGTGGCGACACCCGAACCGAAGCTCACGGTCGAGAAGCCCGCCTGGAAGGTGGTGAATTGGCCGGTAATCACGACGCTGGTCGTGGTGCCTGCCTGGGCAAAGTTGGGCGTGGCGGAAATGATGGCCGGAACGCCTGCCAGCACGCTGAAGCCGCCAGTGATGGAGGCCGTCTCAGCGGCTCCCGTTGTCACCGTCACATTGCGCGAGCCAATCGTCGCCCCCTGTGCGATGGTGACGTTGTGGGCAACGGCGTGGGTTGCATCGCTGGCCGTCGTCGAGCCGACCGTAATGCCGGCGCCGAAGCTGGCCACGCTGCAGTTGGGCGCGCAGCCGGCGGCGGTGTTGAAGTGCGTGAACAGGCCGGTGAGATTCACATCGAAGGGCGCATCGCCCTGATGGCCGGTCGGCGGGTTGACGACCGACAGCACTGGACTGCCGGTGGTCACGGTGAAGCCGCCCAGACCGGTGGCGACTTCACCGCCCGTGGTCAGCGAGACGTTGTAAGCGCCCAACGGCGTGGAGGCTGGAATCGAGATGGCGACCGTGGCGCTGAGCAGGCCGTTGATGGTGACTCCGGTGACTTGGATGCCGCCGCCGAAGCTGGCCGTGGTCGTGCCCTGGAGCCAGTGAGTCTGGCTCCCGACGATAACGATTGAGGAGTACGACTGGCCCTGTGCGCCGCTCGCCGGACTCAAGGCCTCAACAATTGCCGCTGGACCCACGGTGACGTTGAAGGCGTTGCTGAGGGAGACAACTCCAGTTCCCGTGGTGACGAAGACGTTGCGATAACCCAGCGTCGTCGTAGGTTGCACGGTGATGTTGGCCTGCAGTGTGGTCGGGCTCGTTACAGTCACCGAGTTCACGGTGATGCCCGTCCCGAAGTTGGCCGTGCTGACGCCGGCGATAAAGTTAGTGAAGGCCCCGGTAAGGTTGACGGGGCTCGAAGTCAGGCCCTGCGGTCCGCTGTTCGGGACGACGGCCAGCAACTCCGGCTGGGTCTGGCCGATGGTGAAGACGTTGATCCCGGTGGCCACCTCGCCGAGGGTGGTCGCCGTCACAGAAACCTGGCCTGCCGGTGCAGAGGTATTGACGGTGATGTTGGCGGTGATCAAAGTCGGCGAGGTCACCGTGAAGCTGTTGATCAGGACGCCGGGGAAGCTGAGTAGCGTGGTTCCCTGGACCCAGTGGGTGTTGGTGCCGGTGATTTGCACCGCGGGCAGGTTGACGCCCTGTCCGCCGATATTTGGCGAAACGCTATTAAGGACCGCGGGGCCGGGACTGACGTAGACGGCATTATTGATGCCCAGTGTCTGCGTGCCGGTGCTGACGGTGAGGTTGTAGTAGCCGACATAGGTGGTGGGCAGAACATACCCATGCACCGTCAACGAAGTGGGTCCGGTTACGTTGACGTTGGTCAACGTGATCCCTGGGCCGTAGGAAACCACTGGCGGGGTCGCGGCTGACCAAGTCGTTGCCTGGCTCAGGATGGTGAACACGACGCTGCCTTGCTGCGGCACCGAACCCGGTCCGGTAGACAGCAAATACGGCGTGCCCGCGGTTACGACAAAGCCGTTGGTGATGTTGGCGTCTTCGCCGCCCGTGTGGGCGCTCGCGCCAGTCGGTCCCTCAGAGGCCAGGGCCGGGATGGCAAGCGTCAGCGTGGCATCCGTGTTGCTGTTGACCTGCGTGCTGGTCACCACGATGCCGGCGCCGAACTGGAACGTCGTTGAGCCGTTCCAATGCGTGTTCTGGCCGGTGACTTCCACCGTGGGGGTGGTACCCTGCGCGGCCGTGTTCGGCGTGATGGCCGAGATCAGGGCCAGGCTGGGCGTGACCGAGAAGCCCGCGCCGCCAACCACCTGGGCTGAGCCGGTTACATCCGGAGTGGTGGCAACCACGCCGCTGCCGCCAAGTGGGGCCAGTTGGCCGATGTTGATGACCTGGGTGGCAATGGTGGGCCCAAGAATCGTCGGCGAGCCGACGGTTGTGATGAGGGAATTGGGACCGCCGAACTGGAACGTAGTGGTGCTGTCAAAGGTGGTGTACTGACCGAGGATGTTGACAGTCAGGTTTGTTGCGCCCTGGATACCCGAGCCTGGATCGACGATGCTCAGAGTCGGCACGGCGACAACCACACTGAATTGCGCGTTATCCACCTCCGAACCGGTGGTCAGGGTCAGGTCGCTTACCGAGGCAACGGCCGTTGGGCTGATGGTGATGTTGGCCCGGGCGGTGGTTGGGCTGGTCACCTGGAAGGTATTCACCGTGATGCTGCCGTTGAAGCCCTCCAGCACGGTTGTGCCCGGATCCCACTGCGTGTAGGCGCCGTTGAAGGTGATGGTGAACGTCTGGCCAGGGAGTCCCGAACCCGGAGACAGGTACCAGATATACGGAGTTGGCGGAGGCGCCGGCGCCTGCACCAGGAAGTTCCCCGTAAGGCCCTGCGTTCCGGTTTGCACAACAACCGTGCGGTAGCCGTCCTGGGCATTGGCTGCGATGTTGATCACCGCTTCGACGTGCGTCGCGTTATCCACCTGGAACGACTCCACCGTGATGCCGGGGCCGAAGTTCACCGTGGTGCTCCCCGTGGCCCAATTGGTGTAGATGCCGTAGATATCGACTAGCAGGCCGGTGGTCCCGGTTGTGGGACTGTTCTGGGTGCTGCTGGGACTGAGATAGGCGATCACCGGGACGCCGCCGGTCACCACGAAGGCGCCGCTATCGGTCAGGGATTCGCCGTTGGTGACCATGTAGATGGAACGCGCTCCGGGGTTCGCGGTCGGAGAGATGCTCATATCCACCGTGGCGCTGGTGGCGCTGTTGATCACCACCGAGTTGATGGTCAGATCGGAACCGCCGCCGGCGATATAGAACTGGGTGAAGTTCTGCTGCCAGTGCGTAGCCGAGCCGGTGATGTTGAACACCACCTCCTGGCCCTCGTTGCCGGTATTCGGCGCAACGTTCGATATGATGGCCGGGCCCGGAATGACGGTGAACACGTTGGCGGAGACGATCTCGCTGCCGGTGCCGGTAGTGGCGCCACCGGGGCACGCGTTGTAGGTGTCGGCCAGTATAGAGCAGGCAACCCCAGGTGTCGTCACCGTGACCAGGCGGCCGCCCGTGTAGGACAGCGGATCGATGGAGATAGTGGCATCCACCTCCGTGGGGCTCACGTAGGCGTACGACTGCACTGTGATTCCCGCGCCGAAGGTGGCCGTGCTCAGGGTGCTGAAGTGCGAGTACTGGCCGATGAGCCGGATAACCAAAGGCGGATTACCGGAAAGAGGCGCGCCCTGCTCGGCCTGGTTGGGGATGGCCTCATTGAGCGTAGCTACGCCGGGGCTCACCGTGAAGGCGTACTGCTGCGTTGCCACCTGGCCCAGTGTGGTCACCGTCACCGTGTGGAAGCCCACGGTTGATGACGTCGATATGGCGACCGGAACAGTCAGGCTGGTGGGGCTGTTCACCACGATCGTGCCGGTGCTGATGCCGCCGTCGCCGAAGCTGACCAGGCTCTCGCCGTTGACGAAGTCGGTGGCCGAACCTGTGATGGTGATCGACTCGGTCGATCCCTGCACGCCTTGTGCCGGGTTGACCAGGGTGATTTCCTCCGCACCCTGCGCGACGCAGAAGTTGTTCAGCGTGGGCGGATCGGTGAAGACCTGCTCGCTGCCCGAGGTGATGGTGAGGACGTGGCCGCAGGGAGAGCTGTAGTCTACGTAAGCCAACGGACTTACCGTGATGTTCGCGGTCAGGTTTTCCGAGTCGATCACGTTGATGGAGTTCACCGTGATGTCCTGGTTGAAGGCGGCCGAGGTAGTCAATGAGTTGAAGTGCGTGAAGCGGCCCAGAACCTGCAGAGTCAAGGTGGTGCCCTGCTGGGCTCCGCCGGGCGAGATGGCAAGAAGAATCGGCGATCCCTCTTCGATGTCAATGGCCTGTTGCAACGACACGACTTCGCCGTCGGTGGATGTGGTCAGCGTGGCGAAACCAACCGGAGCGCTGGAAAGCACGGTGATCTGCACCTGCGCTGTAGTCGGGCTGGAAACGGCGAGCACATCCGACACTACGCCCGGACCGAAGCTTACCGCGGTTTCGCCCTGCAGCCAGTGCGTGCCGACTCCGATGATATTCAGAGTGACGGTTTGCAGTTGTCCGACGACCGGAACCCCGGTGGGCGCACTGCCGGGAGTGCAGTTAAAGCCCGCAATGTTATTTGCGTACGCCGCCGGGCAGGTGAAATTCGGCTCGACGCTCTGGATATATGCCGCGTTCGGGGTCACGCTGAACCCGCTGCCGCTCACGATCTGAGAACCGGTGTACATGACCACGGTGTTGCCGCCAACGGGGGCCGTGGCGGAGATGGCGATAGTGGCCGTGGCTGTGGTGGGGCTGGTAATGGTCAGGTTCGACACGGTGATGCCGGCGCCGAGAATGGCTTCAGTAGTGCCTTCGACCCAGTTGGTCAACGAGCCGGTTATGACCACGTCGTTCAGAGTCGCGCCCTGCGCGCCGCTGGAAGGAATGACGCTGAGAAGGCTCGGGGTGGCCGGATAATCCACCAGGAAGCCGCCCATGACCTGCTCCGCCCCGGTGTTGACGTAGATCGACTGATATCCGGACGGAGACGGCGTCAAAACGCCGCTGAGCATATAGCTGGTGCTGATGTTGGCGATCAGGTCGGTGGGGCTGTTGACCGTGACGCTGTTCACCGTGATCTGCGGCCCAAAGAGAACCTGCGTGGTTCCGGCCGTGAAGTGCGTGTTCAGGCCAACGATCTCAACGGAGATGGTGGTGTTTGGCGGCGTGTGATCCGGGTTGATGCTGATGATCCCAACCGGCGTGCTGGTCACGTTGAAGTTGGTGGTGACGATCTGTCCGCCGGTGGTGAGGGTGACCAGGCGTGAGCCGGTAGCGGTGGGCGTTCCATTGGTGCCCGCGATGATGGTCAGCGTGGCGCTGGCGCTCACCGGGCTAAGGATGGTGAAGTTCGACAGGGTGACGCCCTCGCCGGCGATGACCGGCAGAGTAGTCGGCCCCCAGGTGGTGAACTGGCCGGTAAAGTTGACGGTGAAGCTGTTGGCGGCGGGGGCCGTGGGAAGCAGGCCGTTGGCCGGACTCATCGTCAGGGTCGGCGTATTGGCATAGACGCCTATCGAGGCGCTCACGACCTGGCCGCCGGTGGCCATATAGAACCCGTAGTTGCCTACCGGGGAGGTTGTGGGAACAGCGACGGCGAGCTGGGCGGTCGTCGGGCTGGTGATCGTGACCTCATCCACGCTGGGTGTTGGAACCCCGGCCGGATAGAAGGAGGCAGTTGTCGTGCCTTGCACCCAGTTGGTGTTCACGGCCGTCACGGTAAGGGTCACCTGGCCGCCCTGCGGCGCGCTGTTGGGAACAACGCTCACGATCGAGGCGCTGGACTGCGTGACCGTGAAGGTGAACGGGAAGTTCGTGGTGCCGCTGATCAGATTCGCCGTGATCGACCCCACGTTGGCGTCCGTGTGAATCGAGATGTTCGCCGTCGCGCTGCTCGGGGAAGTCGGTGTAACAGAGTTCACCGTGATTTCGCCGGTAAAGTCCGCCGACAGCGCGCCTGTGGTGAATGTCGTATAGGCGTTTCCGGTGATCACCACGTTCAGATTTGCCTGGCCCTGCTTACCCGAACTGGGCGCCACCGAGAGAAGGGCCGGCGTGGCTCCCGTAATGGTGAATGCATTGTTCAGGGTCGCGATCTCGCCGCCCGTCGAAACCGTCGCGTTTTCCAAACCGAGCGGAGCACCGGCCGGCACGGCCAGTTGCCCCGTTGCGGTCGTCGGGCTGGTCACCGTGACGTCACCCACAAGCACGCCGCCAATTGATAACTGGGTGGCATTTTGCAGGAAGTGGGTCCCCGAAGCCGTTAGCGTAACCTGACCGCTCCATCCCTGCGCTTCCGAATCGGGGCTCACAGTGAGCAGGGTCGCGTTGTTGGGCGTGATCTGGAAGATCGGGTTGCCCTGCGGCGAGAGAACCGAGACGGCGAACTCGCTGCCCGTCACCAGCGTGATGGTGCGGTAGCCGATCGGCGTGGTGTTGCTGATGGTGATGTTGGCCGTGGCGCTGGTCGTGCTATTGATCGTCAGCGAATTGATGGTGATTCCATTGCCGAAGTTGGCATACGTGACGCCCGACTGGAAGCTCGTGCCCACGGCGGTAAGGGCCACATTCAGTGTCTGGCCCTGTGCGCCGGTGGCCGGCGTGACGCTGGTGATGCTGTACGCGTTGTTGGGATCTTCTATGACGAAGGCCGAACCCAGCGTAGCCGATTCCCACACTGCGCTTGGCAGCTTGGTATGAACCAGAATATTGCGCGCGCCGTAGATCGCGGTCGCGGGACTGGCGAGCAACAGCGTGGCGTTGATCTGGTTGGGCGAGACCAGCGTTTGCGACGTTACGGTGATGTCGCTGGCATAGGTGCTGTTGTTCGTATCGGTGAAGCTGATCCCCGAAGACGCGCTGAAGTGGGTCCATCCGTTGCCGGTAATGACCACGGGCACCGAAGTGCCGGCTGCTCCCGCTCCAGGCGATACCATGACCACGGCCCCAAGCGGATTGATGGCGATTGCCGACCCGGTGAGCGACGCGACGATCGCCGATCCGCCGGGCGCCGAGTCCGTCACCGTCACCGTGCCCGTGCGCGTGGGGCTGGGAAGGATCGAGCTGGGAGTGAAGATGACATAAATCAGGCAGGTGGAGTTGGCGGCGATCACACCCGTGGCGCAGCTTGTGGTGGCGGTATAGTCGCCGGCCGGGGTCAGCGAGAAGGTCTCCGATTCGGTTTCGTGATTGGTAAGCGTGATGGTCTTGGCGGGGCTGACGGTGCCGACCGTCTGCGAGGTGAACGCCAGACCCGTTGGCGAAATGGTCAGTGGATTGGTGCCGATGCCGGAAAGATTGGACACCTGCGGGCTGGTCAATGCATCGTCGTACACCTGGAGCTGGCCGTCACGGACGCCGCCGATGCTGGGATCGAATTCCACCGAGATAGTGCAGGTCGTAGTTGGGGCAATCCCTGCTCCGCCAATCGGGCAGGTCGTCGCTGACTGGATGAAGTCGCCGCCGAGCTTGATGCTGTTGATGTGCAGCGTTGTCGCTGTTTGGGCGTTCGTGACGTAGAAGGTCTTAAAGGCGCTGGTGGTGCCCACTGGCGCTATGTAGTCGGTGAGCAGCCCCGGCAGGACGGTCACTGGCGCGTTCCCGGGGCCGGTCAGTGTGACCGTCTGCGGGCTGCCCGTGGCATTGTCGACAACGCTCAGCGTTGCCGTTCTGGTTCCCGACGCAATGGGCGTGAAGGTCACATTCAGTTGGCAGGTTTTCCCCGCCGGGAGGGTATTGGGCGCGGTGGGGCAGGAACTCGTAATCGAGAAGTCGCTCGGGTCGGCGCCGGTGATGTTCACCGAAGCAATGGTCAGCGCAACATTTTGCTCGTTGGTCAGCGTCACCGTCTTGGGCAGGCTCGTCAGTCCCACGAATGTCGTCGGGAACGACAGCGAAGTGGGCGAGAGCACCACCGGCGTGATCGCAGTCGCAGTCAGATTGACGATCTGCGGACTGCTTGCGGCACTGTCGACAACGCTGAACGAAGCGGCGGCCTGCGCTCCCAGGGTTGTGGCGGTCAGGTCGACGCCAATCACGCAGCTCTTCCCCGCCGCCAAGGCGGTGGTCGTGGAGCAGGTGGTTTGCGTCGCGTCCAGACTGTAGCCGCCGCTGAAGCCCGAGATCGAAGTGATGCTCAGCGAGACGGCTTGGTTATTCACGAGCGTTACATTCTTCTCTGCCTGCTGGCCGATGACCACATTGCCAAACGCCAGGGCCGCGGGAAGGGTCACTGCTGTAACCCCTGTGCCGGTCAGGTTGACGGATTGCGGGCTGTTGCCGGCGCTGTCCGCGATGCTGAGAGTGCTGGCAGCGGCCACGCCCAGGGTCGTGGGCGCAAAAGTCACGCTGAGGGTGCAACTGGCCCCTGCCGCCACCGGAGTTCCCACCACGCAGTGCGTGCCGGTGGTGCCTGGACCTACGGCATAGGGCGCCAGGGCGCTGAAGGAAGTCAGATTCAGCGCAGCCGTCTGATTGTTCGTCAAAGTCACGTTCTGCGCCGCGCTGGTCGTCCCCTTCACCACGTTGCCAAAGGCGAGCGTGGCCGGCGAGACGGTGACTGCTGCAACTCCAGTGCCGGAAAGCGCCGCAACTTGCGGGCTGCTGGGAGCGCTGTCAATTACCGTGATCTGCCCCCCGCTAGTCGCTCCGGTGGCCGTCGGTGCAAAGTCGACCCCGATGACGCAGCTTTGCCCCGCGGCCAGCGCGCCGCTCACCGTGCCGCCCGCCTGCGGGCAGGTGGTTACAGCGCTGGTGTCCAGCACAAAAGGTCCGTTGAAAACAACGCCCGTGAAGTTCAGCGTGCCCGTCTGGCTGTTCGTGATCTTCACCGTCTTGGCGGCGCTGGTCGTGCCGACGACACCGTTGCCAAAGGAGATCGAGGTCGGCGAAAGCACGACCGACGCAATTCCCGTGGCGGAAAGCGGCGCCGTGTTGGGACTGTTGCTGGCATTGGTGCTGATGGTCAGCGTGCCGGCAGGCTGAGCTCCCACCGCGGCAGGTGTGACGGTGAGCGCGACCGTGCAACTGGCCCCTGGGAGCACAGTGGGAGTCAGGCACGTCGAGGATGGATCGATGGCATACGGGGTTCCCGCCGACACCGCCAGCGAGGAGATCGTGAGGGAGACCGTCTGGTTGTTGTAGAGCGTGACTTTCATGATCGCGCTCGTCTGGCCCACCACCACGCTGCCAAAGGCGACCGAGGTCGGCGAAAGCGTCGTCGGCCCAATTCCCGTCCCGCTCAGCGCCACCGTGTTCGGGCTGTTCGAGGCATTGGTGGCAACCGACAGCGACCCTGCCGGAATCGCTCCCAGTGCGGTCGGCGTCAGAGTCAGCGCGATGTTGCACTGGGAACTCGCGGCAACAGTCCCCGAACTCGGGCACGTCGTTCCCGTAGCCAGGGCATATCCGCCGGTTGGCAAACTGATCGAATTGATGGTGAGTGGCGTCAACTGGTAGTTGGCGAGATAAAGGGTCTTGATTGCGCTGGCCTTGCCGACGATCACGTTGCCAAAATTCACCGACGTCACCGTGAACCCGGTCGGCGGAACCGCGTTTCCGCTCAGCGCCATCGTGGTCGTGGGGTTGCTGGCGGTGGTGCTGATGGTCAGCGTGTCTGCCGGCTGCGCGCCGAGCGCGGCAGGATGGAGGGTCAGGCCGATGGTGCAACTGGCCCCCGCGGCCAACGCGCCGGGGTTGGCGCATGTCGTCGACGGGGATCCGGCGATGGCATAGGGGCCTCCCGCGGTCACACTGAGCGAATTGATGGTGATGGAGGCCGCCCCGGTGTTCTTGAGGGTGACTGTTTTGGGCGCACTGGTCGTGTTGACCGCCACGTTGACAAAGTTCTCCGATGTCGGGGAAACCGTGGTTTGCGCCACGGCGAAGGCTGAAGACAACAGGCAAAACATCGCCGTTAGCGACATTGTGACAACTTGAAATTTCCGCCGGGGATTCCATCCGCGATCAGACATCGTGCGACCTCCACACTTTCGATTCGTGCTGCCAGGGCGGGGGACCTGGCTGCATAAGAGATTGTTGGTCTTCCCCTCTTGGCGCTAAACTCAGCGAGCGTGGATCGCTAGACTTCCGGACGAAACTCCGTCACAGGTGCGATCTGGCCCGAGTGAGTACGGTTCAGCAAGTCAACTCCGCTGGTCGAACCGCAAAGATCCGGCGGCCAGGAAAGGGAAAGCCAATTTGAAGCGGAGTCTACCCATGCGAAACCACACAATGCAAGTAAATTTTTCGTAATATTTCTAAATCTTTCTATTTCAATGAGTTCCCCGTTGCTGTTTTTTGTGTGTTGGCCGTCACAATGCACAACAAATCACCCCTCCTTCTTGCTGTTAGTTTGTGTGCTGGTCGTCACAATTGTATAAGTAATCACCCCCCTTTTGCTGTTTTTGTGTGTTGGCCGTCACAATGGCACAAAAATCACCCCCCGCTCTCTCGGCCACGACCAGGATTCCGGCCGCCGAAAGGTGTTTGATACTGCTGTCTGGCCAGGAAATCTCTGAGCAAAACGGCGTTCACAATCCATCCGCGCAAAGTGATGAGTGGAGGGCAAGGGCGATGCGGCAGTTAACGCTCCATAGTTTTTAGACAGGTTCTTAGTGAAAGTCGGCCTGTATTCAGGTTCCGAGAGTTTGGCAGTTCCAGCCTGAGGGCCAGCTTATGCAACTCCCGTTTGCGGTAGTTGTCGGTATCCGGAAAGCCCCCGATCTGGTTGGGAAAGATGAAGGCCTCCCGACTCGGATTCGGGCAACGAGCGCGCCATCCCTCCAGCCTCGGAGGCGAGGCTTCGCGGGATATGAATCGTGGAAAGGCTCTTCGGCGTCTTGCCCCAAGGACGAATTGTCCCCTTGTAGGCAGTCTCAGCAACACTCATGGTCGAGGCTGTGTGATCGAAGCACCTCCACCTGAGAGCGAATAGTTCACTGGAAGGAAACGAACGAGATGAACTGAGCTGACGCAGGTAATGGCCTACGCCAGCCCGAGTCCCTACGGAGGGCTGCTGGTTACTTCGCTGCTGCGGCCTTCTGTGCCGCCCACCGCTTCTTGACCGCCTCGGCAATGCGCTTTCGCCCTTCAGGCGAGAGGTTTCTCTTCTTCTTCTTCGCAGGTTTCGTGGCAACGGGTGCCACCGCAGCTACCTTCTTGGGTCTGCCGGCCTTCTTCTTAGCTGTCGGCACGGCGCCACCACCCAGCAGTGCGCGTGCCCGCTGCAACTGGGCGATCTCATGATCGATCGTTGCCAGAATTTCCGATACTCCCATGTATTCCTCCTGATGGTTGCCGGCAACTGGCCCAACCTTTGGGACGCCAAGTCACAACGCCACGCAGGGTCAGCCACTTGCTTTATAAGTACAATACTCGATTGATGGCTCTTTTACAAACAATAAGCCGCATCTTTTGCTCAGAGCGGGGAGCGTGTGCAAGCTGCAATTCAATAGGCTCGTGCGCGTACCCCTGCTCATGGAGGATCGTCGAGCCCAGGCCACGAAAGCCATGTCCGGTCATGCGGCTCTTGTAGTCCATGCGTTCCAATGCTTTCAGGATGGTGTTATTGCTCATGGGCTTCCTGGGGCTGCGGTCACCGAGGAAAAGCCATTCGCTGCTCCCGGTCAAGTCGCGCAACATCTCCAGCACTTCCAGAGCCTGCCTGGCTAATGGCACAATGTGCGGGGTACGCATCTTCATGCGCTCGGCAGGAATGTCCCAGCGGGCATTCTCCAGGTCGAACTCCGTCCACTTGGCCCCGATCAATTCGCTGGTGCGAACAAAGGTCATGGCCATCAACTTCATCGCCAGCCGTTTGACTTGCTTTCCCTGGTAAACCTCGATGCGTTTAAGCAGAGGGGGCCGTTCTTGGGCATCGATGCGGGCATAGTTGGTTTTGGGTATGGATTTCAGGATTTGGAAGGGTTCCTGGCGGAGAGAGGGGGATTCGAACCCCCGGTAGAGCTTTTGACCCTACAACGGTTTAGCAAACCGCCGCCTTCAGCCACTCGGCCATCTCTCCGGGCCTGCACGGATTATACCGGAAGTCGCGCTTGCGGGGCGCCGGAACCCAGTTTGCCGCAATCACTCGCGTCTGGGGGAACAGGCTCAGCGGCTACTGGCCCGCCTTCTCCGGGACGAGCCTGCCCTTGTTCTCCTCAAACTGCTGAGCGGCCACCGGCCATGCGCCGGTTCAACTATAATCGCGAATGATGAAGGCGCATGTTTATGTCACGTTGAAGACCTCGGTCCTGGATCCGCAGGGCCAGACCATCCAGAACGCCCTGCGCAAGATCGGATTTGCGGAGGTAACCGCTGTGCGCCAGGGCAAGTATTTCGCGCTTTCGCTGGCCGAAGGGCTGAGCGCGGAGGCGGCGCGCGCCCAGGTGGAGCGCATCGCCCGCGAGGTGCTCACCAACCCGGTGATCGAAGAGTTCACCTACCGCATAGAGGAATAGCGCGCCGCGCAGAGAGCGATGATTCGACCTCCAGCGGTCGTCTGGAGCGATTCACGCTGCGATGGCGCCATCCCCCAAGTCGCGTGAACAGGCCCTGGAAGACGAACAATCTGTTTCCTGTTAGCCCCGCCACAACCCCGCCCGCAAGCGATCAGGCCCGCTCTCCCCAACCGTGGCTCGGAGTCGGATAAATCCGTGGACTCCAGCCGCCTCCTCGCTACCGATTTTTCTCTCCCCGCTGGAGAATTGGCGTCGACGTCGAGTGCATTGGGCTGTTCTCACAGTAGAGCACCAACGCGTATCAGATTTCTGAACACTAGCCGGCTTTGAACTCTGTCCAGAAAATTATTGCCTTCCGTGGGGAGGGGGATAATAATCGAACCTACCCTTTCCATGGAGTGTCTGATGAATCCAGTCGAATATCACTTGAAACTCACAATTCGCCTGTGGACCGGCGCCGCCCCGAGTTCTTACAACTCAAGCAGCCAGTTGCGCGACATCTGGAGTGTGCCGGGCGAGGCATACGAACCGATTGGTATCCAAAAGTTCATGACGTTGATGTACTCTGACCCGTTGTTCAAGTCGTGCCCTGCGGCCCAGAACATCACGCCGAACCGCTTCTACACGGGCGGCGACCTGCAGACCTTCGACGACCTCTACCAGGAGCTGCTCCCTTGTGGCGCAGCCGGCCCCGCCACTTCGATCACCGCAAACATCCAGGCAGTTGCCGACCCCATGGCTGCCACTGCAGCGGCCAAGAAGCCAGCACTGGGAAAATAGAACTCAACCTTGATGGAGTTAGTCTGGTCGGAGTCACAGAGAGGAGAGCTATGGGTACGAGGAGAATGAACTTCATTCTTGGCATTGTTGTGTTGGCCGTCAGCGGCGCTGGCGCGCAGCAGACATCGCTGCAGATCTTCCAGTCGCAGGGCACTGGCCAGGACAAGGTTTTGCAGGTGAAGATCAAGATCGGCGCGAACGACAAGTGGTTTACGCCACCCAGCCCGCCTGCCAGCAGCCTGTGCAACTATAGCTTCTACCAAGTCGATCATCCGGACGATCCGCGGATGAAGATTGAGGACGTCACCAGCACTTATCTCGCTTATCCGCCGGGCGGCTGCGGGGCTGCGCCGGTTCAGCTTCCCGCGCCGAGCGACATGGAGCAGCAATTTCAACTCTACCTCAAGGCCCCGCTTAAGTTCGGCGTGCGCTACCTGTTCATCGTTCGCGATCCCGCCAACCCGAACCCCGACACGAACTCGGTAGTAACCGTCTTCACCGGTTCGGCCTCGCTGCTTCTTGAGCCGCAGCAAGGGAAGAACGTGGAGGTGATGGTCAGCTCAACAGTGTGGCTGAAGGCCGCCAAGGGCGATGCGGTGATCTTCAAGAACAAGTCCGACAAGCCCAGCCAGGGCGACACAGATCTCCATGGGGTAGTTGAAACGGTGACAACAAGAGGCGTGATCGTGCGGCTCACTGGCTCACTGCCGGTGGACCAGACGGGGGCCTTGCAGCTCACGAGCCAAGGGCTTGCCGACAACTACCAAAACGACGTTCACGCTGCCGGCAAGGTGACGCCTGCGCTTGAAAATACAGCTTCGAGCACCGCCGGGCAACCGCCTTCAATTACTTCTGCCATGATCACCACACAGTTTTCAGCTACGGCGGCAGTTCACAGTACTCCCACAATCTCGGCTACCGGAGCGCTCGCGCCCTGGAACCAGGCCATCCACATGAAAGATGTGAGTCGCGGAAGGGCCGTCTACCTTGACCCGGTGGTGAACTTCGACGTGGGCACGAACAACTCCAAGAGCGCCAACTCGGTGATTCTGCCCTCGCCCTTGTCGCACGACTTCACGCTCAAAGGGAATCAACGGGCGGATCTGGCGATGCGAAATAACTGTATGCCGGGCTCGCTGAAGCATTGCGACGACTCCGCCCTCAGCGAGGAGAAGTCTGTCACTTACTCCTCGCTGAATACGAGCTTCGGCCCGCGCGAGGAATTCGACACCCTCTACGGCGGAACCAACCTGTTAGGCGAGCTACGCCTCGATCTTTACCCCAGCTTCTGGTACCACACGGCGGCCTCCCAAAAGGCGGCTCTCGCTGCGGGCAACCCCGCCATCCGCGACCTGCTGCAGATGCCCGACGGGGGATGGTCCATTGCGCCTTACCTGCAGTACGACGGAGGCGGTCATGTGACCGCGCAGACCATCACCAACTCTGGCAAGAATCCAGCCGCCGTCATCCCGAATTACGACATCTCGCGGCTCTTCCTCGGTCTGGTTTTTGCTGGCACCTATAAGTCCAGCTCCGTGAACATCGATGGCTCCTGGTTCGATCTCTTCACTCAGGAGACGGTGCCGACTATTATCAGCAAAGTCACTTACGCCAAGACGTTCGCCGGCTGGCAGCCGCATTTCAAGGGGACATACAGCTTTAGTCTCGACCGCACAAAACACTATCTCCTCTCCTTTTCGTGGGAGGACGGCCGTTCCGCGCCCTCGTTTGGCTACGGGAACAAGGCAACGGGAGGGTTGCAGGTTGTGTACTAGTGGACCTTGAGTCGGGTTCCTCAACTGCCGGTGTGTGGCCCACATCTCAATCAGCCATCAAGGTTGGGCGCCCCAGATTTCGTCCGCCGCGGCGGATGAAACTTGGGATAGTACAAGCCTCGTCCCTGGGGTTCTTGGACACACCATTATCAATTGGCGCCGAATCCCCGATGCGCTCAGCGAATCAGAATTGACAAGCGGCCTTCAAAGGAGCGGCCTGCAAACCCGGCGATCCCGGTTGCCGCCAAATCGCCGGGTGCCCCATCCATGACCGAAGCCTCATCGCGGTCATGGGTGGGATAGCACGAACCCCAACCCGCCCCGGAACCTCAAAAGCTGGAAGCTGGCTGCCGGCCCTTTGCATAGAATTACCCTCCCTTGGCGCACAATCGCTCTATGGTGTCCTTCAAAGCCTGATGGGACAGTTGTAAATCGAAGATTCCGGAGGGAGCAGGGGGCTTCAGCCCCCTGAAAGAGAGCGAGTTTTTGCGCGGCCTTCAGGCCCGGGCCTTTGCCGCCTCTCCAGGACTTGAAGGAAATGCAACTGTAGTATGAAGCAGGCCGAAGCGAATGTGTCCAGGGGGTAGGAGCTGGAAGCTGGAAGCTAAAAGCTCCGTCAGAACGCCCGTAACCCCTGTGCCATGAAGATTCTGCAAAGAACTCCAGCAGAATCAAGAATTTAGAGCGAAGCCTCCACTGCATCCCATTGAAAATAAATAACTTCCTTGCAGAGACGGGGTGGGGGTAGGGAGAGAACCGAAATGTGTAACGAATGTCGCCACATCATGCCTAACGGCATCAAATGCCACGCGCCCGCCCTCTGCGGTAAGCCTTATTGCTACTTCCACACCCGCCTGCACGGCTTCGCCGCAAGGCCGGCCCGCACCCCGGAAGAACCCCTCAAGCTCCCTATCCTGGAGGACCGCAGCGCCATCCAGATCGCCCTCGCCCAGATTCTCGACGCCCTGGGCTCCACGCAGCTTGACCCTCGCCGTGCCGGCCTCTTTCTCTACGCCCTCCAGATCGCCTCGCAAAATGTCGAACGCAGAACGGACATCGTCCCAATCACGGCAGTGCACTCCATGACCCACACCGCCGGCGGTGATGAGCTGGGTCCGGAAACCAGCACCTGCCCGTATCCGTTCGAGTGTTCCACCTGCGACGTTCAAGACGGCTGCCCAGACTACGAGCCCGAAGAAGACGAGCCCGAAGAAGACGAAGAGGAAGACTGAGGCCGCCGTGTCGCTTAAAATCGTTGCATGTGCGGCATTGTCGGTTATGTCGGTCCCAAGAAGGTAGTTCCCGTCATCATCGAGGGGTTGCGGCGCCTCGAATACCGCGGCTACGACTCGGCAGGCATCGCCGTGGGCAGCCCTTCCCGCTCCACGCTTGAGGTCCGTCGCGCTCCGGGCAAGCTCTGCAACCTGGAAGAGGTTCTGCGCGAGCATCCGATCGAGGGCACCTTCGGCATCGGCCACACGCGCTGGGCCACGCACGGACGCCCCACGGAAGAGAACGCCCACCCCCACCGCGACTGCTCCGGCCGCATGGTCGTAGTCCACAACGGCATTGTGGAGAACTATCTCGATCTGAAGCGCGAACTCATCGCGCAGGGCCACAAATTCGTCACCGAGACCGACACCGAGATCATTGCCCACCTCATCGAGCAGGTTCAGTTGGACGCGGATGCGGCCGGCGAGCCGATTGCTCTTGAAGTGGCCGTCCGCCGCGCCGTCAAGCGGCTCACCGGGGCCTTTGCTCTGGGCGTCCTGTCGGCCCTCGAACCGGACAAGATCGTTGCCGCGCGGCTCGGTCCGCCGGTGGTCATCGGTGTGGGCGAGGGCGAGTCCTTTGTGGCCTCCGATGTTCCTGGCATCCTGCACCACACGCGCAACATGTATTTCCTGGCCGACGGCGATATGGCCATCCTGACCCTGGCCGGCGTCGAGCTGACCGACTTTGACGGCAACCCCGTTGAGCGCGCCATTACGCGGATTCAATGGGATCCGATCCAGGCCGAAAAGGGCGGCTACAAGCACTTCATGCTCAAGGAGATCTGGGAGCAGCCGCGGGCCGTTGCCGACACCACGCTGGGCCGGGTTTCGCTGGATTCGGGCAAGGTCTTTTTGGGCGAGATGAAGTTGACCGACCAGGAACTGGCCGCCACCTCAAGCATTCACATCGCCGCCTGCGGCACCAGTTGGCACGCCGCTCTCACCGGCAAGTACATGATTGAGCGGCTGGCGCGCCTGCCCGTGGACGTGGACTACGCCAGCGAGTACCGGTATCGCGATCCCATCGCCGGTCCCGAAGCGCTGGGGCTGCTGATTACCCAGTCCGGCGAGACCGCCGACACCCTGGCCGCGCAGCGGGAGATGATCGCGTTGGGCTCCAGGACCGTGGCCATCTGCAACGTAGTGGATGCCATGGTGGCCCGCGAGGCCCACGGCGCCATCTATACCCACGCCGGCCCGGAGATCGGCGTGGCCTCCACCAAGGCCTTCACCGCGCAACTCACCGCGCTGTTCCTGCTGGCGCTCAAGCTGGGCCAACTGCGCGGCAAGCTCGACGCGGCCCAGTCGGTGGCGCTCATCGAGCAGTTGAGCCGCATCCCGGTCAAAATCGAGGAGGTGTTGCGCGGCCGCTCGGCTCAGTGCGAGCAACTGGCCAAAGAGTTCTCGAATGCCCGCGATTTTCTCTATCTCGGCCGCGGAATCCACTTCCCGATTGCGCTCGAGGGGGCGCTGAAGCTGAAGGAAATCTCCTACATCCACGCCGAAGGCTACCCCGCCGGCGAGATGAAGCACGGCCCCAATGCCCTCATCGATGAAACCCTGCCGGTGGTGGTGCTGGCAACCCGCGACGAATCCGATCCCGCCTCGAGACTGCGCTATGAAAAGACACTCTCCAACATTCAGGAAGTCACCGCCCGCTCCGGCCGCGTAATCGCCGTGGCCACCGAGGGCGACACCACCATCGGCAGCCTGGTGGAGCACGTCATCCACATCCCGCCGGCCATTGAGCTGCTCTCGCCGCTCATCGAAATCGTCCCGCTGCAACTTCTGGCCTATTACATCGCCGTCCGCCGCGGCTGCGACGTGGATCAGCCCAGGAATCTGGCCAAGTCGGTTACGGTGGAGTAGGGTTTTCCATCCGGCAGGGCGCTCAGGCCCGCCCCGCGAACTCCCGCGTCTCCGTATACACTTTGACCTTTTCGCCTTCCTGAATGAAGAGCGGAACCTTGATTTCGATGCCGGTCTCCAGCCGGGCCAGTTTGGTCACGTTGCCGCTCGACGTGTCGCCGCGCGCGCCGGGCTCCGTATAGGCAACCTCCAGCTCCACCTGGGCCGGCAACTGCAAACCGATGGGATTGCCGTTGTACTTGTGCAACTGGATGATGGCGCCCTCCACCAGGAAGTCCAGGGCGTCCCCGACCATCTGGCCGGAAAGGGTATGGGTATCGAAGCTCTCCTGGTCCAGGAAGTACGAGCCCTCGCCGTCGCTGTAGAGGTAGGATGCCTCGACCATCTCCAGGTCCGGCTCCTTGAACTTGTCGCTGGCCTTGAAGGTCTTGTCGAAGACCGCGCGGGTGAGCAGGTTGCGCATCTTCAGGCGGACCAGGGTCTGGCCGCCCCGGGCGGTGGGGGTGGAAACCTCTACTTCCAGGCAATAGAACGGGGTGTTTTCAAACTCGAAATACATCTTGCGCTTGACGCTGATGGCTTCGATCAATGCGGCCATGGATTCCTCAAAGACAGTCTTTAGAAGCCGAAAAACCCACGAGGATCTCAACCGGCTCCCCGTCAATTATAGGGGGAAGTGCGCGTCCCGTTACCGCCGCGCCAACGGCCAACCCCACAATGGGAACTCTTGCTTGCCACTTCGCCCCTCCACTGGCGATACTGCCTATAGCCCGTTTTGCGGGCTCCATCTCTTCCCCAGCGAGAACCGCCTTGGCCCGTGAACTTTATACCGCGCGTCTTGCACGCAAGGACTGCATCTCAGAATTCGCGCAGTGCTACCACTTCGAGTTCGTCCTCGACGAGCTTGAGAGCTTCCCTTATGCCTCCGGCCAGTTCGTCTCCGCCGTGGCCGATGACGCCAATGGCAAGCAGCAGACCCGCGCCTACTCGATCGCGTCGGCGGCCAACGGCAACCGTTTCGAGCTGTGCGTGAACCGGGTCGAGGAGGGGTTCTTTTCCAATCACCTGGCCGACCTGCCCGACTTGCCCATCGGCGCGACGATCCAGATTCATGGCCCTCATGGGCACTTCATCCTCCACGAACCAATCACCGACTCGATCCTGGCGGCTACCGGCACCGGAATTGCGCCCATGCGCGCCTTCCTGCAGTGGCTGTTTCCAGAGAACGGTCCCGACCGCAGCGGGGGCAAGGAGATCTGGCTGGTCTACGGCACCCGCCACGAGAGCGATATCTACTATCACGAGGAGTTTGAGGCGCTCGCCCGGCGCAAGCCAAACTTCCATTACCTGACCACGCTGAGCCGCGCCTTGGAGAGCTGGAGCGGCCTGCGCGGCTACGTGCAGGACCACGTGGCCCGGATCATCGAGGAGCGCGCCGCCCGCCTCGGCCTGCCGCTGCCGCAGCCAGCGCCTGATCCCACGTTATTGGCAGCCGAGTTGCAATTCGACATCTACGCCTACATCTGCGGCCTCAACGAGATGGTCTCCAGCGTCCGCGAGCGGCTGAGCGCCTTCGGCTGGCACAAGAAGCAGATTGTCTTCGAGCGCTACGACTGAAACGCCTGTGAGGTTGGCCTCGGAGGAGAAAGCCTCTACAGATTGAACAGCTCCCGCAGCCGGCGGGTCTGCGCGCGGCTCACGGGAATCTCCGTCTGCCGCTTGTCGTTCATGCGCAACTGGTAGCTGGATTTGAACCACGGCACCACCTCGCGGATGTGGTTGATGTTCACCACAAAGCCTCGATGGGCGCGCCAGAACAGCGCAGGATCCAGCAGATCGAGCAGTTCCTCGAGCGTGCGGCACTTGGATTGGCCCTCAAAGGTCTGCGTGACTACGCGAATTACACCTTCATCGATGGCCGCATAGCAGATATCCGCCTGGTCCACCAGCAGCAGCCGGCTCTGCGCCTGCACAATGAGCTTGGCCGGCTGGGGCGTACGGCTGGCGCCCTGCGGACGGTTGAGCAGTTTGAGCAGCGCGTCGATTTGCGACTCCGGCAGCCCGCCCCCAAGCCCCTCCGCCGCGCTTCCGGCCATGCGGCCCTTAACCCGCTCCACGGCCTGCTGCACGCGGGTGCGGTCAAACGGCTTCAGCAGGTAATCCACCGCGTTCACGTCAAAGGCGCGCACGGCGTATTGGTCATAGGCCGTGGCAAAGACAATCTGGGGCAGCGGCTCGGCATCGCCGCCCGCCTTTGACCGGCGCTCCATCAGCCGCTGGATCACGGCAAAGCCGTCCAGCCCCGGCATCTGCACATCCAGGAAGACGAGGTCGGGACGATGCTCCTCGATCAGGTCCACGGCCTCGATGCCGTTGGTTCCCTGCGCCACCACATCCACGCCGCCCACCTGGTCGAGCAGGTACTTGAGCTCGTCGCGGGCCAGTTGTTCGTCGTCGATGATGAGCGCGGAGATGGTCATGCGGATCGGAAGCTTGATTGTAGGAAGCCAGCCCGGCCGGGTCAATTGCGGGCGTGAACCGGCGAAATCCGGGTGCCCCACCCTCGCTCCGCCGCGGCGGACTGCGGCGGATTTTTGTGGCTAGGGTGGGAAACCACGAACCTAGAAAGAAACGGCCTTGAACCGCCCGGCCTACTCGCCCAGTACCCGCAGGCGCGCCGGCATGTGGTCGCCAGACAACTCATGGCCGCAGCAGGTACAGAACTGGTCGGTAGTGCGCACGGTTCGGAAGCAGTTGCCGCAATTGGCGGTGAGCTGGTAGTTGCACTGCGGGCAGAAGTGGAAGTCGCTCAGCACGTGCGTGGAGCAGGCGGGGCAGCGCGAGACCTCCGGCTGGCGCAGCAGGAAGTAAAGCACGGCGCCGATGCCGGCCGGCGTCACGAAGCAGATCACGATCCACAAGCGCAAACTCATGGCCCGGCGCGGAGCGTCCTTGCTGATGTAGCCGACCATCAGAAAGTAGAGCGCGGCCAACACGCCCCAGGAGAAATTGAAGTAGATGCGAAACCCGAGCGGCGGCGCGTGGTGCTGCTGATCCGGCAAGACCATCCAGAAATAGTATTCCACCAGCACAAAGGCCGCGGCGGCAGCCACGATGGACCACACCGGGATCATGCGTTCATCTTCGTTGACGGCGATTGACTGTGGATCTCTCATAGGCAATCCCTCTCTCAGAGGGCCATTCAGGAAATTAAGCACAGCTTAACCCTAGGTAAATGGACGGGAGAGATTATCGGTAAGTTGCGCGCACTTCAGTACCCGTTGCCGTTTGTCAGGGAATCCAGGGCCTGTTTCGCACCCAGCCTGCCACCAGCGCGGCGGCCACCAGCGCCGGGCAAAGGATGCAAAACCACAGCGCGAACTGGCTGGTAAGGTCGCTCAGGCGCTCACCGGCGATCAGGTTGTCGGCGGCCCACCAGATCAGCGGACCCAGCACAAGAAAGACCACCAGTGCGGCCGCCAGCGCCACGGCGCGGCACCGCTTGCGTCCGGCCTTCTGCTCCTGCATCACGCCCAGCGAGGCGTTCACGACGCGGCAGGTGCGATACGCCACGGCGCACTCCCGGTTAGCCTGGTTCCCGGCAAGAGCCGATACCAGATCGCGGTCGGCGTCAGCGCCTTCAACTGGCTTCATACTGTCCTCAACGTCGCATTCGCCATCTCTGGCCGCACCGCAGGCGCCTCCTGGCGGCGCGCGCGGTTCCGTTCCAGCTTGGGCTTGATCGCGGCCATTCCCCTGTAAAGTCTTGATTTTACGGTGGAAAGCGGCGCCCGCGTCACTTTGGCGATCTCTTCCAGCGACAACTCCTCGTGGAAGCGGAGCACCAGCACTTCGCGGTAAAGCGTATCCAACTGCAGCAGCGCCGCGGCAATCCGCTCCCGGTCTTCGAGATTGCAAAAGCGGTCGAAAGGCGTCGGCTCGCCGTCGGCAATCTCCAAGCTCATGGGCCGGTCGTCGTCCCCGGAGCCCTCAAACAGCTCGTCCAGGCTGGACATCGTCCGCTTGCGCCGCTGGTCGATCACCAGGTTGCGGGCGATGGTAAACAGCCAGGTGTCAAACCGCGCCTGTCCGTTGAACTGCGCCCCGCGCACCAACACGCGCATCCAGACCTCCTGGAACAGGTCTTCGGCCATCTCGCGGTTGCTGGTCAAATAGAGCAGGTAGCGCATCAACCGGTGCTGGTAGCGCACGATCAGTTCATCCAGCAGCCCGGCGTCCTGGCGCTTGAGCCCAGCGGATACGGCGAGACTCTCCTGGCGGACCTGCTCCTGAACTACGGTGGCGGAAACCTGACCGAAAAAAGGGCGCACTGCAGCCGCTGTACTCATCTCATTCCATTAGACGCAAGATTTGCCCCTCAGGTCGCTGAAAAATGGATTCAGATCGAGAATCTCCCCGGCAGCAGCCATGCGGCAGGCGGAGGTTCCAGCCTATTGCCGAAACCCGCCAACTCGCTAACCCGCGATCCCCGCGGAGCGGGGGTAACTTGCTGCTTTTGTCACAGATCGCAGCCGCAAACCGCGTCCAACCCGTTCATCAGGTGCTCCTGGAGCCTTTCCTGGCCACGCGCAAGGCATCTTCCACGGCCTTGGCGGCGCGGCGTTCCCGCGCCTCGGCGCTCTGATAACCATAAATCGCCGTGAGATGACTCCGCTTCTGCACGGCCGTCATCGCGTCCCAGCCCTTGCGCGCCTGCGGCTGGCGCAGGAAGGCCGCATGAAGAATGGGCGGCGGTTCAATCTCACCCTCCAGGGTCAGCAGCAGCCGCTCGGCCATCCGTTCGGCGCGCTGCCGGCGCGAGGCGGCGCTCTTCGGTTCGTTGACCCATTCGCCAATCTCCTTGCGCCAGGAGTAGCTCAGCCCGTCGAACCATTTCCGCAGCCGGCGGTCGCCCTTGAGCGCCTGGGCCAACTCCGGTGGGACCACAGCCGCACGCTCCTCCAGGTCCGGCTCAAGCGAAATCCGCACCTGGGAGCCGACCGTTGCCTGCGTCGCCGCCTGCATCTTCTTGTTCACCAGCAGGAAGTGGCCTTCCCCGCCGGAGGCGGCAAACAGCGAAGTGCGAAAGGAGAATCCATCGGTTTTGCTGTTCACAGACAAGATCTCTCCACGCACCCGCAAGCCCCGCCGCGCCGGCCAGGCCTTGGCAACATCAAAGGGAATCCGCGCGATCACCCAGCCGAGCCCCGTCTGAAGCGGCTCCAGCACGGCGGTGAAGGATTTGAGTGGGTACGAAGTCATCACGGTCTCATCGTTTTCCCCTGGCTGGAACCAGTCTAGCTGAGGAATCGTCGTAGGCGGTTACGCGGAAACCGGCAGGACTGTCACTGCCGCTTTCCGCCTTGGCCGCAGCAAGCGGCGCAGGGGCCGCTCGATGAATCGATCGACCAGCACTGCGACGGCGACCGCGATCAGAAACCAGGTGGCCAGGCCAAGCAGGTTCTGGTGGTAAGTACGCCCCGTGCTCCAGTCGATGAAGAAGCTGCTGATCACCGTGTTGTGCAGCAGGTAGAAAGGGTAGCTGGCCTCGCCCAGCGCCTCCATGACGCGATTCTCGAGGACTTCCACGCCCGCGGGCCGCAGCGCCACTCCGTAGATGAGGACGGCAAAGGCCGGCCCAAGCAAGGCGGTGTGAATCACAAGGAAGGGGATCCAGGGCGACAATACGGCCACAGCGGCGATAGCGGCCAGCCCCGTGAGGGCCAGCGGCCAGGCCATCTTCCGGCTTTGCTTGCCGCGCAAGAAGAGCAGGCCGCTGGCCATGCCCATGAGAAACTCGGGCAAGCGCATCAGCGGATGGAACTTGAGCGCGTTGATCCACGGTCCGATGGTCTTGATGGTGATCTCGGCTGAGCCATCCGGGTGAAAGCGCATGTAAGCCAGTGCGCAGCCAAGGGCCAACAGCCAACCCGCCGGCGCAATGGCCGCCAACTGCCGCCGCGAGAGGCGCGTCAGACGCGGCAGCAGGAAGGGGAACATGAAGTAGAAGAACGCTTCCACCGACAGGCTCCAGTTGGGCATATTCCAGGCCAGGGCGGCTTGCGGAATCCAGCCCTCCAGCAGCGTGAGGCTGAGCACTGCCGAGAGCCACATATGGGGGGCGACCCAGGTCCACTCGGGGACGAAGAACTGCGGATCGTGCGCCCGCATCATCACGCAGCAGTAGAAGAAGCCCGGCGCGGTGATCAGCAGGCAGAACGCGAGGGCGGGATAGATGCGCGCAAAGCGGGCCTGCCAGAACTCGCGCAGGCCGGTGGCGCGGCCCGAGTAGGTGTAAACGAGGATGAATCCCGAGAGCACGAAGAAGAAACTCACGCCGCTGTAGCCGATGGACGCCAGTTGCCGCACCGCCGCAGCGTTGAAATAGAAGGCCTTCATCGCCTGCATATGGAACATGGCAACCCACAAGGCGGCAAAGAACCGGATCGAGGTAAGGGCCGGCAGGCGCGGCCGGTCTAACGCAGTGGCGCTCATGGTGGAGGATTACGCGCGGGCTGGGAAGGATGTTCCCGAGGATCGCTCGTCTTCGCCGATCTTCTACACTATCCTTCATGGAAGTTTTGTATGGGCTGCATCCGGTCGATGAGGCGCTCAAGGCCGGCAGGCGGCGCTTTGACCATGTGCTGGTGGCCCGCGAGCGGCACGACGAACGGCTGGAGCGGCTGGTGGCCCTCTGCCGCCAGGCCGGCGTTCAGGTTCGCCAGGAGGCGCGCGAGCAGTTGACGCTGCTGGCCCAGACCCCCGCCCACCAAGGCGTGGTGGCCATAGTCCGCCCACAGGAGTTTCTCGCCATCGAGGACCTGTTCACGCCGGACCTGTCTCGAAAGACGGGGGCCGCGGCGAACCCAGGCGCAGCCCGGCTGGTGCTGGCTCTGGATGGCGTCGAGGACCCGCAAAACCTGGGCGCGCTCTTGCGCGTGGCCGATGGCGCCGGGGTGGACGGCGTGGTGCTGACGGAGCGGCGGTCGGCGCCCCTGAGCCCGGCGGCCGTCAAAGCCAGCGCCGGCGCGGCAGAGCATCTGCGCATCGCGCGCGTGGTGAACCTGGTGCGCGCGCTCGAAGAGCTGAAACGCCAGAATCTGTGGATCATCGGTCTCGACGAAAGGGGTACGGCCGACTACGATCAATTCGACCTGACCTGTAATTGTGTGATCGTCCTGGGACGCGAGGGCGCAGGACTGCACGATCTGGTCCGCCGCACCTGCGACCACCTGCTGCGGATTCCCATGGCCGGCGGTGTCAGTTCGCTTAACGTCTCGGCCGCCGGGGCTGTGGTGCTCTATGAGGCCTTCCGCCAGCGCCGGAACGCCGCACATCCACTATCCAGTACTGGAACCGGCGCTCTCCCCAAGGCCGAGGCTGCGTCGAAACCAAGGAAACAGAAAGGCCTGGGTTCATGAAGTTTTCATTTGCCGGATTTGTGGCCCTGGCTGCCGCCGGCATGGTGGCTTTGTCCTCCGCGGCACAGACCACCACTCCCCCACCCCCTGCACAGCAACCCGCAGCCCAGGCCGCCCCGCGGAATCCGCAACCCAGCGGCCAAGTCATCTTTTCGCGCTCGACCGACGAAAACGGCCAGACCACTACGCAATCGACCCAGCCCGCAGCCCAACCCGCTGCCGCGCCGAAGGCGCAGTTGGCCCCACCGCAGGTGGCCGCCGAAGACGCCGAGCGGCAGGCCGTCACCTTCACGGATTTCGATCTGGACCTGCGCCTCCGCTCGGTGGCCCAGCAGATTGCCGTCCGCGCGCTGGTCACGGTGCGCAACGACGGCAAGACCCCGCTCGTACACATTCCGCTCCAGATTTCCTCCTCGCTCAACTGGGAACGGATTCGCGTGAACGGCAAGGACGTTGCCTTTCCCGTAGCCACGCTCAACTCCGACGCCGACCATACCGGCCAGTTGCACGAGGCGGCGGTTGCGTTAAGCCAGCCGCTGGCGCCGGGAGCCAGCTGCAAGCTCGACGTCACTTACTCCGGCGCCATCGCCCCGTCTGCCCAGCGCCTCCTGGTCATCGGAACTCCTGACGATGTGGCGCTGCACTCGGACTGGGACCGGATCGGCGTCCCTTTCACCGGTCTGCGCGGTTTTGGCAACGTGGTCTGGTATCCGGTTTCCAGCGTCCCCGTAATCCTGGGCGACGGCGCACGCCTCTTCGACGAGATCGGCGAGCACAAACTCAGATTGGCCGGCGCGCATTTCCGGCTGCGGCTCACCGTCGAGTTTCCTCACGGCCAGGCGCCCACAGTAGCCCTCATCAACGGCCATCCGGCTCCTCTGGCTGTGACCGAACCGGGCGGTCTGGACCAGAGCCAGGAGGTGGCAGGCGTGGCCACCGCCGACACCGGCGGCACAACTCTCGGATTTGAAGCGCCCAGCCTTTTTGTGGCCATCCGCACACCCCACCCCGGCGCCAATATGACGGTCTTCGCCCTCCCGGAAGACGAAGCAGCCGTCGAGGCCTGGACCACAGCGGCATCCGCGGTCACGCCCTTCCTGCAAGGCTGGCTGGGGCAGCGTCCCCGCTCCCAGCTCACTCTCCTTGACCTGCCCGACCCCGAAGACGCGCCCTTCGAGACCGGCGCGCTGTTGGCAACGGCCATCCGCCAGGCCAGTCCAGACCAGTTGAACGGCTTTCTGGTCCACGCGCTCGCCCGCGCCCGGATGAATTCGCCGCAGTCTCCAAATTCGCCGCAGCCGCCGGCCTGGCTCAGCGAGGGAGTAGCCACCTTCATGGTCACGCTGTGGCTGGAAAAGCAGCACGGCCGCGATCAGGCTCTGATCGCGTTGGAGACAGGGCGCGCAGCTCTGGCGCTGGCCGAGCCCGCGAGCTCCGGAAAAAACGTAGGCCAGCCGCTGGCCCTGGCCATCTCGCCCGTTTATTACCGCATCAAGGCTGCCTACGTCTTGTGGATGCTGCGCGACATCGCCGGCGACCCCGCGCTCTCCGCCGCTCTCCGCGCCTATGATCCCGCTGCCGGCGTTCCTGCTCCGGATGCGAGCAAGAGCTTCGGCAAAGACGCCGGCCGCAGTTCCTTCGAGAAGCTGCTTGAAGAAGCCGGGACCCCCGGCGACAGGTCTTTGTCGCCGGGGTGGCAGAGCGGGACCCGCCGCGACCTCGCCTGGTTCTTTGCCGACTGGGTGGATGCGGACAAGGGCCTGCCCGACCTGAGCATCGGTGGCGTCTTCCCCACCACCACAACGGCCGGCAACTGGCTGGTCGCCGTCGCCATTGCCAACAACGGCTACGCCTCCGCCGAAGTTCCGGTCACCGTGCGGACTGGAACCGGTTCTGGCGCGACCTCCGTCACCCAGCGCATTCTCGTTCCCGCACGCGGCAAGGCCGTTCAGCGCATCCTCATCCAAGGCAAGCCCACCGAGGTCCAGGTGAACGACGGTACGGTGCCTGAGACCCAGGCCAGCGTGCATGTAACCACGCTGGATCAGCCGGCCGGGAGCTCGTCCTCATCAAGCCAGTCAAACCCGCCGCACCCGTAGGCTGTCAGCCGGCCGACCGGTGAAATCTACCCGTCTTTCTTCTCATTCCGCGCCCGTACCTTGAACCAGATCGGCGTGCCTTTGAAGCCGAATGCCTCGCGGATCTGGTTTTCGAGGAAACGCTCGAAGCTGAAGTGCAGCTTGATGTCGCGGTCGGTGAAGAGCACAAACGTGGGCGGGGCAACTGCGGCCTGGGTCATGTAGAAGATGCGGATGCGCTTGGCCATGGGAACAGGCGCGCGCTGGAAGTCGATACGCTCAAGGAAGCGGTTCATCTGGCCAGTCGACACGCGCTTGCGGCGCTCGGCGGCCACGGCTTTTACCTCGTTCAAGACACGGCCCAGCCCCGTCCCCTCGAGCGCGGAGAGAAAGATCACCGGCGCATAGCTCAGGTACTTGAGCACCGTGCGCAGTTGCTTCTCGAAAATCTCTCGGTCGGCGGGCGGCTTGCCGTCGGTGCGGCCTGTGGTCACCGCGTCCCATTTGTTCACGAGAATGATGACGCTGCGCCCGCTCTCGTGGGCATAGCCGCCAATGGTGGCGTCGGCTGCTGTCACTCCATCCGTCGCGTCGAGCACCAGCAGGGCCACGTCCGCAGCCTCCAGGTGCCGCCGCGCCATCACCACACTCATCTTTTCGGCCATCAGGTGGGTCTTGCCCTTGCGCCGGATGCCGGCCGTATCCACAAAGCGCAGTTGGCTGCCCTCGAACTCAACCACCTCGTCCACCGCGTCGCGGGTAGTGCCGGGGATCGGCGAAACGATGGCCCGGGAGGTCCCCGTCAGTGCGTTCAACAGCGTGGACTTGCCCACGTTGGGCCGGCCGATGATGGCCACCGAGGTCTCGTGCTGCTCGAACTCGCCGTGAGTGCGATGGAGCGGACGAAGCTCCTCGCCCCCCTCTTCCGCCGGGGCCGGCCCTCCCTCAGAGATTTCAGCCTCTTCGGCCTGGGCGTCCTCGGCCTCTTGGGCGGCTAGCGTTTCTTCCTCCGTCAGCACAGCCTCAGCCGGCGCCGGAATCGCCTCCGAAATGGCCTCCAGCAGGTCGCCAATCCCTAGCCCGTGCTCAGAGCTGATGGGAAACACGTTGCGGATGCCCAACTGGCGAAAGTTCTCCGCGGCAAAGGCCATGGCCTCGCCCTCCACCTTGTTCACGGCCAGAAACACGGGCTTGCCGCCGCGAATCAGCATCCCCACCAGGTCGTAGTCCGGGCTGGCCAGCTCCGTGCGCGCGTCCACCACCAGCACCAGCGCGTCGGCCTCCTCCAGCGCCACACGCGCCTGCGCATAAATCTCGGTGGGGATCAGCTCAGGGTCGTCGGGCACGATGCCGCCCGTGTCCACCAGGCGAAACTGCCGCCCGGCCCACTCGTACTCGCCATAGATGCGGTCGCGGGTGATGCCGGACTCATCGCCCACAATCGAGCGCCGGCTGCGGGTCAGCCGGTTGAAGAGCGTGGATTTGCCCACGTTGGGCCGGCCCACAATAGCCACCAGCGGCAGCGCCGCCGCGCCGGGCTGCGTGGGTACAACCGATCTGCGATACTTCCCCAAAATAATCTCCAGTCAACGTTCGGCTATGTGAGCCGACACCCTAGGTCAATCCCAAATTCGCTTTACGCCATAGATATCGAAGACTCGGTCCCGGCTGATCAAAGGCACTTTCAAATCCAGCGCCTGCGCTGCCAGCAACCGGTCGAAAGGGTCGCGATGGTGCAAGGGCAGCCTGCCCGCCCGGATTACATGGGAGACGCGGGTTTCAATGAGCCCATAACCTCCAGAGGAGGTCAACTGATCGAATTGTTGCAGAATCTTGCCGGCGTCCAGTTTCCCGGTATTCGTCTTGATTGCCAACTCCCAGGGAGTAGCAATCGACAGGAGCAATCCAGATGCCGGGTCCTCGACAATTCTCCGGATCGACACCGGCAGCTTCTCAGGGGACTCCAAGGCCCAAAGCAAGATGTGCGTATCGAGAAGGTATCTCATTTCGTCTCGGGCGGAGGAACCAGCTCCCCATCGAGCATGCACTCGAATCCGTATTCCACCAACTCTTCGTCGGTCATGGGATCAAAGACGCTATCCTCGGCATGGACAAGGCCCTTGAAGGCGCCAATCAGGCGAAACGGCGGCTTCGACGCCTTCGGTTCGTCGATCGGCACGATCTTGGCCACTGGCTTTTTGCCGCGCATGACGATAACCTCCTGCCCCGCCTCTGCCTCTTTGAGCAGCCGCGAGAGGTGAGTCTTCGCCTGATGGACGGTATAGGCCATGGACTAAGTATGCTTAGTCCACCTTGCGAAGTCAACCAGACTGGGCGGTCGCGCCGCCTCGTCCAGATAAGTTTTTTCCCATCTCCCCGGCAGAATCCAGGCATGGCAATTGCCCTCCCGCCTACAGGAGGGAGCGATGCATATCCACGGCAGCCAGATGAATCCTAATGCAGTCAATCCCTTCTCCGCCGCGGCGGAGAAGGCGGTCGCCGCGCAACGAGCCGCCGATGTCCGCAAGAAACTGATGAAGAGCGCAACGGACATTGAAGGCGTATCGAGTCCCGAGGAGGCTTTCATGGTCGGCCAATGGATGGACTCGCGCCATAGTCAGGTCCAAAGCCAGGACCAGTACCACGCCAGCGCCGCCGGCAAAGATCCGGATTTCGGATGAGGCGCAGGACCTGGACTCGATGCCGAGTCCACCGGGGGCAGTTCACCAGGTTCACCGGACCGGCTGGCTCACTATGATGGAGTGAGCACCCGGCCCTGATGCCTCCCACCGACACCTCAACCCGCGCCTTGCCCACCCTGCACGAGTTTTTTGCTCCGGGCGGCATCCTGGCGCGCTCGGCGCTGCCCTATGAGTACCGTCCCGGCCAGCTTGAAATGGCGAAGGCCGTCGAGCGGGCTCTCGAAGAACGCCGCCACCTGATCGTCGAGGCCGGCACCGGCACCGGCAAGACGCTGGCCTACCTGCTGCCGGCCCTGCGCACCGGCCGGCGCGTCATCGTCTCCACCGGCACCAAGGCCCTGCAGGACCAGCTCTACTTCCGCGACGTTCCCTTCCTCGAAACGCTGCTGGGCAGCCTGCGCGTCTGCTACATGAAGGGCCGCGCCAACTACCTCTGCCGCCACAAGCTGGCCGCCTTGCGCAACCAGCCGATTCTTTCCGGCCTGGAAGAGATCGACCAGTACCGCCAGATCGCTGAGTGGGACGAGACCACCGAGACCGGCGACCGCGCCGAGCTCTCCGGGATGCCCGAGTCGAGCGCGTTGTGGAACAAGCTGGATGCGCGCACCGAGGCCTGCCTGGGGTCAACGTGTCCGGATTATCGCCGCTGCTTCATCACCGAGATGCGGCGCAAGGCGCTCGAATCCGACATCATCATCGTGAACCACCACCTGTTTTTTGCCGACCTGGCCGTGAAGCGCGAGGCCGCCGGCGCGCCCGACGCAGGCATTCTGCCCGAGGCCGCGGCGGTTGTCTTCGATGAGGCGCACGAGTTGGAAGAGGTAGCTTCGAGTTATTTTGGACTTTCGGTCAGCAACATACGATTTGAAGAGTTGGCGCGCGACACCGATGTGCTGATGCGCGGGAAGGAAGGCGCCGAAAACCTTCCCGCCGTCACCCAGCAACTCCGCGAACGCGCCCGCATGTTCTTTGCCGGCCTGCCCATGAGCGGCGATGGCCGCCAGCCTTTCACTGGCCGCGAGGAGTTTCTGGAGTCTTCCGGCGACCTCTATCTGGCAGTGCGCGCCACGCTCCGCCGCCTCGAAGCGGAGATGGACGGGCTAACCGGCATCGACGAAGCGCCGGGACTCAAGAAACGCGTCGCCCGCCTGCGCGCCGAGCTCGAATTCCTGCTCGAAAAGAACGACAGCAACATGGTCTTTTGGATGGAGCGCCGCATCGGCCCAGCCGCGACATCCGTCCAAAGGTCCGCCGCACGCAGTGCGTCGCGCGCCACGTTCCTGCTGGCCACGCCCATCGACGTCTCCGAGTTGCTTCACGAACTGGTCTTCGACCAGATTCCCACCGTGGTGCTCACTTCGGCCACGCTCACCGTGCAGGGCGGCTTTGAGCACATCCGCAAGCGGCTTGGCCTGAGCGAGGCGCGCGAGCTGGTGATCCCATCTCATTTTCGATATGGCGAGCAGGCGCTACTCTACCTGCCGCCGGAGATGCCCGACCCCCGCGACCCGGAGTTTCCCGAGGCCGCCGCGCTCTGCATCCAGCGCGTGCTCGAAATCACCCGTGGGCGCGCCTTCTGCCTCTTCACCAGCTACAGCCAGATGCGCGATCTCTACGAGCGCCTGCTGCCGGTGCTGGATTTTCCCATCCTGCTGCACGGCACCGCGCCGCGCAAGGCGCTGCTTGAGGAGTTCCGCTCCACGCCCAACGCGGTTCTTTTTGGCACCGCCAGCTTCTGGCAGGGCGTGGACGTGCAGGGCGAGGCCTTGAGTTGCGTCATCATCGACCGCCTGCCCTTCGCCGTGCCCAGCGACCCGGTGGTCCAGGCCCGCATGAAGGCCATTGAAGAGGCCGGCGGCAAACCTTTCAACGACTACCAGGTTCCGGCAGCCGTCCTCACTCTCAAGCAGGGCTTCGGCCGCCTCATCCGCTCGCTCGAAGATCGCGGCGTGCTGGTCCTGCTCGACCCCCGCATTCGCACAAAAAGATACGGCCAAACATTCCTCGCCAGCCTGCCGCCGTACGGGATGACGGCGACGATTACGGATGTGGAGAATTTCTTTGAGAATGACGGAAATTCATGACGGCCGTTCGAGTTGATCATGCACAATTCATCTTTGAGGGAAATCAATGCAGATCACCAAACAAGATGCACTCCTAGTCATCGACGTACAAAACGACTTCTGCCCCGGCGGCGCGCTGGCCGTTGCCGATGGGGACGCTGTCATTGATGTCATCCATCGGGTCGCGTCGAAGTTTGAGCATATTGTTCTCACGCAGGACTGGCACCCCGCGGGCCACGCTTCGTTCGCCTGCGCTCATCCGGGGAAACAGCCGTTCGAGCAGGTCGAGCTGAGTTACGGAATGCAGACCCTTTGGCCCGACCATTGCATTCAGGGCAGCAAGGGCGCTGAGTTTCACCCCGCGCTCCATTTGCCGGAGGCGGAAATCATCCTGCGCAAAGGCTTCAGCCCGCACATCGATTCGTATTCGGCGTTCTTTGAGAACGATCTCGTTACCTCAACCGGCCTGGCCGATTATCTGCGCGACCAGAACCTGACCCGCGTCTTCCTGGCCGGACTTGCTTACGACTATTGCGTTGGCTTCTCGGCCCTTGATGCGCGGCGTTTGGGCTTGCAGGCCGTCATTCTGCGCGACGCGTGCCGGGCGATCGACCTGGACGGTTCGGTCGCGAAGATCGAAGCCCAGTTTGCCCAGGCCGGGGTCGCGCTGATCGAGAGCGCGGCGCTTCTCGGCTGAGATAGCCGTTGCCCGGTAGAATCGCAACAGACGGAGCGGTCTTTCCCCCGTCCCACGGAATCATGTCGCGCAACTTCTACATTCTGGCCGCCACACTGGTCTTCTTCGCGCTGGTCTCAGCGGGCATGTCGCTGGCGCCTTCGAGCTTCCAGCCCGGACTGCCGGCCAACGGATCGCTGTGGCGCACGGTGGCGATGTTCCTGCTGCTTTTCGGGCTGCTTTCGGCGCTCATCGGCGTGATGAGCCACCTCTTCGAGCAGGTGGACCGGCGCAGCGAAGAGGCGCGGCAGGCGGCGCGGCGCAAACGCCGGGGCGAAAAGAACTAAAATCAAAGCAGGGATTCTTCCCCGCACAGGACAAGAGCTGACGCCGATGTATGAAGTCACCGTGGAAGCCGGTTTCTCCTCCGGCCACTATCTCCGCAACTATAAGGGCAAGTGCGAGAACCCGCACGGGCACAACTACAAGGTCTGCGTCACCCTGGCCGGGGCCGCGCTGGACGAGGCAGGCCTGTTGCTCGATTTCAAGCTGCTCAAGCAAGTGCTGCGCCCGGTTATCGACCGCATCGACCACCGGATGCTCAATGACCTGGAGCCCTTCACGGTCCTGAACCCCTCGGCAGAGAACATCGCCAAATACTTCTACGACCAGACCAATGAGCAACTTGCCGGGATGACTCAGGGCCGGGTGCGCGTGAAGGACTGCACCATCTGGGAGACGGACACGACCACAGCTACCTACTACGAGTAGGAGTCACCCGCCGACAGCCGAACAACCAGGCCGTTGCCCTTCAGTTCATCTGGCTGGACTTGGATTTGAGGTACTTGTCGAAGGGAATCTCGAAATAGAAGAGCTCGTTGCCGTCGGCGTCGCGCAGCTCGCGCAGGTGCAGCTTGGCGCCCTTGAGCGGGTGGTCGAGCTCTGAAACGTCATAGAACAGGAATCCGGCGTGTGTGGTGTGCGGCTCGACCACCAGAGCCTGGTACTCGAAGGTGTCGAAGTCCTGCTCGATCTCCTTGTTGCTGGCCTTGGGCTTGAGCTTGATGTCAGGGATCGGGCCGGGCATCGGAATCTTGCTCCCCTCCCGTTCCTTGCGCGTCATCAGCCGTTCCACGTCTTCGGGCTCGGCGGCCTGAATCTTGTCTCCGGCGGCAGTGAGGAAAAGAATCCGCGCGTCGCGCAGGCTGATGGGCCGGTTGCCGTTGTTGGTCACGATCAGCCGCACGGGCATCACGCCGTGGCTGAGATAATCGACCCGAAAGATGGCTTCCTTCTCGCGCGTGTTGTAGGGTTCGGCGGCAATGGCCACCTTTTCGTCGTCATGCACCTCGACCGCGGCAAACGATGTAGCCGGCTGCACGGGAGGCGGGGTATGGACGCTGGCCACGGCCGGCAGCGCCAGCCAGAGCAAGAACGGCGGAATTGCCCGCAAGGTTCTCATCGTGCATGACTGTATCATTTGAGGGTTAGACCCGGGGAAGGCAAGTTCCGTTACTCATGATTCTCTTTTTCTACAACCTGGCACTGCTGGCGGCCTTGGTGGCCGGAGCCCCCTGGTGGCTGTGGCGGATGGCCACCACGCAAAAATACCGCGAAGGGCTGGCGGCCCGCCTGGGCAGAGTTCCATCTGCACTTGCCGATCTGGGTGGAGAACGCCCGCTCATCTGGCTCCATGCCGTCTCGGTCGGCGAGGTGCTTGCGGCAAGCCGGCTGGTTAGGGAGCTGGATCGTGCCTTTCCTGGGTTTCATCTGGTCATCTCCACCACCACCCGCACCGGCCAGGAGCTTGCTCGCGAGCGGTTCGGCGCCAACCGGGTCTTTTATTGCCCGCTCGACCTGCCCTGGGCCGTTCATGCATATCTCAAAGCGCTGAATCCCCAGCTGCTCATCCTCGCCGAGACGGAGTTCTGGCCCAACCTGCTCAGCGGCTGCTTCCGCCGGGGAATCCCCGTAGCGGTGGTAAATGCCCGCATCTCCGACCGCTCCTGGCCGCGCTACCGGCTGCTGCGGAACCTGTGGAAACCCCTGTTGGGGCGCCTCAGCCGTGTGCTGGCCCAGAGCGAGACCGACGCCGGCCGGCTCAAAGCCATCGGCTGTCTGCCGGAGCGGCTTACGGTCAACGGCAATCTGAAATTCGACGTGCGCGTAGCTCGCGAAACCGACGCCACCCGCCAGTTGAAGGCCCTTGCGCCGGATCTGCGCCTCGTTGTGGCCGGCAGCACATTGGAAGGTGAAGAAGCCGCACTTGTGGAGGCTTGGCCGCAACTGCTCGAAGCCGATCCGCAACTGGCCATGATCCTTGCTCCCCGCCATTTGGAGCGGTTCGCCGCGGTAGCGGCGCTGCTGGAGAACTCCGGAGCCGCGTGGATCAAGCGTTCATCCTGGCTTACTGAACGGGACCGCGCGCCTCGCCCACTCCGCCCCGGCGAAATCGTCCTCCTCGACACCATCGGCGAACTGGCCCCGGTCTACTCGCTGGCCGCCGTGGCCTTCGTCGGTGGCAGCCTGATTCCCGCCGGCGGCCACAATCCCCTGGAGCCGGCCCAGTTCGGCGTTCCCATCGTAATGGGTCCGCACTACGCCAACTTCCGCGCCATCACCAACGACCTGCTGGCGCACCATGCAGTCCATATCGCCGCCAAAGAATACCTGGCCGCGGCCTTGATCGAGCTGCTGCGGGACCGGACCGCGGCCACGGCGATGGGGGCGCGCGCACAGACGGTTCTCGCAAGCCAGGCCGGCGCCACGGAGCGAACGGTTCGGGCGTTGCAAGACCTGCTCGTCAAGGGGGGCCAGACTGCATGAAACGCCCTTGGCTGGCTCCGTTCACGCCGCTCTATGCTGCAGGACTGGCCCTGCGCAACCTGCGCATCGAGAACGGTTGGGAGCCGGTCCGCCGCCTCCGCTGGCCGGTCGTCAGCATCGGCAACCTCTCCACTGGCGGCTCAGGCAAGACCCCGCTCACCATCGCTCTCGCCAGGGCGCTCACGCAGCGCGGCTTCCAGGTGGACGTACTCTCCCGAGGCTATGGCCGCCAGGGCCAACTCCCCGCCCGCGTCCTCCCGGACGGAACGACCGAAGACTTCGGCGACGAGCCCCTCCTGATTGCCCGCCAGACGGGCGTGCTGGTCTACGTGGCAGGGCAGCGCTACCAAGCTGGCCGGATGGCCGAAGCCGCACTAGGCTCTGCTGACAAGCAAGACCGCCGCCGGCCCACCGTTCATCTGCTCGACGATGGCTTTCAGCATCGCCAGCTCCACCGGGATGTAGACATTCTGCTCCTCGACCGGCGGGACTTGACGGACAGCCTGCTTCCGACCGGCAACCTGCGTGAACCGCTCAAGGCCGCCCGCCGGGCCGGAGTGATTGCGATTCCCGCCGACGATCCGGGGTTGGAGGCGGAGCTAAAGGCCTGGGGCTGGCAAGGACCGGTCTGGCGTTTGCACCGCAAAATGGCGGTTCCGGCTGTCGATGGCTCCGTCGTCGTCTTCTGCGGCATCGCCCGCCCGGAGCAGTTTTTTGCCGGTCTCGAATCCGCCGGCCTGCACATTGCCGCCCAACTCGCCTTCCCCGATCACCACCGCTACACCCCTGCCGACGTGAAGCGCTTTGCAGCCGCAGCCCGCACGACGGGAGCAACAGCGCTGATCACCACCGAAAAAGATCAGGTCCGACTAGGCAAGCTCGCTTCCGTCTTCCCGGAATCCCTGCCGCTCAAGACCGCCGGCCTGCGCATTAAGATTGAGGACCGGGACGCCGCGCTGGATTGGCTGATCGATCGGCTGGCGAAGAAATCAGAGCATAATGGTACTTAAGAAAACAAGGAGAGGGCGCATGAGATTGAGCCTCGTTATGAGCGTATTCTTGCTTGGCATCTGTTATTCTCCGTCAATTTCAGCAACGGAACAATCTCCTTGCAACGCGCATCCAACGCAGCCTGGCTGGCGAGTATATATCAACCATAAGTACCGCTTCTGCTTTGAATATCCGCCAAATTACAAACCCGTTCGAGCTATGATCGAAGGGTGGACCTATCCGGCTCAATGCTTAGGCAGGTTGCAAGACACGAGTCCCGACGCCAAGTCAGATTCATACGATGAGGACACCACGATCGATGTTATCCACTATGACTGGCTGTTTCGCAGGGATGGACTCACGCGGTTTGCTCCGACAGGAATGGAAGATTGGCCGCCTGATCCCATTCCCACAAAGTTTCAAACCTTCTACTACTACGGGCCGGGCGGCGGTGGTGTAGCTTATCCAGATGTTTTCTATTTCGGCTTACGAGGTCAAACGTTCTCCATCGAATTCTCTGGGCCGTACCTTGACGACAAGTCTCCCGCACAGGTGACGAAGGAAATTGAGCCAAAGGTATTGGCGAGCTTTAGGCGATTTTAGCGCGCGATATGAGGGGACTACGTTGCGCCACGCGGATGCTAGCCTCGTAAACTGTCCGTCTCCGCCTCACCCGCCTATGTGAGAAAATCAGAGCTTGCAGACGCAGTCCAAGTTTCGCTTGCTTGTGGTCCGTTTGGGCGCTATGGGCGACATTCTGCACGCGCTGCCGGCAGTGACGGCGCTGCGGCTGGCCCATCCGGGCTGGGTGATCGACTGGGTGGTCGAACCGTGCTGGCGGGCGCTGCTGGCGGCTGAAGGCAGCACCGGCCGCGGGACCGGCCAGGACCCTCGGCAGCCTCAGCCGCTTGTGGACCACCTGCACCTGGCGCCCACCAAAGAGTGGCGAAAAGCCCCGTTCCGTCTGAAGACCCTCCATGAAATCAAGGTTTTGCGGCGCGCGCTCCGTGCCGGCGGCTACGACGCCGTCCTCGACCTGCAAGGGGCAATCCGTTCGGCTGTGGTGGGGCGTCTCGCGGGCTGCCGGCGCCTGATTGGCGAGGCCGAACCGCGCGAGCGGATTGCGCGCTGGCTGTTTACCGAGCGCGTCACCACCCTCGGCGCGCACGTGATCGAGCAGGACGTTGAGCTGGCCTCGGCCGTAGCCGGCGACGATCTCACGCCCGCAAAGCCCTGGCTTCCCGTAGACCCCGTCGCCGAGGCGTGGGCCGACCGGATTCTGCCCCCTGACACGAGCCAGCCCGCCGTGCTCATCAACCCCGGCGCCGGCTGGGGCGCCAAGCGCTGGCCGGCGGAGCGCTACGCCGCCGTCGCTCAGGGCCTCATCGACCGCGGCTTCCGCGTGCTGGTCAACGCCGGTCCCGGTGAGGAGACGCTCGCCGAAGTCATCGCCCAAGGCACTTGCGGTGCGGCTGCTCCCCTCACCTGCTCTCTGGACCAGTTGATCGCCCTCACCCGCCGGATCGCCTTGTGCGTTGCCGGAGACACCGGCCCGCTGCACTTGGCCTGCGCCCTCGCCCGGCCGGTAGTGGGCATCTACGGACCCACCGACCCCAGCCGCAACGGCCCCTTCGGAACCAGATTCAAAGTGCTGCGCAGCCCGGACAGCCGCCGCGACCACACCCGCCATACGGCGCCCGAGGCCGGCCTGCTGACCATCCAGCCGGAAGACGTGCTTCGGGCCGCCGGCGAACTGCTGGCACAGGAGACCGCTCCATGACCCAGCCTGGAACCCAGCCCGGCAACTCGCAACCCAATCCTCCGCATCCGGATTGGATCGCCCGCTGGCAGACGGCGGCCCGCCGCATCCGCGTGCCGTTGGGCTTTCTCACTGCGGCCCTCTATCTATTTGATCTTTGGCGGCGCGCGCCCCTGCCGGCCGCCGTGGCCTGGAGCCTGGCGCTGGTGCTGCCCGGCCTCTGGCTCCGCGCTTACGCCGCCGGCTACGTGAAAAAGAACCGCGAGCTGACCGTGACCGGCCCCTACGCGCACACCCGCAACCCGCTTTACCTGGGCTCCATGCTCATCGCCGCTGGTTTTGCGCTGGCGCTGCTCAGTTGGCCGGTGGCGCTGGTGCTGGCCGCTGGTTTTTGCGTGATTTACGTCCCGGTCATTGCCTCGGAGGAGCGTTTCCTGCGCGCTGCCTTTCCCGAATTTGAACAGTACTGCCGCCGGGTTCCCCGCTTGATTCCGCGTTTGACCCCGGCTCGCGCAGAAGCCCATGCCGGCAGCTTCTCCTTTGTGCTCTACCTCAGGCACCGCGAGTACAATGCTGCTATAGGGACCGCACTGCTGTACCTAAGCCTGCTCTTCCTGCGGTCGGCTCTCGCCGCGCTCATCCATGGGCTGCGGTGAGCGTTTCTCGCGCCCATAAGTCGGTTTTATTAAGGAGCCCTGCCTGCCGGTGAAGACGCGCACAGCCGTAGCAACCGCTCTTTGCGCCCTTGCCCTGGCCGCCGTGGCTCTTGGCCAGCAGGCGGCCCAACTCGCGCCGCCGCGCGCCGGCTTCAGCTTCCCGCAAAAGCAGACCCTCACATACTCAGTGGACTGGCGAGTCTTTCCCGCCGGGACCGCCGTTCTTCACTTTGAAGCAACGGGCAATCGTGAGCGCATCACCGCCAATGCAGACACCATCGGCGCCATCAACCTGCTCTTCCATGTCGGCGACCGCTTCCAGTCCACCTTCGACCGCGAAAAGGGCTGCACCTACGAGTTCGACAAGCAGACCGTCGAGGGCCGCCGCCAGATCAGCTCCACGCTCAAGCTGGACTACGCCCAGTCCAAATCCATTCTGGACGAGAAGAATCTGGTCACCGGCCAGCCCAAGCACGTGGAGTCGCCCGTGCAAGGCTGTCTCACCGACCTGCTGACGGGAATCTTTTATGCCTCATCGCAGTCCATGACGCTGGGACATTCCTTCGTCATCCCGGTGGTGGACGCCCTGCACACTGTGCCGGTAACCATGAAGGTGGAAGGCCGTGAAGAGATCAAGACCCCCCTGGGAACCTTCAAAACCCTGCGCGTCCAGCCCACCGCCGACGCCGGCGTGGTGAAAAACCGCGGCAAAATCTGGATCTGGTACACCGACGACGAGCGCCACCTGCCCGTGCAGATGCGCGCCCGCCTCTTCTGGGGCACCATCACCTTCCGCCTCACCGGCAACGACAATAAATAGATTCGATCCGGCCGCTCTGGAGCGCCCCATCCATCTGGGTGCCCCACCCTCGCGGCGTGTCGCCGCGACGACTTTTTTGCCGTTTCGGGGTCCCAACGACAGGTCTTCGTCGTTGGGGTGATCTAGGGTGGGATAGATCCACCTATCTAAAGCTTTTTATTGCCTTTTATTGTCCTGTGTTGACCCAAAAAGCTCCGTGGGCGGATTCAAGGTACAAGTGCAACATTTCCGAAACAGGAGATGGTTGCATATGGCAAGAAGCTACGTTCATTTGGAGACACAGGAACGGGCCCTGATTGAGACGCAGTTGCGGTTGGGCATGA
>Ga0224534_1000087_pt1 | contig 61313 bp, 60 predicted proteins | sample 714E12024metaG_FD_172012 | JGI IMG/M metagenome (GOLD analysis project Ga0224534, IMG submission 172012) | Peat soil microbial communities from Stordalen Mire, Sweden - 717 E1 20-24 | ecosystem: Environmental > Terrestrial > Soil > Wetlands > Peat | place: Sweden: Norrbotten County, Stordalen... | reverse complement strand
GTTGGCGTAAGCACCACCAGCCTTGAAGGGGCCCACCTCTTTTTGGTGGACCTAGTGGCCCACTACCGCTCTCACAGGGTGGGGAATTTCGATGATCGACTCTGGGGAGTTTCCATGATTCTCGTCAAGCCCTGATTGGCAGGTCGAGCGCTGGGACAATCACGGTCACCAACTTTGCCGGAACCCCGATCGCCAATATGGCGCTCACCGCTGGACAGTTGCTAAAGGTCACCCTTAGTGCCGGTCAGTACACGATAACTGGTGTCTTCGCTAATGGCACCAAAGCCGGCCCAACCACGGTGACGGTTCCTGCCGGGGAAGTGGTCAGGCAAGACTTGGTTCTCGATGTCCCTTGAGCCGTTGTTTCGGCGCTAGCTGAATAAGGTCGACAGCGCTGCAAACTGGCTCAAGCCAGCGGCCGAAATGACCGAGTCAACTAACTGGTTCCTACCGTGCAGTTCTCAGTAAGGGTCGCGGCATCCATTGAAGCTGAGGATTCTCGCCCATTCACGGACTCAGCCAGCGCGTCGAGCCAACGTACCCACTCGATAACAGGAGTTTGAACTACGACCGCTGTGGGGTGCCACGTCGCGGATTGAGCCATTACCGGGGCCACAAGAGATGGCGCGGCCAATCGCGGAGCTGACGGCGACCGATAATGTCCCAACCTCGGGGCGACGCCAACGCTACTGTCGGCGAGGTCTATGGACCCTAGTCAGGATTGCGAGTCGGTGATTACATGGGTTCGTTCCAGCCGACGATTCCCTGGCCAAGAAGAACAGCGAGGTTGCACCATAAGAATGACGTCACTCTTGAGTAGCCGAATGACTCTTCACACCACACTGACCTGCGCGGCTATCCTGCTTTCCGCGGTCACGGTAGCCGGACCACTGGCCTCGAGCTCTCCGGCCGCGGCGGCAACGATTGCCAACTGCTCCGCCGCCAACACTTTCGTCTGGGCGGCGTTTGACGGCAACGGCACCGCCGGCACCACCTACTACGCACTGGAGTTCAGCAACGTCGGATCCAAGGCCTGCACGTTGCGCGGCGACGCCAGTGTGTGGGCCGTAGGCAAGGCCGGCCTCCAGTTAGGCAAGCCTGCGTCGCATCAAGGTGTCCCAAGTACGGTGACGCTCGCGCACGACGGGACTGCGCACGCCATTCTTGGTGTTGTCGACACGGGCGCGGCGTGCCCCGGTCAGGGCGTGCAGGCCACAGGGCTTCGGGTTGTGCCGCCGGGCCAGTCTCTTCCCGCTCCCGCGGGCGAAAAGGATGAAGTGGAGTACTTTCCTGTCGAGGTCTGTGCCCACCAATCGTCGATGAACGTTCTTCCCGTCCGCTCAGGCACGGGAATCCCCCTCCACACCACCTCTTGATCGTGTGACGGAGTCCAGTTCGATTGGCTGCCAACTTCCTCCAACCCTTGAAGGGACTGCAGACGGGAATACGACGTCGGATTGAAGCGGACGGGTTCAGTTGCTCTCGCCATCCGCCGGCGAGTCCGTTTCCCCAAGCCGGGCAATCAGTTGGTCCCGACCGAAGCCGGGCTCGGGCGCTCGTTGGAGTCCTGGAGTCGGCGCCGTGGCTTTCCAATGATTGCCAGCGAGCTTCGTCCCCTAACAGACCCAGCGAGGTCGTCAGTCCACTGCAACCACGCCGCCAATAGTCCTCGAACACCACCGCGGCGGGGTACCAGGCGCTTCGCCGGCACGAAGTGAGCGAACGGGTCACCGTGAAAATCAGGCGGCGTCTTCGTGAGGCTCGAGCTGGCTGGCCTCGCGGCCGTTCGAGACCACGGCCTCGAACGGTGTGGGATGAGTCTGCAGCCCCACCACCATCTCCACGTCGCATTGGATTCGGCCGAACGGCACGCAGAGGTATCGTGAAACCCCGGATCCCTCTAGAGTTGGACCGTCGCCAAGGCGACAGAGAGCAGCGAGGAGCCAGTTATGCCAGCCAAGGGAACCGCGGAGTGGAAGGGCGATCTGCCGACGGGAACCGGCACGTTCACCGCCGGAGATTCAATCAGCGGGGGATACACCTTCAAATCCCGCTTCGAGGATGGTCCCGGCTCCAACCCCGAACAATTGATAGCGGCGGCTCACGCCGCGTGCTTCTCCATGTCGCTCTCCAACATCCTCGCCAAGGCCGATACCCCGGCCGACTCGGTTCACACTGAGGCCACGGTCACCCTCAGGATGGTCGACGGCGCACCCACGATCACCGCGATCGCATTGGTGACCTCGGGCCGAGTTCCCGGCATCGACGAGGCGACCTTCGTGGAGCACGCCTTGGCCGCCAAGTCCGGATGTGTGGTGAGCAGGGCGCTGGCGGGCGTTCCCGAAATCACCGTCGAGGCCACCCTGATCAGGTAGGCCATCGGCCCCGCGGGGTCCGTACGAGCGAGTGCGATTACCGGCGCGACGGCAACGTCGCGGTCACTACCACCGAAACCATGACGTCCATAGTTTCGGTCGTGCGAGCGTCGGACGACCGATGAGTCGACTCCACGTCCGGATAGGACGCGACAAGCGGTGCCGTCAGCCCCAGCTTCACGAGATCAGCCCGCCAGGCTCACGCGAGAATCCACACTTCGGTCGAATCCGCTGCGACCACGGTGATCCCGGGAAGCTCGTTAGAGTCTTGGAGTGAACTCATCGGCCCCCGCGAAAGGGCTTCCCCCGGTCAGGCTGCGTGAGGTCAGGGAGGTCGACGGAGCGTTCCTGTCAGAGTTGGATGGACCTGAAGTGAAGGGCGAGTGGGACACCTACGATGATGCTCCCGAAGAGATGCTCAACGGAAAGAACTTCAATGGTGGATCGAGGATCGTGGAGTTGCCCGATGGGACGCCAATCGGTACCGTCTCGTGGATTCAGACCCCCCACGGCCCGAACCAGCGCAGCCTGGCCTGGGTTATCGGTATCGTCCTTCACCCGAAGCACAGAGGTCAAGGCCTCGGAGCCTCCGCCCAAAGAATCCTGGCCGAGTACCTCTTCCAAAGTTCCCCGGCGAACCGCGTCGAGGCATCCACTGACATTGAGAATCTGGCCGAGCAGCGATCCCTTGCCTTGGCCGGGTTCACCAGCGAGGGCGTCCGGCGAGGCGCTCTCTGGCGCCGCGGCGAATGGCATGACCAGGTGATCTTCAGCCGCCTGCGAATTGACTAGACCAACTGGACCTCGACAGCCCGGTCCAGGCGACGATCACGATCATCCGCTCAACTGACGAAAACAGGATCCGAGCCGAGGCGCGCCGAGGTCATGGCGGCGCCGCACCAGTAGTTGCGTCGCCGAATCAGGGCACTTCTGGATCGAACGTCGAATCAGATCCTGCGCCTTCGCGTCGGGTTCCCAGCGCTTCTCTGAAGAACTGGATCTCGAGCTGGATCATGTGCTCGGCGATCACCGGATCAACGGGCATGTGCGTCACGCCAGACAGACCAACGACGCGGTGCGGTCGTCCCGCAGCGGTCAGCGCGCTCGAGAGAAGTTGCGTATGGCAGAAGAGCACGTTGTCGTCGTTGTAACCATGGATGAGGAACAACGGACGTTCCAAACGCGGCGCCAGGGGGATGAGGCTGTGCTCCTCGTAGACATCTGGTCTCTGGTCGGGGTGGCCCAGGTACCTCTCCGTGTAGCCCGTGTCGTACCACTGCCAATCGGTGACGGGCGCGCCGGCGACCGCCGCGTGGAAGACGTCGGGGCGCGTCAGGACGCAACGCGCGGACAGGTACCCCCCGAAGCTCCATCCGCGGATCCCCACCCGGTCGCGATCGACCAGCTCGCCGAACTCGCCGAGGACCGCGTCAAGCGCGGCAACCTGGTCCTCGACGGGCGCATCACCCAGATTGCCCACAATCGATCGGTCCCAAGACGGCCCGCGCCCGCCGGTTCCCCGGCCGTCCGCCACCACCACGCAGAATCCCTGGTCAGCAAGGTACTGATCCATTGCGAAGGCCCGCGCGGCCCCCACCACCCGCTGGTGGTGGGGGCCTCCGTAGGGCGACATGATGATCGCCAGACGCTCGTCACTCCTGGGCATGACGCTAGGAAAGAGCACCGCCAACTGCAGACGGTGAGGACCCACGACGAGCAGGCGGGGCTGCGGGTTCACTGGCGGCGTCGCCGCCGTCGGGCCGATGGCGAACGAGCCCACTTCCCAGGAACCCGCTCCGCCTCGGTCGATACGGAAGGACATCGACGTCGTCGCGAGGCTCGTCGAGGCGCTGACCGTCAGACCCTCCGGACTGCCGGCGAGCGCCCGCGTGACTGCGGAATCCTCTCCGGTGATCCGCACGGCTCCGTCGAAGGAGACCTCGGCCGTCACCAGCGAGGTCGACGTGACCTTCGCCGAAGCGAGCACGCTCGACTCGCCGACGCCCACGACCCCTGCAATCTGCAAACCGACCGGGGAGAACGGGGCGACCGTCCCCGCCTCGACGAACGCCAGGCGGTACGTGTCGCTCTCGCGGTCGGCGATGCCGACGATCAGTCGCCCGTCTGGCGCGTAGGTCGGCAAGCCGTCCACCCATTCGAGAAAGCAGTCATCTCGGGTCTCGAGCAGTACGTCCGTCTGCCCGTTGGCGGCGTTCACGGCCACGATCGCCTGAAGGCGTTGATCGCGCGACATGAGCGTCAGCAGCGGTCCAGTCGCGTCGGCGCTCGTCCGGACGGGCCAGGAAGCCGTGACGAGGTAAGGGAACTTCTCGGCATCCCATGAGACGACCTGGGTCGAGCCATCCAACCTGGTCAGGTGAAGCGCGACCCCGGGGTTGCTCGTTCCCGCCCTCGGGTACCGCCGCGAGCTCGGCTGGGACGTCGGCCTCGCCGGATCGAAGAGCCAGACGGTTTCGACCTTCGATTCGTCGACGACCTCGTACGCCAGCGTCGTGCCGTCGGGCGACCACCAGTGTCCCCGGGACCTGTCGAACTCCTCGGCAGCCACGAAGTCGGCGAGCCCCACGTGACCATCATCGAGTGACTCCGCGAGGACCATAACGTGACCGGTCGCGACGTCGACGACCGACAACGTCGAGCCCGCGACGTACGCGACGCGGTGACCCGTTGGATCGAGGCGCGGATCGATGACCCCCACGTCTGCGCCCAATCTCCGCACCAGAGGGTCTCCCTCCAGGTTCACGAGGTAAGGCATCCCCGAAAGGGCGAAGGTCGCCAAGCGCTGGGAGTCGTCGCAACTGAATGCGGTAATCCCCGCGCTGGTCTCCCGCAGCCGTTCACGGCGCTGGCGTTCGACCTCGGGCACGTCGTCGGACGAGTCACCCAGCAGCGCGGCCGAATCAACGACCAGCCGCTCCACCGGCGCGGCGCCAGACACGTCGAGCGCCCACAGATTGAGGTAAGGATCAAGAAGCCCCTTGCCGCGCAAGAAATAGACCTCCTCCCGCTCGGCTGAGATGACGAACGACCGTGGCGCGCCCGCCGTGAAGTCGCGCGTCATCGCGGCGAGGGCTGGATAGCTGCCTTCTAGAATCGATGCCGAGGTCTCACTCATGGTGAAAGTAAACCACGACCGTCACCATCAGTTGCCGCACGGCTTCACGCCGTCGACTCCGAGGACCGGTGCCAACCGGTCACCCGGCATAAGTTGGCGTTGTGAAAGAAGTCGGACCGCTCCTCGAATCCGGACGCGATTCGGACATCTACGAGTACGGGACGGGACTCGTGCTTCGCCGCACGCGAGGGGGCCGTTCGATGGCCGTCGAGGCCAGAATCATGGAGCACGTTCGCGGTTCCGGCTATCCGGTTCCGGCCATCCACGAGGTCAGCACGGACGGAACCGAGTTGGTCATGGAGCGGATCAAGGGACCGACGATGCTCGCGCTGATGGGCAGGCGACCTTGGACGATCGGCGACCAGGCAGTGCTGTTGGCCGACTTGCACAAGAGACTCCACGAGATTGCGGCACCAGACTGGAGCAAGGTCGCCCCGGGCGGCGCCGGGACAAGACTCCTCCATCTTGACCTGCACCCGAACAACATCATGATCGGGCCCGATGGGCCCGTCGTCATCGATTGGTCCAACGCGTCACGAGGTAATCCGAACACCGACGTTGCCCTGACCTGGGTCTTGCTTGCCGCGGCGGGCATCCCGTCCGGACGCATCAAATCTGGCCTGCTGGCCAACGGGAGGTCGTTCCTGGTCCGCGCATTCCTCAAGGAGTTCGACGTGCAGCAGGTCAGGGCACAGCTGCCCGCGGTCGTCGAATGGAAGTCGACCGACCCGCACATGAGTCCCGTTGAACGAGACGCGATGCGAAGGCTGCTCGGCTGAGCCGAACCGTGCGGATGGCAGGCATTCGGGCTTGGAGCGGCATGTCTAGCGCGCAACGGCACGCCATCGACCAGCACCGCCTCAGTACCTCACGCGCCTCTGGGTCGGGTGCAGATTCGTCGCTTGCCGTGCCCTTCGTCGGCGACAGGGGGCCCTAGTATTCCGACGTGGCGGCTCCGTCCATCTTCGGCGAATGCGACCCGGCGTTTCACGGGGTCCGCGATGCCTTCGCCGCCAATTTCTCCGACCACAACGAGATCGGAGCGTGCATCGCGGTCAGCATCGCGGGTCGGTTCGTGGTCGACCTTTGGGGAGGTGAGGCCGACCCGAGCGGCCGGCCGTGGGAAAGGGACACCATCGTCGACGTCTTCTCCGTCGGCAAGGCAATGGTCGCCTTGTCGTTACTCGTACTGGTCGAGCGCGGACAACTCGCATTCGACGACACGGTGGCGCGTCACTGGCCGGAGTTCGCCGCTGAGGGCAAGGACTCGGTGACCGTATCCCAGCTGCTCAGCCATCAAGCGGGCCTCCCGGGGATCCATCATCGCCTCGTCCCCGATGCGATGTACGACTGGGACCTGATGACGAGCGCGCTGGCCCAAGAGACACCATGGTGGGAACCGGGGACGGCGCTCGGCTATCACGTGAACACCCTTGGGTTCCTAGGCGGTGAGCTGGTGCGCAGGGTGAGCGGCACACCCTTCGCCGAGTTCTTCGCTCGCGAAGTCGCCGGACCCCTCGGGGCGGACTTCCTCTTCGGCATCGATCCGGCGCAGGACGCAAGAGTCTCCGACTTCCAGTTCCCTTCGCCCGCCAACTTCCCGACGCCTGAGCAGGCTACCGACGACTTCAACTTCATTTACGCGAACCCCCCTGGGGCCTCAGGCATCGGAACTGTCAACTCTCGAGCGTGGCGTGCGGCAGTTCACCCATCGACCAACGGCCATTCCAACGCGCGGGCCATCGCGCGCATCTACGGCCTGCTCGCGGGTGGCGGAAGCCTCGACGGCGTCCGCTTGCTCGGCCCGGCGACCTTGAGCGCGGCAACCTCGGAGCTCTCATCAGGCCACGACTTAATCCTTGACCGAAAATCACGCTTCGGCTTCGGCTTCCAGCTGACCATGCCTGAACGACCGCTCGGTCCCGGACGATCCAGTTTCGGGCACTACGGCGCGGGGGGATCGCTGGGCATGGCCGATCCCGACACAAAGATCGCCTTCGGCTACTGCATGAACCGATTCGGCCTGCGGTGGCAGGATCCCCGCAACCGGGCGCTGCTGGACGCCACCTACGGCTGCCTTTGAGGTCCTCGGCGGAGTCCTTCCGTCCGGTTCCGCGTTCAAGAAGAGGCGAGCGGCATCTGCTCGGCGGCGCCGACGATCCCCGCGATGACGCGAGGGATGGCCCTGAGGGTGACCGCACGTCGCAAGATCGACCCGGCGCTCAACGTCGCCGCCGCGTTCCAGGACGATTCCGTGGCGAGGGTGCGCCAGGCGGCCGAGGTCGCAATTGGATGTCCGGGAACGGAGGGCGCCTGGCCCTGACCTCCCGTAGATTACGCGGTGTGGACAATCTCGATGAAGGAAGATGGCGCGCAGTGGAGTCTCGCGACGTCAGCGCCGCGGGCGTGTTCGTCTACGCCGTCTCTACCACTGGCGTCTACTGCAGGCCGGGGTGCGGTTCGCGCAGGCCGCTGCGCCGTAACGTCGAGTACTTCGCCACCGCGTCCGACGCCGCCCGCGCCGGCTATCGGGCCTGCCGACGATGCCAGCCGGACGAGAGCCAGGTCTCCGATCCGGCCCTGGCCTCGGTGATCTCGCTGTGTCGCCAACTGGAGGAAGCCGATACCGCCGTTGACGTCGGTGCGTTCGCCGCGCAGTGCGGCTACAGCGAGCGCCACCTTCGTCGACGATTCTCCCAAGTTCTGGGAGTGCCGGTCGCGAGTTACGCCAGAGCCCAGCGGGCCGAGCGAGTCCGAAGGGCGCTTCACTCGAAGGTGCCCGTGACCCAGGCCATCTACGAGGCCGGGTACGGGTCAAGCCGAGCCTTCTACGAGCACGGTGCCTTTCGGCTCGGCATGGCACCGGGAACGTACAGGGCGGGAGGGAGCGGGGAGCGGATTGGCTTCACCTCGCTCTCAACGCCGATCGGCATGATCCTCGCGGCGAGCACAGCCCGGGGCGTATGTGCGGTGCGGATCGGGTCCGACGAGGCCGCGCTCGAGAGGGAACTCGCGGCCGAATTCCCCAACGCAGTCCTGGAGCGCGACGACGACGGCCTCGCCGAACTGGTGCGGGTGCTCGCAGACGCCGTGCGCGGTGAAGCCGAGGCGGCATTGCTCCCACTGGACCTCGAGGGCACCGCATTCCAAATGCGCGTGTGGGAGGCCCTGCGCGGCGTGCCCTCCGGCTGCACGCTCACGTACTCGGAGGTCGCGGCCCGGATCGGTGCGCCGCGAGCGGTGCGAGCGGTCGGGTCGGCCTGCGCGGCGAACCCCGCCGCGCTCGTCGTGCCTTGTCACCGCGTGATCCGCCGAGACGGCTCGCTGGGTGGTTACCGATGGGGGCTGGAAGCGAAGGAGGCGTTGCTCGAGGCCGAAGGCGCCCGTCGGAGTCCATGACGGGAGCGGCCGCCACGACGCACGTCAGGACCGGCCGCCGCCGCGTCGTCGTGGCGTGGCAGGCATGGTTCGTGCTTCTGGGAGCCATATGGGGCTGTTCATTCTGGTGGATCAAGCTCGGGTTGCGGGCGATGTCGCCCGTGGACGTCGCCTTCGCCCGGCTCGTCGCCGGCGCCGGCACGCTGCTGGTGATCGCCGCACTCACCCGCACGCCGCTGCCTCGGAGGCTAAGGACGTGGGGGCACCTCTTCGTGCTTTCGACGCTGCTCAACAGCGCGCCCTTCACGCTCTTCTCCTACGGCGAGACCCACATCTCGGCGGTGCTGGCGGGGCTCATCAACGCCTTCACCCCGCTCGCCACGGTGATCGTCGCTCTGTTCATCCTGCGCCAGGAGCAGTTCAGCTCCAAGATCATCGGCGGACTGGTCATCGGGCTGGTCGGCGTCGTGGTGGTCATCGGAGCCTGGAACGGCTTCGGCAAGAGCCAGCTGCTGGGCATCGGCGCTTGCCTCGTTGCCGTCATCTGTTACGGCTTCGGCTTCTCGTACGCGCGCGCCCACCTCAGCAGGCTCCCCGACAAGCCGGTCGCCCTGGCCACGGGTCAGGTCCTGTGCGGGACCCTGCAGCTGTTGCCCTTTTCCCTCGCGTTCGGCCACGTCCAGGCCCATCGCCCGCTGTCATCGCTGCTGGCCTTGGGTGCCCTCGGTATCCTCGGCACCGGCGTCGCCTACATACTCAACTTCCATATCGTGCGCCAGGCTCCGGCAACCATCGCCAGCAGCGTCACGTACCTCACGCCCGTCTTCGCCGTCGTCGTCGGCGTCGCGTTTCTCGGCGAGTCCTTGAGTTGGAACGAGCCAGTGGGCGCCCTGCTCATCCTCGTTGGTGCCGCGCTCGCCCAGGACCGTCTCCACCGTCGACCACTCGCCGCGAACGACGAGGTCCGAACTCGGGCCGCACCCAGGAGCTGACCTGAACCAGGAGCAGGTCTTTGTTCCGCGACGCTCGGCCGCGATGTAGCGTGCGGTCGAGTGGGCACGGACCGATGTTTCTGGGGATGGGGATTCGAGGGTGCGGGCCTCGACGCGACCGAACAGCGTGCTCTCGCCCAGCGGGTCCAGCCCTTCATCCCCATCGAATCGGACCCGATCATTCCCCCGACGCCCGACGAGATCCACCTGCGGTCCCCGCGAATCCGACCACCCGATTCGATCGCCTCGTGGTGCCGGGTCGACGCCGCATCGCGCGCGGGCCACACCTACGGCAAGTCATTCGCGGACGTGGTCCGAGCGCTGGAGCGTCGATGGGAGCGGCCCCCGGACGTGGTGGCGGCGCCTCCCGACGAGGCGGGGGTCGTCGCGGTCCTCGAATGGGCGTCGCGGATCGATGCGGTGGTCATCCCGTACGGCGGGGGCTCCTCCGTCGTCGGCGGGGTCGAGGCGCCGCGCGGCGACGATCGGCCCGTGATCAGTTGCGACCTCTCACGCCTGGACCGCGTGCTCGAAGTCGACACGGCGTCGCGGGCCGCGCTCATCCAGGCCGGCGTGCTCGGACCGTCGCTCGAGGCGCAGCTGCGCCCGTACGAGCTCACCCTGCGCCACTATCCGCAGAGCTTCGAGGTCTCGTCGCTGGGTGGCTGGATCGCGACTCGCTCGGGCGGGCACTACGCCACGCTGCATACGCATATCGACGACTTCGTCGAGTCGGTCAAGGCGGTGACCCCCGCAGGGCTTTGGGAGTCTCGCCGCCTTCCCGGATCCGGCGCCGGACCCTCGCCGGACCGGCTGCTGCTCGGCTCGGAAGGGATTCTTGGCGTGATCACCTGCGCCTGGATGCGCCTCCAGGATCGCCCCCGCTTCCGGGCCTCCGCCGTCGCGCGCTTCGCCACCTTCGAAGCCGGCGCCCGAGCGGCCCGGGCCCTGGCCCAGTCGGGTCTTTGGCCGGCGAACTGCCGGCTGCTCGACGCCGGCGAGGCGTTGATGACCGGAGCCGGCTCGGGCGAGGCGCATCTCCTACTGATCGGCTTCGAGTCCGCCGACCACGCGGTGGACGACGCCATGGCGAGGGCGGCGATGCTCGCACGCGATCATGGCGGGGCCATCGAGATTCGCGACCGGAGCGCGAGCGCCACTGGCCCGGGGCGCACCGACGCCGCGGACCAGTGGCGCTCGGCCTTCCTGCGCGCGCCCTACATTCGCGACAGCCTCGTGTGCTTGGGCCTCATCAGCGAGACGTTCGAGACCGCGATCACCTGGGACCGGTTCGACGTCTTCGTCAGCGAGATCAAGGCGTCGGCGGAGGAGGCGCTGCGAGGCGCGGGCGCGTGGCCGGCGATCGTCACGTGCCGACTGACGCACGTCTATCCCGACGGTGCAGCCCCCTACTTCACGATCCTCGCACCGGGCAGAGGTTCGTCGAGAGTGGCGCAGTGGCGAGACGTGAAGGCGGCGGTCATGACGGCCATCAACGACGGTGGCGGCACGGTGACGCATCACCATTCGGTGGGACGCGACCACCGTGCGGGGTACGACCTCGAGCGACCGGCACTCTTCGCCGCGCAACTGCGCGCCGCCAAGAAAGTCGTGGATCCTGGCGCGATGCTCAATCCCGGTGTGCTCATCGATCCGTGATCGTAAGCCCGTCGGCCGCGCCGAACCCGAGACGCGCCACGGGTCGGCTCCGGTCGGCGCAGTTCGGACGCCATTTCGCGACGGACGTGCCGGGTCCGGCGTCGCGGGCGCGACCAGTCGGCTAGTTTCGAGCCACGGTGGAGTGGTTACGCGACGATGTCTTCCTGGCCACCGACGACCAGACCCGCATCGACGTCGAGAAGACCCATCGATGGCTCACCGGGCAGTACTGGGCGCTCGGGCGGACCATGGATGTCGTGGCCAAGGCAATCGAGAACTCCGTCGCCCTCACGTGCTTGAGTCCGCAAGGCGAACAGGCCGGCGTCGCGAGATGGGTGACCGATCGAGCCGCGATCGCGCGGCTCTGTGACGTCGTCGGCGACACCGAAACCGCGGGAAGGGCCTCGGCAAGTTCATCGTCGGGTCCGCCGTCAGTCACCCCGAGGTCGTCGGGATCAAGCTGCGACTCCCGGTCACCAACGACGCCCACGGCCTCTACGAGCAGTTCGGGTCCAAGGTCGTGGCGAATCCCGGCCTCTGGATGGAGTTGCGCAACCCTGTCCGAGGGTGAGCCCCCGCTGGCGACCCCGCAGCTCCTCGCGGAACCACGCGAAGCGCAAGGCCGCCAATCCACGTCCGCGCTCAACCCCGCGACATGGAATACTGAGGCACGGTGATGGCTGAGCCGGTCGTCCCGATGGCGGTCAAACTCGGACTCCGAGATGGGTCGTCGGTGGTAATCCTGCACCCTCCCCGGGACCTCGACTTGGAGCTGCCACCGAGCGTGGTGGTACATCACCGGGCGCAAGCTCGCTGTGACGTGGTCGTCGCCTTCTACACTCGTCACGCCCTGCTCGAGAAGCGCTTCGACGCGCTGCGCGCGATGGTCTTCCCGTCGGGGGGCCTGTGGATCGCGTGGCCGAAGAGATCCTCTCGCGTGGCGACCGATATCACGGACCACTCGGTGCGCGGCCTCGCTCTACCTCGAGGCCTCGTCGACAACAAGGTGTGCGCCATGGACGAAACGTGGACGGGGCTGAGGCTGGTGTGGCGTCGCGAGCTGCGCCGACCTCGCAGCTGACGCTCCAGGACTACAGCTCACCAAGTAGGAGCCGCTCTCAGGTGCCCGGCCGCGTGTGGCGCCCCAGGGCCGTCTCGGCCCCGAAGGTCGTTCCGAAGATGATGAACGCCGACACGCCCAGGAGCCCGACGAGCTGGCTGAGGCCGGCCACCGCATTCGTGCTGCCGACGACCCACCAGAGGTGGTAGCGCAGGGCGAACGGCACGAGGACGCCCACGCAGGTCGCCACCAGCGCGTCGACGGCGCGTCGCCGCGGACCACTCAGATGGCGAACGCTGTGGACGATGCCGAGATAGCCCCCCGCCAGAACGCTGAGTCCGAACATGCCCCCTCCGAGCAGGACGACGAGGAGCGACGCCGCCCCCAGGCTGTACCCCTCGTTGAGCGACTGGCGAACACCGATCGCCAGCGCGAACGCGCCCCAGAGCGCGGCTGCGCACCACAACGGGTGACGTCGAACGACGGTGACCACCCGACGGTCGCACCAGGAAACGGCGCGGGCAATCAGCGACCTCATCGGACCGAACCAACCGGAACGCAGCAACGCCAACGCTACGACGTCGCCCAACCAGTCGGGCTCCTCGCGCTGCGGCGCCAGGCCGGCCAGGGCCCGAAGCCCGTGGCGTGCGACGGCTCGGGCGGCCAACACCGTGGCAACGCTGAGGGCCGCCAGGACGGCGACCTGCGCAATCGTGGCGCCACTCCAAGCAGCGCGATTCGCCCCGATGGCGACCGCGACCCACTCGCTCGACAACGTGAGCGCGACCCCGGCGAGGATGACCTGGCAGCCGCGAAGCAGGTCGCGGGCGCGCACGGCCGGGAGCGGCTCGTAGCGCCGGCACAACGGAACTCGGGCGACGCAGCACGCGGCGGCGAAGGGCACGAAGAACATCATGAACGAGATCACCGTATCGAAGGGGTCGTTGAGCCAGGGCGCGTGGTTGAACAGCGGCCGGTACTGCTTCACCGGCCCGGTCGTCAGGGTGAACAGTGCGGCCAACGCCAGCGAACCGTAGACGGCTCGTCGAAGCTGTGCCCGCACCGGGTCTGCGACATCGAGCACGGCCGACCTCCCCCTTCTCACCCGTCGGTCGCCCGGGACACCGCGGTCGAGCAGCTGATGCCCCCGGCGACGCGACGTCGCACCAACTCATCCATGCCAAACAGTATCGTCGCACCTCGCGAGACGACCAGGCCCGCGCGACCCGGCCAAGCACGTTGCGTCTCGCCGGCGTTGACGGGATTCGGTCCAGTGCCTCCAATTCAATCTATGGTCGTTGCATGCGCCTCAGCACGGTGATCCTCCCCCTGGAGCGGTGGCCCCTGTCGCGCGAGAAGTGGCGCCGCGCCGAGGAACTGGGCTTCTTCGCCGCTTACATCTACGACCATCTCTCGTGGCCGCATTTCCGGGATCGGCCGTGGTTCGCGTCGATCCCCACGCTCACCGCGGCGGCCGTCGAGACGTCGACGATTCGACTGGGAACCTTGGTGACAACACCGAACTTCCGCCACCCAGTGCCCCTGGCGAAGGACCTGCTCAGCGTGGACGACGTCTCCTCCGGCCGACTCACGGTCGGCATCGGCGCCGGTGTCCACGACAACGACGCCACGGTTCTGGGAGGCGAGGCGTGGTCGCCGCGAGAGCGGATGGACCGATTCGTGAACTTCGTCAACCTGCTCGACGAGCTGCTGCGCGAGAGCCTCATCACGCAGCCGGGCCCCTTCTACAGCGCGAAGGAGGCCCGCATGCTGCCCGGCACGATCCAGCAGCCGCGGCCACCGTTCTGCATCGCAGCGACGGGGAGACGAGGCATGGAGGTAGCCGCTCGTCACGGCGAGGCCTGGGTGTCGATAGGCCGATCGTCCAGGCCCGAGGAGTCCTGCTTCGACGCGGTCACGGCGCAGCTGAGCCGTCTAGACGACGCGCTAGCCGCGATCGGTCGATCACCGGCCAGCATCGGCCGGGTCCTGCTCGATGGACTGAACAGTGAGAGGCCGCTCGTGTCGGTCGATGCCTTCGTTGACTGGGCCGGCCGCTACCAGGCCCTAGGAATCACCGAACTGGTCATCCACTGGCCTGAACCCGACTCCTTGTTCGACGTCGAAATGAAGACCTTCGAGAAGATCGCGACCGACGGCTTCGCACAGCTCTGAGACGGCGGCCCCGTGCCTGGAGGCAACCGGTGGCGCTCGAGATGCTACACATGAGGGAGTTGCCGAGGTGGAGTCTCCGGACCAGGCCGACGTGAGGGTGCTCGACGACTCGGAGGTGGAGACGGTCTGCGAGTACCTCGGACTGACCCGACTTCATCAGGGGGACGGGCCCCACCTCGTCGAATGGATCGACGACATCTCCGTGGGACACGCGTATCTCACGCTGTCCAACCCGCCGGGCCGGTCGGGTTCGACGACGATCAGCTGACCGGACACTCGTAAATGCGACCGTACGTCTCCTCGCTCACCGAGATGTCGTACCAGAAGTAGAACTCCTCGCGACCCCTCTTCTGGGCCGCCACGTGCTCGGGGTGCTGCGCCCACGCTCGTTGGCATTCCCGGTCACGGAACCTCACGACCGTCACCCGCTCGCCGTCTGGGGCAACGTACGACTTCTGGTCGATGAACCCTTCCATCGAGGAAGCGACTCGGCTCATCTCTCTGGACACCGGCTCGTAGGCGCCCTCCACACCAGGACGTAGGCGACTCCTGAACACCGTCACGATCGTCATTCACCAAAGGTACCCAACTCGCCCTCGGCTGTCGAGGCACCTTCGCAGCGAGCTCCCACGGCGGCCTTGGGCGTCGAGTCGAGTGGGCTTCCCAGTCGCGTTAGGGCGTGAACCAGAATATTGCGATGATGAAGCCGTCCTGAACCCGGTAGACGAACACGACGTCCCACGCGGTGGCCACTCCGTCGACCTGGAATCCCTCGGCGTGTTCCTGGTCGACGACGACCGTGCCGATCTCGATCCGGTTCTTCACCTCGATCTCGGTGTCCGGCTGGGCGATGAACATGCGCTCGTACATCTTGCCGATCTCGTCGCGGCCGCTGGCCAGGGTCGTCACTCCGTTCTGAGAGATAACGGCATCCTGCGAGAAGCAGTGCACAACCCCTTCGACGTTCCGGGCGACCACATTGTCAACGAACCTCTGCACCACTTCGCTCGGTGTGGACATCGCCCGCTCCTTTCGATGCCTAGAACGTTGAAGCTACTACCGACCCACCCCTGGGGTGGCGGCTCCGGCCGCGCCCTTGTCGTTCACGGATGAGAGCCCTTCTTCGGCGGCGGCGTGATCAAGGCGACTCTCGCTCCACTCCGCCAGGAGCTGAGTTTCAGAGGTTGCCGCTGGGACCCTTGTACCAAGGAGGAGCCGACGTAACGGTCCAGATCCAATTGGAGACGCCGGCGGCGATGCAAGAAATGTGGCACTCGCCGACCCGGCTCGGCTCGTGCAAGTCGAGTTCGACGCCGGCCCGCAAGGGCCGGTGCATCCCGCCGGGCCGGACCACGACGGAGTGCACGGAACTGTCATCGCAGCCTCCCCGGCCGGCGCACGACGCACGCTACGACGAGCCCGAGCGCTCTGCACGTCGCGGCCCGCGCTCCTACGCGGTCCGGGCGAGGCCGATACAACCACTCACTGCCGTCTGCCACTATGGTGCGCAGTAATGGCTGAGAGACCAGACGCGAAGAGGGCTGGGAACGTCGCGGCGGACGCGGCCATGAAGGGGCTCGTCCACGTGATCGAATACGCCATCGTCGTCAGCCTGCTCGTAGTGGCCGGCGTCGTGATCGTGCGGACCCTGGTCAGCTTCTTCAGCCACTGGGGAGCGTTCCCGCAAACGGTCGTCGCGGCGATCGACGGCATCCTCGTGGTCATCATTCTCTTGGACATCGCTCACACCGTCTTTCAACACCTGCACAAGTCGTTCTTCCCGGTGAGGCCGTTCCTCGTCATCGGCATCCTGGCCGGGGTTCGGGACATCCTCAGCGCCTCGGCGCGCCTGACCCTGAGTGGCGCCAATTCGCAGCCGACGTTCAATGACACCCTGATCTCGCTTGGCGTCGGCGTCGGCGTCGTGGTCCTTCTCCTGCTCGGGCTCCTCATCCTCAGCTACAGCGAGCACCTACACGGCGAGGGCGACGACTGAGACCTCGGCGGCGATCCTGGGTTGGCGCCATCCGGGTGGCCTCCACGGTTCGTCGCTTGAGCGGCTGAACTCAACCGCGGGTGGGCTGGCTCCAGCGGGGCGAGGGCAGCGCGTGATGGCGGCGCACGATCCCCTCGATCCGGCGCGCGGCTTCGATGATCGTCCACTCGCGGTGAGCGCGACCGATGACCGCCACGCCGACCGGCAGCCCCTCGACGAGCCCGAGGGGAAGACACATGATCGGCCATCCGGCGATCGCCGAGGCCATCGTCGCCGGGCTCGACGGGCCGGGGTGGCCGCCGACCACGAGGTCGCTCTTCCAGCTCGGTCCGTACGCCGGGGCGATGATCACGTCGACGCCGTCCAGCCCCGGCGTGAGGCACGTGTCGACGGCCCACGCGAGGTTGCGTTGGCGGGCTTCGGCGTAATCGGGGCCGCCGCGTCCGCCCGAAAGGACCGCAGTGATGAAGTTCTCGTGGCCGAAGTAGGTCTGTTCGCGCTCGCGGTACTGGTCCTCGTAGGCAATCACGTCGTCGAGCGAGTGGACGCCGCTTCCGGGTCGCTCGCCCAGGTACGCGCTCAGGTCGTCGAGGAGCTCCGCGAAGAGCACGACGCCCTCGTCGCGGTACTCCTGGTCCTTGGGCAGGGCCATCTCGCGGTCGATGATGCTCAGGCCGTCCGCACGAAGCTCGGCGAGGACGTTGTCGAAGAGTTCGTCGGTCAGGGGGTGACCGGTGCGCCAGTTCGTCACGGCGGCGAACGTCGGGACCGTAACGGTCCCGGGTTGCGTGCTCTGGGCGAGCACGCTGTAGAGCAGGGCGACGTCGCCGACGCTTCGCCCCATGGGACCCGGACTGTCCTGGCTGGCGCTGATCGGCACGACGCGGGTCGTGGGCACGGCGCCCACGGTGGGCTTCAACCCGACGACGCCATTGACCGAGGCCGGGCAGACGATCGACCCGTCGGTCTCGGTGCCGACGGCGAGGGGGGCGAGACCGGCGGCGAGCGCGGCGGCGCAACCCGACGACGACCCTCCGGCGGATCGGTCGAGAGCCCACGGGTTGGCGACGAGTCCCCCGCTCGCCGAGTAGCCGCTGGTGGAGCGTGGGGAACGGATGTTCGCCCACTGGCTGAGGTTCGTGCTGGCCAGGATGATCGCCCCCGCATCGCGCAGGCGCGTCACCAAGCCGGCGTCGCGGCTTGGCCGGCCCACGAGCGCGGTGGACCCGGCGAGCCCGGGGAGTCCGACCGCCTCGATGTTGTCCTTGATCAGCACCGGCACGCCGTGCAGCGTCCCGCGCGACACGCCCCTAGCTCGCTCTTCGTCGCGCTCCCTCGCCACCGCACGGGCGTCCGCGCTGATCGCAGCTATGGAGTTCAGCGCGATCTCGGTGCCACCGGCGTCCAGGGCGGCAATCCGCTCAAGGCAGGTATCGACGAACTGCGACGACGTGACCGCACCGCCTTCAAGACGCTTCAGAATCTCCTCGGCGCTCAAGAAGCAGAGGGTGGCGCTCGTCTCGTGAGGGTCGGTCATTGCCCAACATTAGGAGAAGCCGCGGGCACCAGCCTCTGGCGCGGGTGAAGCGCGACGGTCGTCTCCACCGGATGACGGCGCTCAATTCCTGCGAGATCAGGTGTCGGCGAGGACTCGTTGGAACGCGAACGCTGGGGAATTGCGGTTCATCCCGGTATGCTCACGCGGATGGCGCCCCTTCAGGTTATTGTCCTCGTCTCGGCCGCGGCCTGCGCCTTCGCCTGGGTCGCGTCGCTCGTCAGCGGTGATACGTCGTGGGTGGACCGGAGCTGGTCGATCCTGCCCGTGATCTTCGTATGGGTCTTCGCCTCAGCGGCGCACCTCGACAACGCCCGCCTGGACGTCATGGCGGTGGTCGTGACCGCGTGGGGTTCGCGCCTCACGTTCAACTTCGCGCGAAAGGGCGGATACTCCGGCGTGGAGGACTATCGCTGGAGCGTGCTGCGCTCCTCGATGCGCCGGTGGCAGTTCCAGCTACTCAACCTCTTCTTCATCGTCATCTACCAGAACCTCATCCTCGTCCTGCTGGCGCTGCCCGCCTGGACCGCGTACCAGGACCGCGCCACGTCCTTCGGCCCCGTCGACGTCGTTCTCGCGGCCGCCTTCCTCGCCTTCACGGTGGGCGAGACGATTGCCGACGAGCAGCAGTGGCGATTCCAGTCGTGGAAGCGCGCCGAGGTCGAGGCTGCCCGCACCCCGAGCCCGCGCTTCGTCCAGACCGGCCTCTTTCGCTACTCGCGCCACCCCAATTACTTCTTCGAGATCGGTCAATGGTGGATCTTCTTCCTCATGGGGGCGGTGGCGGCGCAGTCGCTGCTCCAGTGGACCGTCATCGGCGCGTTCCTGCTCAGCCTGCTCTTCGTGGGTTCGACGGCGTTCACCGAGAGGATCACGCTTTCGCGGTACCCCGAGTACGTGCTGTACAGGCAGCGAACCTCGCCGATCGTCCCGTGGCCCGCACGGTCCGCGCCCCCGATCCTGCCGGTGGTTCAGGTCAACTGACGGACGGCGTGGCGAGTGGCTGAGCGGCGCGACGTGCCCGCGGCGCGGGTTGGTGCGACCCGAGCAGGCCCGCATCGCTAATTTGTACGTGTAACCAGGAAGCCAAGGCAGCACGAAGGAGACGAGTGATGACTCGAAGGACCCTCATCGTTCCCGCGATGCTGGCCAGTGCTCTGCTGCTCGGAGCGTGCGGGTCGTCCCCGGCGTCCACGACCACGGCAGCGACGACGACCAGCGTGGCGCCGACCACGACGACCATCGCCCACGCTGAGGATCTGAGGGTAACGCCGGCGGTGCGCCGCAGCCTGCTCGACGCGGCGGCCGCGTATCACCAGCTGCCGGCGTCGGACTACGTGCGCCTGCGGGCCGGCATAACGTACTACGCGTTCGATCCCGCGAGAAGGACGTACTACGCCGCAGCGGGCCTCGTGCCCAGTTCGAGCTCGCTGCCGGCCCAGGTCGGAACCCAGGACGACGGCGCGTACAACCTGTTCACGAAGCTCGAGGGATCGTCGACCTGGACCGTCTACGACGACGGGCTCGGGGCCGCTCAGGATTCGACGTGTCCGATCGAGATTCCCGCCGCAGTGCTCGCAGCGTGGAACTGGCAGGCCGGCAGCTGCTACCCGCCGGCCTGAGCGGCGCTAGGGGGCCGCGTCGGCCGCCTTGGTGGCCACGCCTACCGTGAAGTAGCTCCAGGGCCGCGGTCCCCTGGCGTAGCGCTGCTGGGACCATTCGATGCGGAACCCCGCCTCGGAGAGCAGCGCCAGCGGATCCCGCGTGAGGTGGCAACCATCGGCGAGGCGGCGTTGGAGCGGATCGAGCCTGCGCTGCCACCGCGCCACTGACTCATCGGGAGAGAGCCCGTGCTCGAGGAAGTGGAACGAGCCGCCCGGCTTCAGGACTCGGCGCAGTTCCGCCAGGACTTGACGGGCGTCGGGCACGGTGCAAAGAGTGAAGGTCGCCAACGCGCAGTCGCACGATCCGTCATCGAGGGGGATTGACTGACCATCCAAGCCAATGTGCTCAATCGGCACCGAGGAGGCAGCGATCCGCTGGCGCGCCAGTCTCCTCGCGACCGCCGCCGGTTCAACCGCCAGCACGATATCGACCTCACCGGGGTAGTGCTCGATGTTGAGCCCCGATCCGAACCCGACCTCGACGACCCGACCCTTCAGCCCGCCCGTGACCTTGGACCGCCAGCGCTCCATCCCCGTTCCGGCGCAGGCCCGATCGACCAATCGCGGCAGAACATGGTCCCGGTACCAACTCACGCACTGAACCTACCCCGCCGGGCTCTCGGGAAACCGGTTCGCCACCCCCGTTTCACTCAATTCCGGGCTCGGTCCCGACGGCCGTTCCCGGCACTTGCCCGGTGCCCAGAGCGGCCTACTCAGATGGAGCGGCCGGCCTGCTCCCAATACGGTGCGCGGAGCTTGCGCTTGAACATCTTGCCCGAATCCTCGCGAGGCAGGCTGTCGTGGAAGGTGATCAGCTTGGGGACCTTGAAGCCCGCTAGGTGCTCGCGCACGTGCGCCCTAATGTCCGACTCGCTCAGCTTCGCGTTGGGCTCCAGCTTCACGGCCGCGCAGATCGATTCACCGTATTCGCTGTCGGGTATTCCAAAGACGGCGCAGTCGGCGATGCCGTGGAGCTTGAGCAGGCACGCTTCGATTTCGATCGGGTAGATATTGACGCCGCCGGAAATGACCATGTCGCGCACACGGTCGCAGAGGTAGAGGAAGCCGTCCTCGTCGAAGAAGCCGACGTCGCCGCACGTGATCAGCCCCTCTCGCTCGATCTCGGCGCGGGCCTCGGACTTGCCTTGGTAGGTGAAGTCGGGCATTCCCCTGGCTCGAACGAACACCTCTCCGGTCTCTCCCACCGGAAGCGGACCATCGTCGCCCACGATCTCGATCTCACACGAGGCCAGCGCCCTTCCGACCGTGCCAGGATGGGCGAGCCATTCCTCGCTATCGCAGCCGGCGATGAAGCCGACCTCGGTGCTGCCGTAGAACTCGGTGATGATCGGTCCCAGCCACTCGATCAGGGCCCGCTTCACGTCCGGCGGGCAGGGCGCGGCGGTGTGGGAGATGTTCGTGAGCGACGAGGTGTCGTAGCGCTCGCGGATTTCGACGGGCAGGCGCAGCAGGCGCACGAACATCGTCGGCACCATGTAAAGGGAGGTGATTCGATACTGCTCGATGAGGGACAGGAGCCCCTCGGGGTCGAAGCGGTCCTGGAGCACGAGCAGCCCCCCGAACGTTCGGGCCACGGACATTGCGTACGCGTAGGGCGCGGAGTGGTACATCGGTCCCGCAATGACCGTCCTCACGCCCGGCCAGAGGCCGAAGAGCCGCACGACGTCGCCCATGTAGCCAACGACCCCCTCGACGTCGTGCGTTCCGGGCAGTCGACGTACTCCCTTGGGGTGACCGGTCGTGCCCGACGTGTAGATCATCGAGATCGGATCGCCCGCGTGGGCCTCGTCGAGGGGTAGGAAGCCGTCGCGCCAGTTGGACCACTCCGTGACCTCCGCGGGCAGGGTCGACAGAGCAACCGATACGTCGAACTCCGAAGCGATGCTCGCCGGCGTGGGAACCCCGAGCACCATGACGCCCGCGGGCAGGGCGTGGCGCACCCCGTGCAGTAGATCGGCGTGCGCCACCAGAACCAGCGCCTTCGAATCCGCCACGACGTAGCTGACCTCTTCTGCGCTCCCGTGCCAGTTGACGGGCACCGACGCGGCTCCCAGGGCGGCGGCGGCGAACGCCGCCTCGAAGAACTCGATGTCGTTGCGCAGCAGGAGCGCGATGGTGTCGCCCGCGCCGACGCCGAGTGACTGCAGGCCCGAGGCGGCGCGAAGCGCGCGGTCGTTCAGTTGGTGCAGCGACACGAAGACACCTCCGCGCACGATTCCCGCCTCGATCGGCGGCTCTTGCGCGCCCGAAGCAACTCGTTCGCTCTCACTCATGCTGTCCCCCCGGAGTCATGGATTGCCCAGCCAGCTCCGAATATAACCTCCCAACCCGCGGTGCCCCGGGCGTTGGGAGGTGCCAAGGGCACCGAGGTCGCGAACCCACTCACGATCACGTGGCGGGACATCACCTGGCCCTTGCGACACGCCAACGAGTCGACCCGTGGCGAAAATTGACAATGTCGGGTCGAACGCCGCCCGGGCGCTGCGCACCGGCGTCGTGCCCCGGACGCAACCGAGTGGTCCACTGGCCGCGAGGGATTCGTCTCGGGCCACACTGCCTCCGGGCGCAGATGAATTCGCGACCGATACGGGAGTCCGAGAATCGCGCCTTGCCGGATCTTCGGAAATTAGGGGGCGCAGGCCACTACGCTTTTCGAAATGGGCGAGCCCTCCGCTGCAAACCTCTTCCCCGAGTTGCCGATCGCGGAGTTTGCTTTCCCTGGGCCACTTCGAGATCGGTTGGTTGGCGCCATTCTGAATGGACGTAAGGTTTCAACGACTGGTCTGGCGTTGGAGTACGAAGTTGAGCACGAACCGCTGCCACAGCCGGGCCAACGGTTCGTGGTTGTCGACTCGAGTAATCATCCAGTTGCAGTAATTGAGGTCACGAGCGTGCTCGTCGTTCTCCTCGGTGAGGTAGATCTTTCCCACGCCATGGACGAGGGTGAAGGCCACGCGACTGTTCACGCTTGGAGAACAGGCCATGAAGCCTTCTGGCAGAGCAAGGAAATGCTCACTGTTCTTGACGACCCCACTTTTGCGGTGGACGACACGACGTTGGTCGTCCTCGAGCGTTTTGAGCTAGTCGAGCGACTTCAATAGGCGGCGGTGACTGAAACGATGAACTGCCCGTCACGCGCGGCCTCGTGCGAACCGACCGGTCGTCTGTTGCGTGTGTGAGTCGCCAGAACCCCCAACCCCCCGCATATCCGAAGTGCCGGTCATGTTGCGCCTCGACGCGCAGCTGGAGGAACGCCTCGTCAGCCTTCCTGCCCATTGCGTTGGCCCCGCTCCTGGTCGTCCGTGCAACCCAGGATATTCGTGACGGGCGCCATTCGGGAGACTGTCGTTGCCCCAAGCCGCGTGTGCTCATCGGCGCAACGTGGCAACCTGGCGGCGCATGCGAACCAGCGGTTCGCATGCGCCGGGCAAGAGCTGCACCCACATCTCGCGGCGCTCGCGGCGACCCAGGCGGGTATCTTGGCCCCATGGCGACGATGCACGACTCGATCTGGCAATGCAGCGAGGAGATCGCCCGCTTGGCCGCCCAGGCGGACCTCTCGCTCCGGGTCCCGTCGTGTCCGGACTGGACCCTCGGGGACCTGGTCATGCACCTCGGCTCGGTCCAATCCTTCTGGGTCGCCAATCTCTTGGCCAGGAACAGCGCGGCACCACTCCGGTCGGGCAGTCAGCGCGCTGACCCGACAGATGACGCCCTGCTGCAATGGTTCAGGGATTGCACCAAATCGTTGCGCAACGCTCTTCGAGAAGTGGGCAACGACTCACCCTGCTGGACGTGGTGGGGCGACCCTCTCACGTCGGGCGCGGTGGGTCGGCACCAGGTCCAAGAGGCGGCCGTCCACTGCTGGGATGCTCAGTTGACCACGGGTGACCCCAAGCCAGTCGCGGCGGAGATCGCCCTGGACGGCGTTTCGGAGTTCCTCGAGGTGCACGGGGACGAGCTCGAGGTCGCCCCGGGAGAGAGCGTGCTGCTCACGGCCACCGACTCCGGTGGCCGGTGGCGCGTCGGTGGCGACGCACCTTTCGCGGCCGAGGTGAGCGCCACCACCTCGGAGTTGGTCCTCCTCCTCCACGGACGAATCGCGCTCTCGGCGGTGAGGGTGGATGGAGCGACGAGTTCCCTGCAGCGATTCCTCGATTCACCGGACCTGCTCTAGACGGCTCCATCCAGGGTCGGCCCTCGCCGGAAGCAATCCGGATTCCGGCGGGCTATTCTTCGGTGGCGAGGTGACACATGACCATTGCATGCAAAGTAACCGGGGAGTTCGCCCAACACATCACCTGCCAGCTCGACGCCGGGCAATCGGTGTTCGCGGACGCGACGAAGTTCCGCTGGAAGACCACGAACGTTTCCATCGAGACACGCCTCTCGGTGCCCGGCGGCGGCGCCGACGCGGCGAACAGGCAAGCCCAGCAGAGCGGCGGCGGCTTCTTGAAGGCGGCGCTCGCAACGGCCACTGAGGTGGGCAAGCGTGCGCTGGCCGGCCAGAGCCTCGCGTTCCAATGGTTCACCCCCGCCGGGGGTTCGGGTCTCGTCGCGTTCGCCGGCGAAGTTCCGGGTCAGGTGCGCTTGATCGAACTCGACGGGGCGAGCGGCTGGCGAGCGGAGAGTCGGGCCTTCATCTGCGCGGAGGCGAGCGTGAAGTACGACATCGACTTCGCCGGATTCAACCTCGGTCGGCGTTCGCGACAGGGTCTCATCTTTGAGCACTTCACCGGCAACGGCACGATCGTTCTCGGCGGTGGCGGCACCTTGATCGAACTCAATCCCGCCACCTACGGCGGGAAGCTCCAGGTCCACGGCGGCGCGGTGGTGGCCTTCGCCGACTCGGTCTCGTTCAACGTGGAGCGGGTGGGCGCGCTGAACGCCCAGACCGCGATGAGCGCGGTCTTCGGGGGTCAGGGTCTCAATCTCGTAACCCTCACCGGCGACGGTCCCGTCATCCTCCAGTCGACGCTGCACCGGGAATTCGAATCCGACGAGCACAACGAGGAGGGTTCGACGAATCCGATGCGCGAAGGAATCCTCGGTCGAATCTAGAGAGAAAGCAGGAGAGCCATGGCCCTCATTGACAAGATAAAGGCGCAGGCAGCAGTGGTTGCGCAGAAGGCCCAGGAGGCCGGCAAGGCCGGGCAGTCGAAGTTGGAGGACGTTCAGTCCCGCCGACGCGCCGACGCGTTGCTGCGCCAGCTCGGAGCCGCCGTCTACGCGCAGCGCTCAGGAAAGGCGGGCGACGACAACGCCGCCGAGATCGAGCGATTGGTCGGTGAGCTGTCCGCCTTCGAGTCCGAGAACGGTCCACTCGACGCGTCGGCTTCCTCCGGACAGGAACCGGAAACTCCGCCAGAGACGGAGACTCCCCCGGAGGGCGGCTTCACCCTCTAGGCATCGCCTGGTTTCGGTTCCAACCTTGCCACGCTGGCGTCGCCACGGGGACGGTGGCGGACTGCTCGACACCGGGCGGGGGATCCTGCGGGACCCTCGAGGCCACGGTGGCGCACGACCGCAGGGGACCGGAGGCCCCTCGGCCTCAAGAGTGGAGCAATGAGATGCCCGTTCTTCTGATCTACTTCGAACTCGCGGCGTCCTGAAGGCCAGTCGAACGCCCGATCGGCCCGGGGCGCCACGGATGCGGCTCGGCCCTGAGGGCGGCCGGGCCCGAGGCGGCCCTTCGCGACCGCGGGGGGGCGCGCGCACCGCCGGCGGCTGACGTCGGGCGCACCGATAAAATCTCCATGTGGAAGCCCAGAAGGTAATTCTCTACTACTGCTTCACACCACTGAAGGACCCGGACGCGGTTCGCCTTTGGCAGCGAAACCTGTGCGAATCCCTGGGCCTGAAGGGTCGCATCCTCATCTCCCCCCACGGGATCAACGGCACCGTCGGCGGCGACATGTCAGCGGTGAAGAGATACGTGAGGCTGACCAAGGAGTATCCCGGCTTCAAGCACATCGACTTCAAGTGGTCCGACGGCCACGGGGACGACTTTCCTCGCCTGCGCGTCCGGGTCCGTGACGAGATCGTCTCGTTCGGGGCACCGGACGAACTGGTCGTCGACCGCCACGGGGTCGTCGGTGGCGGCGTTCGCCTCACGCCGAGCCAGGTCAACCAGTTGGTCGCCGAACGGGGCGATGGCGTCGTCTTCTTCGATGGCCGCAATGCCTTCGAGGCCAAGATCGGCAAGTTCAAGAACGCCGTGGTCCCTGACGTGAGGACCACGCGCGACTTCGTCGGCGAACTCGACAGCGGCAAGTACGACCACCTCAAGGACCGCCCGATCGTCACCTACTGCACCGGCGGCGTGCGGTGCGAGGTCCTGTCTTCGGTGATGAGGACGCGCGGCTTCAGCGAGGTCTACCAAGTCGACGGCGGCATCGTTCGCTACGGGGAGCAGTTCGCGAACGGCGGACTCTGGGAAGGCTCGCTGTACATCTTCGATGCGCGCATGAACCACGAGTTCCCCGGCGAGACGAAGGTGATCGGCGCGTGCGAACGGTGCGCCGCACCCACCAGCAGGTTCTACAACTGCGCCAATCTCGCCTGTCGCAAGCTCATACTGCTCTGCGACGAATGCACGAAGGACAACGTGAGCACGAGCTGCTCGCCCCAACACGCCGATTCGCGTTAGGCGGGCCGACGAGTCGCGAGTGGGTCCAGTCCGACGAGGGTCGACCGCGACGGTTCGACTATGACCGCTGCGCCGGGCGAGATCCAGGTGGCGCTGCGGTTCCCTCCCGGCCGTGGGGTCCTCGAACGATCGAGGAGGCTGGACCGAGGACCGGCTGCCGGCCGCCACCACCGGCGCCGCACGCCGGGTATGTTGAACACATGGTGTCAGCAGAGTCCTGCGAGGTATGCGGCTTCCAGTGGGACGCGGTTTCGGCCGCGGAGATTCCGGGGCGCCTGAAGAGGGCGACCGACTCGTTCGTCGACGTCATCTTCTCTGCCGATACCAAAGCCGCGCTGCGTCCCTCGCCCCAGCGATGGTCGATACTCGAGTACGGATCCCATCTGCGCGACGTGCTGATCTCGGTTCGAGAGCGCATCCTGACGGCCTGCATCGAGGACGGGCCCACGGGCTCGGCGATCCATCGCGAAGAACGTATCGACCTTGGCTTCTACGGGCCCGACACGCCGTCCGAGGTGGCCAGCGAACTCGAGTGCGTGTCGCATCTCTTCGCCAAGACCATTCAGTCGCTGCCCCCGGGCTACGAAACCCGCCAGTTCACGTGGAGCCCCGTCACGCCGAAGACCGTGACGGTCCTCTGGGCGGGCGCGCAGGCCCTCCACGAGGCCGAGCATCACCTCGCCGACGTCGAGGAGAACCTCGCGCTGCCCTAGGCGACGGGCGCACGGCCAGCGCAGTTGCAGCGACCTGCGTCGGGCCTGCCCTGGCGGCAAGTCGCTTTTCAGCTATCGCGCTCGGCATTCGAGGCTCGGGCACGAACCATCTGAGTAAGACGAAGCGTCAGACCTCTTTGCCTTCGCCCGTCGTCTCTTCGACCAGGCCCGCGTAGCCGGCGTTGGTCAGCATTCGACGCAGATCCACGATCTGCTGGGTGTCGAGATCCTTGTGGCGTGGCCTCACGAATACCTGTTCTTCCTCGCCGATCTGGACGTGGAACTTGTCGTCATCGGTCTGGACCACCGATCCGACCACTTCGAGCAGCGACTCCACCGCTTTCCAGTCGATGTTGTGGCTGGTGCGATGTTGGAAGATCGATACCAGGGTGTCACGGTGATGGTTGTTCAGATGGACGGGACCTGAGGTTTGGGACATGGGATTCCTCTCGTTGCCTAAACCTTACCGCTACGAAATTGATGCCCCTTGGGCCGTTCGCCCAGCCTTCAGCGCGCTTCGAGCGCCTCCGGACACCTCCGCCCCTGGTACAAGGAGCTCCAGGGGCGGTCGGATGATGCGCAGTCCATGCCCGCACACCGAGTCACGAGCAGTCGAAGTGCGAGTAGAACGAGTGAGTGTTGATTTCACGTGACCAATCGAGGCAGTCGGCATGATGGACAACGAGACGACGGCTCCTGGCCCCCTGGCGCTGGTGGGCTCTGGCGAATACCTGCCACAGATGACCGAGATCGAAGGCGGGCTGCTGGCGGGCCGTCCTACGCGCTACGTGCAACTGGCCACGGCCGCCGTTCCCGACGGCCCGTCCGTGGTCGAGCGCTGGCACAACTTGGGGATCGAGCAGGCCAAGCGCCTCGACGTCGAGGCGGTCATCGTTCCGGTCAGCGACCGCGCGGATGCCGACGACCCGGCGATCGCCGAGATGGTTTCCGGCGCCGGCCTCATCTACCTCTCCGGAGGCAATCCCGCGTACCTCGCCGACACCCTTCGAGACACCGCCGTCTGGGCGGCGATCGTCACCGCGTGGCGCGCCGGCGCGGCGCTCGCGGGATGCAGCGCCGGCGCGATGGCGATGACTTCGTGGGTCCCGTCGTTGCGCCATCCGCGAAGCGGCGGCACGCACGGCCTCTCGCTGCTGCCGCACATGAGGGTCATCCCTCACTTCGACTTCTTCAGCGACAAGATCCCCGACATCGTTACCCGATTCCTGCTGCCCCACGACCCTGCCATCACGGTCATTGGAATAGACGAGGACACGGCCCTGGTGGGCGGACCAGCGAAGTGGACCGTGCAGGGCCGTCAGTCGGTGTGGCGGCTCACCCGCGATGGCCGCGAGCAGTTCCTCCACGGAATGACCCTCGCGACACCGATCTGAGCAGCCAACCCGGTCCTCTCCCAGGGAGGCGGGAAGGCAACCCTTTCTCGGCAACTCGCCGCCCTATGGTCCCGAACCATTCGGTGCGACCCCGCCGGGACCGACGTCACCAGCGGGCGGGTTCCCGGGCGGGGAATTCGTCCCTCCCGGCGGTGCGCCGCCGGCTGCGCCAACCATTGCGTGGAAGGAAAGCAGTCCAGCGACGACCAGCGCGACGACGACCGTCCAAGACACCCGGTGGGGGAGCCTCGTGAGCAACCACGTCGCCAGCAGAACGATGAGTCCCAGCGCCGGCAGGTAGAAGCGGATGACGTGCACGGTGACGCTTGCGCCGCCGGGTGCGCTCAGCTGCGACACCGTCCACGAGTAGGTGAGGTAGAGAACCCAGAGCCCGAGCCAGCCCGCTCCGAGCACTAAGGCAACCGCCGCGTCGCGCCTCGCCGCCCTGTCTTGCGGCGAGCCCCGCGCGTCGCGCTGCCGAGTCCAGCGGACGAGGATCCACGCGAGCGCCAACGAAGCGAGTATCCACAAGGGCATCGACGTGGTCAGTTGCCGCGACATCCCCTTCAGATTGGGCCAGATGCTCGACAACGAGAACGAGATCTCTCCGGCGGAGTAGCCGCTGGACGTGGCCCGCCCGTACGCCCACTGGTCGAAGGCGAGCAAGCCGCCCGTGAAGAGAACCACCGATGCCGTCCACACCAGGACCGTGCGCCACGAGAGTCGCGTCGATCGGCGCAGCACCAGCACGGCACCAACGGCCACGGCCAGCTCAACGACGTCGGTGTACCGGATGAAGACCGCGCCCTCGAGAGCGAGGAAGGCGCACAGACCGATCAAGAGGCGTCGGCGCGTCGGCGCGTAGGCCGTACAGAGCACCCATAGCAGCGCGCCGAATCCAGCCGCGATCAACGACGCGTCGGTGAAGCTGGGCATCGTGGCGCGCCACGCGAAGACCAGTGCGGCTCCCGAGAAGCAGTAGAGCCAGACCGCGTAGGTGCCCGCCCACTTCCCGAGCCAGGCCCGCGCCCCGTAGAAGAGACCCACGCACCCGAGTACCCCATAGAAGAGGGGTGCGACACGCAACGCTCCAATCATGTAGAAGAGCACCGCGAAGAACGGGTAACCGGGGTTCTTCTCGCTGATCCACCTTCCCGACACCAGGTGATGCCACTGGAGGATTCCCCGGCCCCCTCCCGCCGATAACTGACGCTGGAGAGCGAGGTACTGCGCGTTGGTGAGCAGGATGTGCCCGTGACTCAGCGCCACGATCGAGGCACGATACGCGAAGTCATCCGGCTCGAGCATGGCGCTGGCCTTCAGGAGCACTACTGCGGCGAAGATGGCGAACGCCGCGACGCCGGCCAGCACCTCGCGCCGCGACGGCGGCGGGGCACGCAGGGCGATCGGCATCCGGAGCAGGCTACGTAAGGAGGGTGACGGAAGCGTGCATGATAACTAAGGACTCTATAAGGCGCGTGATCCACGCTTCACCCGCAGAACGGCCCGTGGCCCGCACCGGTGGTCGACCTTGACCCCGCGACATGCCCGCTGCAAAAGGTCGCGGCCCGGCGAGGCATTGCAGCGGCCGACGACCACATTGGCGCCGTGGCGGCGGACCCGCGAGAAGGGGTGCCGGCGCGGCTCGACCCCTGGAGCAGCCCATTCGACCGGGCGAGGTTTCCCGCGTGCGTCGCCATTCCTCGTGCCATGATCGAACCATGTCATCGACCGCAGTGGCCCCGGGGATGACGAGGCCGACCACGTACGTCTGGCCGACCATTCGTGCCCGCGAAGCTCGCCAGTTGATCGACGACCTCGTCGACCACTGCCAGCTCGCCTGGCCCCGGGGGCGCGGGCTGATGGTCGGCTCCGCGCGCGACGGTGACAACGATTGCCACGTCACGCCAGGTTCCACCGGCACTTACGTGGTGGCCAATCGCGTCGACGCTTTCGAGCGAACCGTCCCTGCAGGCGCGACGGTAGTGCGCGCGCCCAACCACACAAACTGCGGATCGCGTGAGTTCACCGTGCGCGACATCGAGGGAAACTGGTGGTCGTTCGGCACCTACGCGGGCGCCTGACCCGAGGCGCTGCGCCCGCCGCGGCGACATCGCTCTGACACCCGACGACACCTCGACGGCCGACTCAGGACTTCGGCTCGAATCACCCTCGAGGCGGCGTCGCCGAATCTTGCGAGGCAGCCTGCTGCGGAGATAGGGTCCAGCTATGGAAAACGATCGTCCCTTGGACGCGTGGGCGACCGAAATAGATTTCATCCCCGACCCCGCAGCCAAGCAACGGGCACTGGACGACTTCGCAACGTACCTCAACCCCCAGAAGGTTCGCGTAATGCGTTCGGCGGGCCTCGACCTCATCGAGGCCGAACGAAGCGGCGCGTGGGTGTGGGACCTCGACGGCCGACGTTTCCTCGACTGCTTCACGTCGGCGGGGTCCTTCAACACCGGGCGCAGGAATCCCCGGATTGTCGCGGCCGCCCACGAAGCGCTGGACCGGCTCGACCACGGCAACTTCCTGCTTTGCTCGCGCCAGAAGGCCGAGCTCGCCGCCCGGCTGGCCCAAATTGCGCCCGGCGACCTTTCCTGCACCATGTTCGGGACCGGCGGGGGCGAGGCGAACGACTTCGCCATCAAGTTGGCTCGTGGGGCGACCCGGCGCCCCAAGATCATCTCGACCATCAACGGCTACCACGGCCACACGGGCTTCGCGCTTTCGGCCGCGGGGCGCAGCGCGTTCCGCCAGCCGTTCGAGCCGTTGATGCCCGGGTTCGTCCAGGTGCCCTTCGGCGACACCCAAGCAATGCTCGAGGAGATCGACGAAAACACCGCCGCCGTCCTGCTCGAGCCGGTCCAGGGAGAGGGCGGCATCATCGTGGCGCCGGCGGGCTACCTGGCCGACGTGCGGGCGGCGTGCGACCGGGCCGGGGCGCTGCTCATCCTCGACGAGATCCAGACCGGCCTGGGACGAACCGGCAAGTGGTGGGCCAGCGAGCACTACGGCGTCGTTCCCGACATCATGACCATCGCCAAGTCGCTCGGCGGATCGCTGGTGTCGATCTCGGCGACGGTCTTCAGCGAGGAGCTGCGCGAGTTCATGATCCCCAACCCGTTCATCCACCTCTCGACCTTCGGCGGCTCGGACGTCGCGTGCGCCATCGCGCTCGAAGTGATCAACGTGATCGAAGAGACGGGGCTGGTCGAGCACGCCGCCGCCATGGGATCGCTGATGTTCGACGGTCTCCACGAGATTGCCGGCGAGCACCCCGACATCATCGCCGAGGTGCGTGGCCTGGGCCTCATGGCGGGCATCCAGTACGCCGAGGACTCGCTGGGCCCGAGGATGTCCTACCACCTGGCCCAGCACGGGGTCCTGGCGATCTACAGCGGCAACCAGCCGTCCGTCATGCGGCTGATGCCCTCGCTCGTGATCGAAGAGGCGGAGGTGACGTTCCTGCTCGACGCCATGCACCTCGCCATCAAGGACCTGAAGGCCGGCGTCGGTCCAAACGAAGCGCACGGCCGGGCCAAGCGGCGTCCGGCTCGTCCGGCGCCAGCGACCTGAGGGGCCGCCGTGGCCGAGTGGGATGAGATAAGCGAGGCTCTCGCCGACTACACCGTCAGCTGCAACGAGAACGCCCGGCTGCGCAAGATGCAGCGGGACTGGACGAGGGTGCTGCACTTCATCTGCTCGGACACCGCGGACACCTTCACCATGGACGTCGACAAGGGAGAAATTGTCGCCACCGTCGCCGGCCACGTCGGTGTGCCCGACATCGTCGTCACCACCACGTCCGAGACGTTCTGCGACATGTTCTGGGGGGACCTGAACCCGGTCCAGAAGTACCTGCGCGGCGAGATCGCGGTGAAGGGCTCGCAGGAGGACGTCTTGCGCCTCGACGCCATCAGCTACGTCATCTGGCCCGACGCTTGATGGGTGAGCAACCCGCCGAAGCGGTCATCACGCTACGCCGGTCGGTAGGGACGTCAACGGCCACCGCGACCTCGGCGGGCCTGGCCTTCGCCGCCATCGATTACCTCGGCGTCGTGTCGATCCTGGCCTACGCTCCAGGGGCGACGGCCGCGTTCGCCATCCTCATCGGAGGGCTCGTCGTCGTGCTCGTCTCGGCGATCTTCGCCGAACTCAATGGCCTCTACCCCACCGCCGCCGGGATACGGCTGTACCTGGGGCGGGCAATCGGCAACCGGACGGCGCTGTCGGTGACGTTCACCTACATGACCACCGTCGTGCTCGTCATCGCGGCCGACGCCTTCCTGATCGGCGCGGCGGTGCGCCACGTCCTCCGCGAACCCGCAGCGCTGGCATACGTGTGGATCATCGTGCTGCTGGCGGTCGCGCTCGCGGCGAACCTCCGGGGAGTGCGAATCGCGGGCTGGGTACAGACCGTGGTGACCTACACGGTGCTCGCGGGCACCTCGATCCTTTCGGTCGTCGCCCTCTTTCACGTCGGCGGAGCCTTCCGGCACCCGCTCGATCTCTTCGGCAAGGGAACGTTCTCGGGCATCCAGGCCGTCGCCTTCGCCCTGTTCCTCTACGCGGCGTTCGAATGGGTCACCACGACGGCCGAAGAGGCGCGTACACCCCGGGTGATCACCCGGGCCCTCTTCGTCGCTCCCGTGCTGATCTGGATCGTCGCCACCCTCTTCGCGCTGGCCCTGGCGCACCTCGTGAGCTTCTCGACCCTGCACGCGAGCGCCTATCCCCAGTTGCTGCTCGGGCGAGCGGCCCTCGGGACGGTCGGCGAGCTCTGGATGCTCGCGCTCACGGTGCTAACCGCGCTCAACACCTTCAACGGCGGCTTCCTCGTGGCTTCAAGGTTCATCTACGCCGCCGCGCGCGAGGGAAACCTCCCCCGTCAGTTCGCGCGGCTCAACATGAACGCGGTGCCTTGGCTGGCGGTCACCGCACTGGCCGTGACTTCTTCGGTGGTTGCGGCGATCGTGTTCGCCACCGGGCAGTGGCTCCTGCTGGTGTCGGTCGGCGCGGCCATCGAGTGCGCGATCTACGCCGTCGGATCGCTCTGCCTCTTGATTCTTCGTTCACGCGTCGATCGAAAACGTCCCTTCAAGGTCATCGCCGGGAGGCCCCTCGCGTCCTTCGGCGTGGTCCTCTTCAGCGTGCTGTTCGTCGCCACGGCCTTCGCCGACCCCAAGGACCCCAGCCACTTCTCGGTTGCTCCGTTCAGCGTCATCGCGGTGCTCGGGGCCATATCGACGACGTACGTCCTGGCCGTCGTCCCCAGGCTCCAGCGCGCCGCGGCGGCGAGGAACGCGGCGTCTCGGCCGAGGCGTCGGCCGGTGCGCGAGCCGGCGTCAGAGCAGGGCGCGCCAGAAACGGTCGACTGATCCGCGGCAGCGAGGCCTCGAAGTCGTCAGCCCTGAGAAAGAAGCCCACCCGGTCGCCGACCCGGGGCGCTTAACGCTCGCCGTCCTGGCGGGCCAGGAGCATCCCGGTGCGCGCGTTCACGGTTCGCACGACGACCCAGCGCTTCACCTCTCCGGGTCCTCGTCAGCGCGGGAGTGTCCTCGACCAGGTCGAAGCCCAGGACCCTCACGTAGAAGTCGGGTGCCTCGTCGTAGTCATCGACGACGATGGTGAGGAGGTCCACGTTCATGGACCCGAGACGAGGTGACCTCGCCAGTCCCGCAGGGAGCCATCTCCGATTCGCCCGGACCGAGCGTTTCGCGACGCCGGCTCAAGTGAGGACCGGACCGTGGCCGGGCCCGGCGTCGCTACATTGGAGCCATGACGCACATCAACTTCTCGGTCGCGGCCCTCGACTGCCCGGACCCACTAGAACTCGCCAACTTCTATGCACGGCTCACCGGTCTCGAAGTCGAGCCCCTGGGGGACTTCCCCCCGGGCGACGTCACATGGATCGAGCTGCTGAGTGACGGCGGGCCAACCATCGGATTCCAGAAGGTGCCGGCGTTCGTCGCACCGACGTGGCCCGAGGGTCCGGTGCCCCAGCAGCTGCACCTGGACTTCGACGTCGACGATCTCGACGCGAGCGAAGCAGTGGCCCTCTCACTCGGTGCCAGCAAGCCGGACTTCCAGCCGGGCGAGACGTTCCGGGTCTTCCTGGACCCGGTAGGCCACCCGTTCTGCCTCGTCCTGGAGGATTAAGCGGCGCAATCCCCGCACCCGGGGCCTGGGCCTGGGCTGGGATAACCCCACGACGCCGAGACCTGAACGGTCCCGCTTGCAATTAGCCTTGACCGGGGTCGAGGGTCGACGCGGGAGCCCCGTGGGCGACCACGAGCCCGAGGCCGAGTGCCCGCGACGACCGATCAACCACTCTCGAGAAGCAAGGAACCAATCTCCGTGTCCATCCAGTTCCTCAAGCGGACCCTCGTGGTTCTCACCATCGGCGTCGTGCAGCTCGGACTGCTGGTGGTGCCCGCCACCCTCTCTTCTGGCTCAACGCCCAAGGCGCTACCGACCAAGACGATCATCACGGGAACCAACACCTTCGTCAATCAGATCCGCCAGTACTTCTTCTGCCAGACGTCCAAGTGCAAGAAGGAGGTCGCCGCCAACAAGGCCAAGGTGCTCAGCGCCGTCGCCGGAATCGACGCCTACTTGAAGCTGATGATGAACGACTCGGTCCCGTCTTCGGAATCGAGGCTCGTCCACAAGTACGGAGTCGACGCTCGGGCACTCATCAGCGCCGTGGCCCTCTACCCCAAGCAGAAGAACCCAGACGACGAGGCACAGAACGCCGGAATCATCTACTACCAGAGCGCCAACGTTGGGTCCGACTCCTACCTTCTCGACGCCGTCATCAGCAAGGTGCCGGTCAGCTTCTCGCAATGGAGCGTCGGCGTCGTGGGCGTCGTCTACGCCATGCAGGTCGACACCCAGGCCGAGTCCTCGAAGGCGTCGACGGCCACCGACATCAGCGCCAACCGCAGCCTCCTGCTCGAGGCCACGAGTCTCAGGAGCGACGCCAATGGACCGAACGCCGCGTTCAACGCGTTGCTGGTCAAGTTCGCCTCCACCCAGACCAAGGAGAGCAGCGCGTCGATCCTCACTCTTGAGGGCAAGAAGTCATCAACCTCCCAGACCGAGTTGGCTGCTTTGGCGACGAGCCTCAGTGCGCAATTCTCCAAGATCGTGAGCACGCAGAACAAGCTGGCGAAGTAGGTTAGAACCTTTCGCGCGCCCTCGCGTCGAGGTTGGGGGCCCAAAAGTGACACGAAGATGGTCTCTGGGACAAAAGTGCTTTAAATGGTGCCCCTTCTCCGGGAGTGACGCGGACTGCTTGCTAAGAGTGCTGTGTGCACAACACCTTCCTCTTAGCACTCGTCATTGTTGTCGCCGTCGGATTTGACTTCACAAATGGTTTCCACGACACCGCCAACGCGGTGGCCCCGAGCATCGCCACGGGCGCGCTGAAGCCTCGCGTCGCCGTCCTGCTTTCGGGCCTCTTGAACGTGGTCGGCGCGTTCATCTCGCTGAAGGTCGCCGCGACGGTCGCCAGTGGCATCGTCAGCCAAACCCAGATAATCCTGCCCGTGGTCTTCGCCGGCCTGGTCGGCGCCATCGCCTGGAACATCACCACCTGGTATTTCGGGATACCTTCAAGTTCTAGCCACGCGCTCATCGGAGACGTCATCGGCGCGATGATGGCTCACGCCGGGGGCAGCGCGGTGCTCTGGAGCGGCATCGTGGGCAAGGTCCTGGCGCCCTCCATCGCGGCTCCCATCTTCGCCCTCGTCATCGCGGCCATCGCCACGGCGCTCTCGCGCCGCCTGAGCGTGAAGTCCGACGATTCCACGAAGTCAATGGGCATGAAGGCCGGTCAGATCGGCTCGTCCGCGATGCTCTCCATCGCCCACGGCACCAACGACGCGCAGAAGACCATGGGCGTCATCACCCTGGCCCTCATCGCCAACGGCACCCTGGCGGCCAACGGCGCCACGCCGAAGTGGGTGGTGCTGGTCTGCGGTCTGGCGATCGGGCTGGGCCCCTACATCGGCGGCTGGCGGATCATCCGGACCATGGGTCAGGGATTCACCAAGCTAAGCCCCACCCAGGGGTTCGCCTCCCAGATCACCTCGTCGGCGGTCATCCTGTCGTCGAGCCACTTCGGCATGCCGCTGTCCACGACGTACGTCGCGACCGGCTCGATCCTCGGCTCGGGACTCGGTACCAAGAAGCGCTCCGTTCGGTGGTCGGTGGTCGGCCGGGTCGGCCCGGCCTGGCTGATCACGCTGCCGAGCGCGGCGGCCTGCGGAGCGGTGAGCTTCTACGGCGAGAGGATCTTCGGATTCTCGCTCGGGGAACTGGTCATCGGGCTCGTGTTGGCCCTGTACTGCACGTTCATCTACCTGCGCTCGCGCCGCGACAAGATCAACGCCAACAACGTGAACGACCACTGGGGCGACCACTCCGAGGCCTTCGAGAAGGTCCACGAGCCGGTCTCGACGGGGGCTTGAGGGACGCCATGCTCGCCACCGTGACCCCGCCGACGCCTCTCATCGACTGGCACTCCCTCTGGGCGGTGTTCGCCATCAGTCTCGGCGTCGGCGTCGGGATCATCGTGGTGTTCACGATCGGCGTCTACTCGCTCTCGACGTACCGTCGTCAGGGCTCGACGCTTGGCGTGCGCTACCTGAGCGGCGTGGCCATGTCGCTGGCGACTCTCCTCATCGTGGCGACGGTCGCCTGGGGCTTCTACTACATCGTCCAGAAGTAGCTTCACGGCCTCGCGGCCCAGTAGTCAGGACTGGACCTGGCGACCTCCAGGGCTTCCCCGTCCTCGAGTCCCGGGGCCAACGATGCGGGGCTTCCCGCCATCACCTGATGATGATCGATGTTGAGCAGACGGATCCAGCTCTGCTGGCCCATGGTGAGCGCGATGAAGCAGGCGAGTTCGACGAGCTCCTCCTCGGAGAACTCGCCGTGCAGGCGCTCCCAGAAGGCATCGTCCGGGTCCAGCCTCCAGGTGATGGCCTCGGCGTAGCCCAGCGCCGCCTTCTGGCGCTCGTCGTACACCCCGGAAGTCTCGAAGTTCATGAGCTGATCGAGTTGGCCCTCCGATATGCCCTGGGCCCGGGCCTCGGAACTGCGCTGGTTGCCGCAGTACTCGCACTTGAGCGAGCGCGACACGTAGACCCTGCACAGCTCCTTGAGCGAATGCTCCACCACCCCGCCGCGAAAAAGCGCGGCCCACGAATTGGCGAACGCCCAGAACGCCGCCGACGAATGGCCGCGGACAGCCGAGCTCTCCGGTCGCGGCGTGCCCTCGAGGGCGCATCGACGCATCTCGTCCATCATGGCGTCATCCATCTTCGACAGAGGGAAGTAGGAGATTCTCTGCGGTCGCTCGGGCATCCTTGCTCCTCCTGATAAACGGTGCTGGTCACCAGCGATACTACCGACGGGCGGTGTCCTCGAGCCGGAGCGCCAGGCTCCCTTCGCTAGTCGCCGCGTCGTGTCCGGCCGGGAGATAGGTTCAAGGACATCACCAAGCGCCACGCCCGGTTTCCCGCCACCTTTTCGTGGGGCACAGCCACCTCGGCGTACCAGATCGAGGGCGGCAACACGAACTCCGACTGGTGGCGCTTCGAGCGCGCTCCCGGCACCAAGGTCGTCGAGCCGTGCGGCGACGCCTGCGACTCTTGGAACCGTTTCGAGGAGGATCTTGACCTCATCGAGACGCTGGGCCTCAACGCGTATCGCTTCTCGCTCGAGTGGGCGCGCATCGAACCCGAACAAGGCTCGTTCTCCCCGGGCGCGCTCGATCACTACCGGCGGGTCCTCGAGAGCTGCGAGCGGCGTTCGATCCTGGCGGTCGTGACGCTGCATCACTTCACGCTGCCGATCTGGGTGGCCGACGCAGGCGGATTCGAGAACCCCAATATCGCCGCCTGGATGGGCGACTACGCCCGCACCGTCGCCGAGGCGCTCGGCGACAAGATCGGCGTCGCCTGCACGGTGAACGAGCCGAACATCGTCGCGCTCATGGGCTACCTCATGGGCGACTTCCCGCCCGGGGCGAGCAACTGGGACCGGTTCTCCAAGGTCAACACGGCCATGCGGGCGTGCCACCTCGCGATGGGCGACGCGCTACGCGGCGTCGATGGCGACTTCCCCATAGGGCTCTGCCTCTCGATGCAGGAGTACGAGGCGATCGACGGCGCGCACGACCTGGTCGCCTCGCTGCTGGCCGAGATGGAGGACGAGTACCTCCGCTGCGTCGGCGACGACGACTTCATCGGCGTGCAGTGCTACACGAAGATCCAGCTGGGCCCCTCCGGGCTCGTCGCGCCGGACGGCGAGACGACCGAGATGGGCTACCTCTACTGGCCCCAGTGCGTCGAGTACACCGTGCGCCGCGCGGCCCGAGAGACCGGACTGCCGGTCATCGTGACCGAGAACGGGATCGGCACCAACGACGACGCGCAGCGGATCCGCTACCTCACCGAGGCGTTACGCGGAGTTCGCAACGCCCAGGACAGCGGCGTGGACGTGCGCGGCTACTTCCAATGGTCGCTGCTCGACAACTTCGAGTGGACCCTCGGCTACGGCCCCAAGTTCGGGATCGTCGAGGTCGACAGGAAGACCTTCGCGCGTACGCCCAAGCCGTCCGCGCGGTGGTACGCCGAGGCCGCGCGCGACTTCCCCGACAGCGTCAAATGAGCCGCGAGGCAAGAGAGGCGCTCGTGCCGCCCGTTAGGTGCTCGCTCGCGAAGATCAGCCCGCCGAGCGAGACCAGCCGGGGGCCACGCCTCGGGCGATCGGATAGGACCGCGAGAAGTCGGCGCGACGGTAGGCGCCCATCAGGAACAGCTCGAAGCCGAGGTGGCAGAAAATCGACAGCCCGAGGTACACCCACGACGCGGACCTGGGCAGGCCGACGATGGGCAGCACCACCCAACTGACGAGAGCGACGCTCAGGTTCAGGAGCGCGAAGCTGGCGAACTGATCGTGCTGACTCCTGGTCAGCGCGTTCCAGAGAGCGTGCACGAGACCGGCACCCAGAATCACGAGTACGACCGTCGTTGTCACCAGACGCCTGCCGGCTGCAACGCCGCCGTCGAAGCCTTGGCCACGGCCAGCATCCCACGGGCGTGGACGATTCGGTCAGAATGAGGGCCTCGGGGCGCAGTGGTCACACCGTATAGACTTACGTTTCGCGTCTCGAGGTCTTGACTTCGAGAACACCGAGGACCTGTGGTGCAGCTCGGAGTGCACGCCGCCCTGTCAAGGCGGAGGTCGCGGGTTCAAATCCCGTCAGGTCCGCTCGACACCCGAAAGGGTGGAGAGGTTAGGTCGAGTAGCTCAGTTGGTAGAGCGCGCGCCTGAAAAGCGTGAGGTCACCGGATCGACGCCGGTCTCGACCACCACTGAGGTCGTCTCACCGCCACTGCGTGAGACGATCGCATTACCTTTGAGCCGCGGGGGCCTGGACGACCCGCACCCGCGCGTGGCGCCGGCTCCGCGTGGCGTGCCAGCGGCCGCTCAGCACCAGGTTTCGGTGCAGACCCTTGATCACGAGCTCGTGCTCGCCGAACTTCACGTGCACCAGCCCCAGTGGCTCGATCCGAGCCACCACCTTCGATCCGTTCAGCCTCTGGACCAGGTAGACGCTCACGTGATGTCGGTGACGGCTGGAGGGCGCCACCGACCGGTAGAAGAACTGATCGGTGGCCTGCTCATGGATCTGCGTCACGAACTGAACGTACCGAGAAGATGTAACACGTCTCGTGCAACAATGCGTTGTACCCCACGAGGAGAGTCGAATGGCCGATCTGGCGCACGTCACACCGAGTTACGCACCTCAGCCCGCCGGCGTGGCGTGGCCCACCGACGAGTGGCCCCGCGCCACGATCGCTCGACAGGGCGAGCTGGAGGAGGAGGTTGACGAGTTGTTCAGCCGCGACGACCTCGCTACCACGCACTCGGTGCTGGTCGTCCAGGGCGGTCGCGTTCTGGTCGAGCGCTACGGCGGCGTCCAGGAGTTCTTCGACCGACCGGCCGAGCCATTCTCGTCCACCAGCCGGTTCATCTCGCAGTCCCTCGCCAAATCGGTGCTCCACATGATCCTCGGCACGCTGGTGGACGAGCGGCGACTCGATCCGGCCCAGCCGGCGCCGGTGCCCGAGTGGAGCGACCTCGGCGACCCGCGCCGCGAGATCCGCATCGCCGACATGCTCGCGATGCGCGACGGACTCGACTTCGCCGAGAACTACGAGGTCGGCCGGGACAGCGACGTCATCGAGATGCTCGTGGGCGAAGGGGCGAACGACATGGCGGCCTACGCGGCCGGGCGGCCTCTCGCCCACGAGCCAGGAACCTGCTTCAACTACTCCAGCGGAACGACCAACCTGCTCAGTCGCATCGTCGCCGATTGCGTCGGCTACGGCGACGACTACGTTAGCTACCTGCAGGACCGGCTGTTTGGTCCCGTCGGCATGCGCAGCGCCCAGCCCTTGCTCGATCCCTCGGGCAACTGGATCGCCTCGAGCTGGCTTCACGCCACGGCCCAGGACTTCGCCAGATTCGGCCTGTTGTACCTGCGAGGCGGCGAGTGGGACGGCCGCCGACTGACGTCGACGTCATGGACCGACACGGCCCAGGTGCCGCTCAGCCAGGACGAGGAGAGCGGCGACTTCTATTCCTGGCATTGGTGGGTCACCGGTGACCGGTACGGCACCTACTGGGCCAGCGGATTCGAGGGCCAGATGATCAGCGTGGTGCCCGCACTCGACGCGCTCGTGCTGCGCTTCGGGCGCACACCCGAGGAGAACTACCCGGCCCTCCAGGCGTGGCGCAGCCGGGTGCTCGACGTGCTCGCCTCGAGCTAGGCGCCCTCATAGGCGAACCCGAGGTCGAGAGCGGAGTAGAGCGCGTCAAAGACCAACCCCTCCTGGCTCGCCATCGCCTCGACGGTGCCGCCGCGGTCGACCACCGCGAGCAGCAGCACGACCTCGGCGCCGAAGTCGCGGACGACGTGCGCGGCCTCGAGCAGGCTCGTGCCGCGCGTCACGGTGTCCTCGGTGATGACGACCCGGTCGCCAACGAGCAGCGCACCGGCGATGCGACCTCCGGCCCCGTGATCCTTCACTTCCTTGCGCACGCTGAAGGCCCGCAGCAGACGGCCCCTCGTCGCGGCCACTCCCGCGGTGATGAACGCCGCGCCGTCGGCACCCATGGTGAGCCCTCCAATCGCCGTCGCGTTCAAGGGGATCCTCTCCAGCAGCAGGGCCGCCACGTCCACCATCGTCTCGGGGGCGCAGATGGTCTGCTTCGAATCGATGAACCACGATGACGGACGGCCCGACTTCAGCGTGAAGTCGCCGCGGCGCACGGAGTGCTCGAGGAGGTGCTGGCGCACGCGTTCGCGAGCATCGCTCACGTCAGCACGACCTTGGCGCCGCCGGAGCGGACCTCGCCGACCACCGAAGCCGCGATGCCCGAGCTGCGGGCCAGCGTCACAGCGGCGTTCGCCGCGTTCGCGTCCAGGGCGAGGACCATTCCGAGGCCGCAGTTGAAGACGCGGACCATCTCATCGGCGCTCACGTGTCCCCGGCGCTGGATCTCGAAGAAGATCTCGGGCGTCTGGAAGCTCGTCATGTCGATGACGGCGTCGAGATCGTCGCCCAGGATTCGCGCCACGTTGCCGAGGATTCCGCCGCCAGTCACGTGAGCCACCGCGTGCAACGCAGGGCCGAGCTCCTCGCCCAACGCCGTCACCGCGGGCGCGTAGATCACTGACGGCACAAGCAGTTCATCGCCGAGCGTCCGCGACGACCCCTCGTACGCGCTCTCGTGCAGCGCGCTGACGCTGGTCACCAGGATCTTGCGCGCGAGGCTGTAGCCGTTCGAGCGCAGTCCCGGCGATCCGAAGCCCACCAGGACGTCGCCGGGGCGTACCCGATGTGCGCCCAGTTCGTGCCCGCGCTCGACGACGCCGACCGCGAATCCGGCGACGTCGAGATCGTCGGGCCCCATGACCCCGCCGTGCTCGGCGGTCTCCCCGCCCAGCAGCGCCGTCTTGGCGAGCCGACAACCATTGGCGATGCCGCCAACCAGCTCCTCGAGCCGCGCAGGATCGAGCGCACCCACCGCGACGTAGTCCAGCAGGAAGAGGGGCTCGGCACCGACGCACGCGAGGTCGTCGACCAGCATCGCCACCAGGTCGATGCCCACCGTGTCGTAGCGACCCAGCATCCTCGCCACCTCGAGCTTGGTGCCCACGCCGTCGGCCGACGCCACCAGAACCGGCTCCTTGAACTTCGACGTGTCGAGGGCGAACAGCCCGCCGAAGCCGCCGATTCCGCCCAGTACCTCGGAACGCCTGGTGCTGTCCACCACCACCTTTATCCGCGCAACCGCCTCGTCGCCGGCCTCGATCGAGACCCCCGCGCCGGCGTAGGTCAGGCCGCCGCTGGGCTGGTCGAGCAGTCGGCTCACCAGCGCCCGCCCGACTTGCCCAGTGCCACCGGAACCGGAGCGGGGTAGTTTCCGGTCAGGCACGCGTCGCAGCACTCCCCGTCGAGGCGGATCGCCGCGCGCAGATTCTCGAGGGTGATGAACTCCAGCGAGTCGCAGCCGATGTAGTCTCGCATCTCGTCGACCGAGTGGTTCGCGGCGAGGAGGTCGTCGCGCGTCGGGGTGTCGATGCCGAAGTAGCACGGCCACATGAACGGCGGCGAGGAGATGCGCAGGTGAACCTCCGTGGCGCCCGCGTCGCGCAGCATCCCCACGAGGGCCTTGGTCGTCGTGCCGCGCACGATCGAGTCGTCGACGACCACCAGGCGCTGACCGTCGATGTTCTCGCGCAAGGGGTTCAGCTTGCGCCGAACGCTCGCCTCGCGCATGTTCTGGTTGGGCGAGATGAAGGTGCGCCCGATGTAGCGATTCTTCACGAGGCCGTAGCCGAACGGGATGCCCGACGCCTTGGCGTACCCCTCGGCCGCGGGCACTCCCGAATCCGGCACCCCCATGACGATGTCCGCCTCGACCGACGACTGTCGGGCGAGCAGCTCGCCCATGCGCCGGCGCGTGGTGTGGACCTGGTGGCCCATCAGGTAGGTATCGGGCCGCGCGAAGTAGACGAACTCGAAGATGCAGAGTTTCTCCTTCTCGCCCGCCGGCTCCAGCAGCTGCACCGAGGTGACGCCGCTGCTCGTGATGGTGACCATCTCTCCAGGACGGACCTCGCGGACGAACGCCGCGCCCACCACGTCGAGCGCCGGGCTCTCGGAGGCGACGATCCACCCTTCGGGCGCGTCCTCGGTGCCCAGACGTCCGAGGCAGAGGGGCCGGAAACCGAACGGGTCTCTCACCGCGTGCACCGCGTTCGCTTCGAGCACCACCATCGAGAAGGCACCGTGGGCCTGGGCCAGGACCACCTTCATGGCCTCGGACAGCGTCAGGCCGGCCTCCACTTCGCGCGCGAGGAGTTCGGCGACCAAGTCGGAGTCCGACAGCATGGACGTGAACTGGATGCCGGCCGCGTTGGCGAGCTCGTTGGTGTTGGTCAGGTTGCCGTTATGGGCGAGGGCGAAGCCCGATGAGCCGGCCGAGCGGTAGACGGGCTGGGCCGCGGTCCAGTTCGCCGAGCCCGACGTCGAGTAGCGGGTGTGGCCAATGACCAGCGAGCCCGCGAGGGCCCGCAGCGTGGTGTCGGCGAACACGTGGCTCACCAGTCCGTTGTCCTTCACGACCGTGATCTGGTGATTGTTGAAGGTGGCCATCCCGGCGGACTCCTGGCCACGGTGCTGGAGCGCGTAGAGCGAGTCGTAGCAGAGGTACGAAACATCTCGGCCCGGGGCCACGATCCCGACGACGCCACAGGCTTCTTTCATCTGCCCTCTACTCTAAGGGTCGCGGGCAGCAAAGGCACTGGGACATTCTCGCACAGACGCCCGGGGCCGCCACGCTCTGTCGGTACGCTTCGTATGTGATAGATCTTCATACCCACTCCACGTTCTCCGACGGATCGGACACTCCGGCCCAGCTGGCCCAAACGGCCCACGATCTGGGGCTTTCGGCGATCGCCCTGACCGACCACGACACGACCGCCAGCCACGAGGAGATGGCCGCGGCCTGCGAGCGCGGCGGCCTCGAGCTGGTGAGCGGGGTGGAGGTCTCGCTTCGCGACCACGAATTCCCGAGGCAGCGCCACGGCGAGCCGGCGATCGCGCGCAGTGTCCACGTCCTGGCCTACTTCCTGCCCCTGGACCCGGCGCACCCGCTGCAGTTGAAGCTCGCCTCGCTCCGCCGCGACCGAGACGTGCGCAACCGCAAGCTGGTCGCCCTGCTCCAGGAGCAGGGCCTCGAGCGGATCACCATCGACTATCTGGCGACCCTTTCGGGCAACGTGGACTCGATCGGCCGACCGCACTTCGCGCGCGCCATGTTCGAGCTCCATCCCGAGATTGTCGGCGAGCGCACCGACGAGGCGTGGAACCGGCTATTCATCGACTGGCTCGGCAGCGAAGGCCGGGCGTACGTCCCTAAGACCAGCATGCCCATCGAGGAGTTCGTCGACTCGGCGAAGGGATCGGGCACCGTCTTCTCGATCGCCCACCCCCTCGTGAACTACCTGGACGCTGTCACTTCGCAGGGGATCCAGTCCACGATGCCGCGGGTCATGGCGAGCCTGCGCGAGCGGGGCTTCGCCGGCATCGAGGCGTACTACGGAGGCACCAGCGCCCAGACCCGCGCGCTGATGGTGAAGCTGACCCGCGACGCCGGCATGATTCCCACCGGCGGGTCGGACTACCACGGCCACTACAAGGAAGACACGTCGCTCGGATTCGGCTACTCGGGCGACTTGAGGGTGCCCGACGAGATACTCGACGAGCTGAAGGCCGCGCGCTAGCCGGCTGACGCGAGCGCGTCCTCAAGGGCGTCCCGACGGCGCGCGGCGATGTCACCCACCGAGAGGTCGATGGCACCTTCGACCCGCAGACGGCTCCCCCCGATCGTGCCCAGGCGTGCCCAGGCGACGCCGGCCGCCTGCGCACGGGCGCTGAAGACCTCGACGTCGCTGGTGGTCATGACGAACCGCCCCGGGAACTCGCTGAAGAGCTCGCCGTGGCCCAGCAGTTCACCGACCTCGGCGCCGACGCCGGTCACCGCCACCATCTCGGCGAGCGCGACCGCCAGGCCGCCGCCGCCCACGTCGTGCACCGCGGTGACGTCGCTCGCGGTGCCGGCGCAGATCGCGGCCACCTCACCCGCGACGAAGCGGACCGTCCTGGCGAAGGGACCGGGATCGAAAGAGGGGACGCTTCCTCCGCGCCGAGCGCGCATGGTGGCCCACTTCGTGCCGCCCAGGGGGAAGGGCCGCGGGCCCGGTACGGTGCGGGTGCCGACGAGCACCAGGGCGTCGCCCTCGTCCCACGCCCAGCCCGGCGGCGGAGCCACCAGCGAGTCGACAACGCCCAGCAGTCCCACGACGGGCGTCGGGTCGATGTCGCTGCCGCCGCTCTCGTTGTAGAGCGACACGTTGCCGCCGATGACGGGCAGGTCCAGCCCCCTGCACGCCTCGGCCATCCCGTCGATCGACTCCGAGAGCTGCCACATCACCTCCGGGTGCTCGGGATTGCCGAAGTTGAGGCAGTTGACGACGGCCTTCGCGGTCGCGCCGACGCAGGCCAGGTTGGCCACGCTCTCAGCCACGGTGAGAGCCGTGCCCGCGCGGGGATCGAGCGCGCACCAGCGCGGGTTCGAGTCCGTCGAGAGCGCGATGCCCCGCCGCGACGGCGGCAGACCCGGTCCCGCGAGGCGCAGCAGCGCGGCGTCGCGTCCCGGCCCCACCACCGTGTTCAGGAAGAGCTGCGAGTCGTACTGGCGATACACCCAGGCCGGGTCGATGAGCAGCGCCAGGAGGTCGTCATTCGGCGAGCCGACCGGCTCGTCATCCGTCGGATCGTCCGCGCGCACCGCGTCGAGGTCCGCCGGGCGCTGGCGGGGCCGGTCGTACAGCGGTGCCTGGTCGGCCAGGGAGGCGGCCGGGACCTGTGCCAGGACCTCGCCCTCGAAGCCGCGCCGCACGCGCAGCATCCCGACGGCGTTTCCGTCGTGGTCGCGGACAGGCTCGACCACGTGGCCGACGACCCTCGCGCGGACCTCCCACTTGGCGCAGAGCCCCGACACGGCGGCCCAGCTCTCGGGGGTGATGATGGCGAGCATCCGCTCCTGGCTCTCGGACGTCATGATCTCGAAGGGCGCCATGTCGGCCTCGCGAAGCGCGACGGCCGTGATGTCCACGTCCATGCCCACCCCGCCGCGAGCGGCGGTCTCGCTCGTCGCGCAGACCAGCCCCGCGCCGCCGAGGTCCTGAATGCCGAGCACCAGGCCCCGATCGAGCAGCTCGAGGCAGGCCTCGATGAGGCGCTTCTCCTCGTAGGGGTCGCCGACCTGGACGCTGGGACGCTTGGCGTCATCGAGCGAGGCGGCTCCGTCGTCACCCGAGAACCCGGCCGACGCGAGCACCGAGACCCCGCCGATCCCGTCGCGGCCCGTCGACGAGCCGAGCAGCACGGCGAGGTTCCCGACCCCGGAGGCGACGCCGAGCACGAGGCGCTCGGTGGGCAGCGCCCCGGCGCAGAGCACGTTCACCAGAGGGTTGGACGAGTAGCAGTCGTCGAAGGTTAGCTCGCCGCCGATGGTGGGAACGCCCACGGAGTTGCCGTACCCCGAGATGCCCGACACCACCCCCTCCACGAGCCAGCGCTGGCGCGCATCGGTCAACCGGCCGAAGAAGAGAGGGTCCATGAGCACCAACGGGCGCGCGCCCATCGTGAAGACGTCGCGAAGGATGCCGCCGACGCCGGTGGCGGCGCCCTGGTAGGGCTCGATGGCCGAGGGGTGGTTGTGGCTCTCGATGCGGATGGCCACGGCGATACCGTCGCCGGCGTCGATGACGCCCGCGTTCTCCCCGGGGCCGACCAGCACGTGCGGGGCCTCGGTGGGCAGGCGCTTCAGGTGGATCCGCGACGACTTGTACGAGCAGTGCTCGCTCCACATCACGCCGTAGAGAGCCAGCTCGAGATGGTTGGGCTCCCTTCCGAGCACCTTGCGGATGTCGTCAAACTCGGAGTCGGTGAGACCAAGGGCACGGTGCAGGGGTTCTGGAGAGCTACTCACCCCACCAAACTACCGGCCCGCAATGGCCCCGACGCCGAGCCAACTCCACTCGCGCAGCGGCGCTCGCGGCGCCCCTTGACTTCAAAGCGGAGTAGTCTCGCCGAGACGACGGCACCGCGAGGAGGCGATCTCGCTCGTCGTCGAACATCGGCAGCGGCACGTCCACGCTCGGGGCACCAATTGCCGACCATCGATGTAGTCAAAAAGTTTAATCAGATTCGCCTTCCTTTCGCATGTATGTCATCTCTAGGTAAGAATATGTCCATTTATAAGCGAACCAAATTTCTCGTCGCTATAATCATGATTCCCCTCATAAATTTTGGAGAATCATGGCGGCAATAGCGAAGAAACCAGTCACCAGGAAGCCGGCAAAACGCACGATGAGCGCGGACCACAAGGCCAAGCTCGCCCAAGGCCGCAATGAGTCTCGTGTCGTGGCCAAGTATCTCGAAGCGCTGGCCGCCGGCAAGGGCAAGCGCGGACGCAAGCGCACTCCCGAGTCGATCAGCATTCAGATTGCCCGCATTGACAAGGAGATCGTCAACGCGGCCCCAATTCGCAAGCTCGAGCTCACCCAGAAGCGCTACGACCTGGTCGGCGAACACGAGCGTCTCACGTCACGAATTGACCTCACGAGTGTCGAGAAGGATTTCGTGAAAATCGCGAAATCCTACGCCAGCCGCAACGGTATTAGCTACAGCGCGTTCCGCGAATTGGGCGTGAGCGCCGACGTGCTGAAGCGCTGCGGCATCAGTCGAGCCCGCACCTAGTGGACATCGACCGGCGCTGACACGAAACCGCTCAGCAGCACGCGTCCGTCGGCGCTGCCGAGCAACGTCGACATCGCCCGCTCGGGGTGGGGCATGAGACCGACCACGTTGCCCGCCTCGTTCGCCACGCCGGCGATGTCGCCGCGCGATCCGTTGGGATTGTCGCGGTAGCGAAGCACCACCTGCCCGTTCGCCTCAAGGGCCTCGTAGGTCTCGTCGTCGCACGTGTAGGCGCCCGAGAAGTGGCTGATCGGGATGACCAGCTCCTGGCCCTTGGTCGCCGCGCAGGTCAGGACCGATCGCGTTGACGCCACGATCAGCGTCGTGGGCTGGCACAGGAACGTGAGCCCGCGGTTCTTCTGCAACGCACCAGGCAGGAGCCCGGCCTCGGTGAGCACCTGGAAGCCGTTGCAGATCCCCAGCACCGCCCCGCCGTCGGCGGCGAAATTGGCGACCGCCTCCATCACGGGAGAGAAGCGCGCCAGCGCGCCCGGACGCAAGTAGTCGCCGTGCGCGAATCCCCCGGGCAGGATGACGCCGTCGAAGCCCGACAGGTCGGTGGCCGAATGCCAGACGTACTCGCAGGTCGCACCCAGCTCGCTCACCGCCGAGGCGGCGTCGTAATCGCAGTTGGACCCGGGGAAGATGACGACGCCGATGCGCGTCACGGCGTCGAACCCCGACCGCTTCGCGCCACGGCGTTCTCGATCACCGGATTCGACAGGAGCCGCTCGGCCAGGGCCGTAGCCTTGGCCAGGGCCGAAGCCTCGTCGGTAGCCTCGACATCGAGCCGGAACGACTTGGCCGCCCGAACGTTCGTCACGCCCGTAAAGCCCAGGGCCGGCAACGCCCGCTCGATCGTGGCCCCTTCGGGATCGGCGATTCCTTCACGGAGCGTCACGTCGACAATCACGGGGAAGTTCACGACTACGCACCGTACCAGTCGCTGAGCAGGCGCCCGGTCATCCGCTCGTATCCCTCGGCGTAGCGCGCCGCCGTGGTCGCGATCACTGAGTAGGGGACCTTGGGCGGCGGGGGCGTGCGGTTCCATCGCTGGGCCGAAAGCCAGTCACGAAACGGCTGCTTGTCGAACGAAGGGGGCGTGTCGCCGGGGTGGACCTGGTCGGCCGGCCATATTCGAGAGGAGTCGGGAGTAAGGACCTCGTCGCAGAGCACCAGCTGGTCGTCGACGAAGCCCAGCTCGAACTTGGTGTCGGCCAGCACGAGGCCCTGGAGCGCGAGCGTGTCCGCCGCCCTCGTGAAGAGGTCCAGGCAGAGCGCCTGGGCCTGGGACAGCGCCTCATCGCCCACGATGGCCGCGGCGCTCGCCAAGTCGATGTTGACGTCGTGGCCGGAGGTCGCCTTCGTCGACGGCGTGAAGATCGGCTCGGGGAACGGGTCGGTCAGGCGCATCCCGGCGGGCGCGGCCATCTGGTGAACCGTGCCGCTCTCGACGTACTCGTCGAAGGCCTGACCGGCGAGACGTCCGCGCACGATGCACTCGAGGGGCAACATCCGCGCCCGGCGCACCAGCATCGCGCGACCGTGCCACTGCGTCTCGGCTTCGAAGCCGGGCACGAACTCCTCGATCACCGCCGGGTCGCAGGCCACGAGCGCGCTGGGGACCGACTGGCCGAACTCGCGGACCCAGTAGTGCGTGAGTCCGGTGAGGACACGGCCCTTCTGGGGGATCGGCTCGTTCATCACGACGTCGAATGCGCTCAGCCGGTCCGACGCCACCATCAAGAGGTGCTCCTCGTCGACCTCGTAGAGGTCGCGGACCTTGCCCGAGTAGAGGTGCGGGAGGAGCTCGCTCACGAGCGCCACGTTAGTGCGTCGAGAAACTTGCCACGGTGCGCCAGCAGCCGTTGCGCGTCGAACGCCCGGTCCAGCGCTTCGCCGCTCAGCGTCACCGCGCGATCCTTCTCAATGACTTCGCGGAAGTTGCGCCGTTGCTCGACCGCCTCGCGCGCCGCGGCCTGGACGATCCGGTACGCGTCGTCACGCGTCATGCCCGAGTCCACGAGGGCCAGCAGCACCGACTGGGAGAAGACGAGGCCCAGCGAGTTGACCGTGAGGTTCTCCAGCGCGCGCTCGGGATGCAGCACGAGGTCCGCAGCGAGTCCGGTGGCCTTACGCAGCATGTAGACCGTCAGCTGGAGTGCGTCGGGCAGGACGATGCGTTCGACGCTGGAGTGTGAGATGTCTCGCTCGTGCCACAGCGCGACGTCCTCCAGGCCCGCCTGCAGGTAGCCGCGAAGCACCCGTGACAAACCGCAGAGGCGCTCGGACAGGATGGGATTGCGCTTGTGGGGCATCGCCGAGGAGCCCTTCTGCCCCGTGGCGAACGGCTCCTCGGCCTCACCCACCTCGCTGCGCGCGAGGTGGCGCACCTCGAGGGCGAACTGCTCCATCGTCGTGCCCAGTGCCGCGCAGGCGTAGAGGACCTCGGCGTGGCGGTCGCGAGCGACCACTTGGGTCGCGGGCACCGCGACGAGCCCGAGCCGGGTGCAGACCATCGCCTCGACAACCGGATCGATATTCGAATAGGTCCCGACCGCGCCCGAGAGCTTGCCGACCGCGATCCCCTTTCGCGCGTGCGCGGCGCGTTCGAGGTCGCGCTGGACCTGCAACGCGAAGAGCGAGAACTTGACGCCGTAGGTCGTCGGTTCGGCAGCCATGCCGTGCGTGCGTCCGGTGATGGGCCAGTCGATCGTCTCGACCGCCCGCGCCGTCAACGCGTCGCGAAGGGCCGTCGCCTCGGCGATGACGATGTCCATCGCGCTCGCCAGCACGCGGCAGAGCGCGGTGTCCACGACATCCGAGGACGTGAGACCGTAGTGGATCCAGGCGCCCTCGGGCATCCCGATCTTGGCCTGGACCAGGTCCACGAAGGCGGCGGTGTCGTGATTGGTGATCAGCTCACGCTCCGCGACTTCCGCGACGAAAGCCGCGTCGATGACGGGACGGCGCCGCCGCAGTTCGTCGACGTCGCCGCGGACCAGCACGCCCTGCTCGGCCAGCGCCTCGGCGACGAGCAGCTCGACCTCCAGCATCGTCTCGAAGCGGTTCTCGTCGCTGAAGAGTGCGGCCACGTCCTTGGGTGAGTACCTCGGAATCATCTGTCTCCTCTAGGCCACGTCACGGGCGATGTCGGTGCGCATGACCTTGCCCTCAAAGGTTACGAGCGTCGCCGCCACGTAGGCGCGTCGCCGAGCCTCGGCCATCGACTCGGCGACGCCGGTGACGGCGAGCACCCGTCCGCCCGCGGTCACGAAGCGGTTCTGATCGTCGCGCCGGGTGCCCGCGTGGAAGATGGTCACGCCTTCGAGGGGCGTGGCCAGCTGGCCGTCGTCACCGAGCCCGTGGATCACGTCGCCCTGGCGCGGGCTCGCGGGGTAGCCGTGCGACGCGAGCACCACGGTGACGGCGCTGCCCGAGGTCCGCGCCGACGATCCGTGCAGGCCCCCGGTCCCCACGCGCACCAGCAGGTCGTAGAGGTCCCCGCCGTAGAGCGGGGCGAGGACCTCCGCCTCGGGGTCCCCGAAGCGGACGTTGTACTCGAGCAGCTTGGGGCCCTCGCTCGTCAGCATCACGCCGGCGTAGAGCACACCGCGGAAATCGATGGAGCGCCTCGAGAGCTCCCTCAGTGTCGGGGCGATGATCGTGCGCATCACTTCACCGACCTGCTGGTCGCCCATCGACGCCATGGGCGCGTAGGCCCCCATGCCGCCCGTGTTGGCGCCTTGGTTGTCGTCGCCGACCCGCTTGAAGTCCTGGGCCGGCACGAGCGCCACCACGTCCGTACCGTCGCACAGCACCAGCAGCGAGCACTCCGGCCCGTCGAGGCCCTCTTCGATGACGATCGTCGTTCCGGCGCTGCCGAAGGCCGCGCCGCTCAGCTTGTCGCGGACGTCCGCGCAGGCCTCGTCGAAGTCATCGGTGACGAGCACGCCCTTGCCCGCGGCGAGGCCGTCGGTCTTGATCACGTACGGCGGCTTCGTCACGGCCAGGTGAGCGACCGCGCTCGCGGCGTCGCGAAACGTCGCGAAGGCCGCCGTCGGCACGTTCGCTGCCGCCAGGAACTCCTTCATGAAGGCCTTGGATCCCTCCAGCATCGCGCCGTCGCAGCCCGGCCCGACGACCGCCTTCCCCTGCGCCCGCAGGCGGTCGGCCAGGCCCTCCACGAGAGGCTGCTCCGGCCCGATCACGAAGAGGTCGGCGTCGAGCCCGGTGGCCGGCGTGTCGACGCACGCGATGCCGTGCGCGGCGATGCCGACGTTGCCCGGGGTGACGACGACCTCGGCGCTCATCGCGAGCGCCCACGCCAGCGCGTGCTCACGCGCACCCGATCCGACCACGACGCAGCGCCTCACGAGGGTCGCACGAATTGCTCTCGGCCCGGGCCCACCCCGACCACCGAGATCGTGACGCCGGTGGTGTCCTCCAGGAACTTCACGTAGCCCTTGGCGGCGCTGGGCAGCTGCCCGTACTCGGTGACTTCGGTGAGGTCGCTCTGCCATCCGGGAAGCACCTCGTAAATCGGCGTGACGTCGTGCAGGACCGACTGGTGGTACGGCGGGTAGTCGTAACGCACGCCGTTGGCCTCATAGCTCACGCAGACCTTGATCTCGTCGAGCGTGTCGAGCACGTCGAGCTTGGTCAGCGCCACTTCGGTCAGCGAGTTCAGCCGGGCGGCCTGGCGCGCCATGACGGCGTCGAACCATCCCACGCGGCGCCGGCGGCCGGTGTTGGTGCCGAACTCGTGTCCCCGCTCGACCAGCAGTTCGGCCATCTCGCCGTCCACCTCGGTCGGAAACGGTCCGGCCCCGACGCGAGTGACGTACGCCTTGGCGATCCCCACGATGCTGGTGAGGTCCCGGGGGCCCAGCCCCGATCCCGTGCAGGCGCCGCCGGCCACCGGGTTCGAGGAGGTGACGAAGGGGTACGTGCCGTGATCGAGGTCCAGGAACGTGGCCTGGGCCCCTTCGAGCAGTATCCTCTCGCCGCGGTCGAGCGCGTCGTGCACCATGCCCACCGTGTCGCCGATCATCGGCGCGATCCGCGGCGCGAGCTCGTCGAGGTACTTCTCGGCGATGTCCTTGGCGCTGATGGCCGGACGGTTGTAGATCTTGGTCAGGATCAGGTTCTTCTCGTGCAGGACGACGTTCAGCTTCTCGCGGAAGATCTTCGCGTCGAGCAGGTCCTGGACCCGCAGCCCGACCCGCGACGACTTGTCGGCGTACGCGGGACCGATGCCCCGCTTGGTCGTGCCGAGGGCGTTCTTGCCGAGGAACCGTTCGGTGAGCCGGTCGAGCTCCTGGTGGTAGGGCATGATCAGGTGCGCATTGCCCGAGACGACGAGTTTCGAGACGTCGATGCCCTTGGCGATCAGCCGGTCGAGCTCGGCCAGCAGCACCGCGGGGTCGACCACGACACCGTTGCCGATGACGGGAGTGATGTGGGGGTAGAGCACCCCGGAGGGGACGAGCTGGAGCGCGAAGGCCTCGCCGTCGACGACAATCCGGTGTCCGGCGTTGTGGCCGCCCTGGTAGCGAACGACCATGTCCATGTCACGGGCGAGGAGGTCGGTCAACTTCCCCTTGCCTTCGTCACCCCACTGGGTACCGACTACGACGGTTGCGGGCACTGGACTCCCTCGAGATGGCCTCGTTGCAGGCCAAGCCTATCGCAAGGGTTTTGCGGTCCCGTCGCCCGTCAGCGGAACGTCAGCACCCCGTCGGCCTCGTCGACCGTGACGGTATCGCCGGGGTGGTAGTCGCCCTCGAGCACCGCGAGCGCGAGGGGATCCTCGACGCGACGCTGGATCACCCGCTTCAGCGGGCGCGCCCCGTAGTGCGGATCGAAGCCCTCGCGCGCCAGGACCTCCGCCGCTCCCGGCGTCACCTCGAGGCCAAGATGGCGTTCGGCGAGCCGGCTGCGCAGCCGGCCCAGCTGGATGCCCACGATCACCGCCAGGTCCTTCTCGTCCAGGGACCGGAACCGGATGATGTCGTCGATCCGGTTCACGAACTCGGGCCGGAAGAAGTCCTGGGGGTCGCCGGCCAGGTTGCTCGTCATGATGAGTACCACGTTGGTGAAGTTGACCGTCCGGCCCTGGCCGTCGGTCAGGCGCCCGTCGTCGAGCAGCGCCAGGAGGATGTTGAACACGTCGGGGTGCGCCTTCTCGATCTCGTCGAGCAGGACCACCGCGTAGGGACGGCGCCTCACGGCCTCGGTGAGCTGGCCGCCCTCCTCGTAGCCCACGTACCCCGGAGGGGCGCCGACGAGGCGGCTGACCGAGAACTTCTCCATGTACTCGCTCATGTCGAGCCGCACCATGGCCTTGTCGTCGTCGAAGAGGTACTCCGCCAGGGCGCGGGCCAGTTCGGTCTTGCCAACACCGGTGGGTCCCACGAACAGGAACGAGCCGATCGGGCGGTTCGGATCGGAGAGGCCGGCGCGCGACCGGCGGATCGCGTTGGCGACCGAAGAGACCGCCTCGTCCTGGCCGACGACGCGAGTGTGCAGCAGCGACTCCATGCGCAGCAGCTTGTCGACCTCGCCCTCGAGGAGCTTGGAGACCGGCACGCCCGTCCAACGGCTGACCACCTCGGCGATGTCCTCCGCGTCCACCTCCTCCTTCAGGAACGCGCCGTTGGCTTGCAGCTCCGCCAGCTCGCCCGTCGCCTGGTCGATGGTCCGCTCCAGCTCGGGGATGGTGCCGTAGCGCAGCGCGGCCGCGCCGTTCAGGTCGCCGCCCCGCTCGAGGCGCTCGGCCTCGGCGCGGCGGTCTTCGAGCTCGTGCTTGGCGGTGCGGATCTTCTCGATGGCCTGCTTCTCGGCCTGCCACCTGGCCGCGAGCCCGTCGGACTTCTCGCGCTGGTCGGCCAGCTCCTCGTCCAGCTTGGACCTGCGCTCGAGCGACGCCGCGTCGGTTTCGCCCTCGAGGGCCACGCGCTCGATCTCGAGCTGGCGGATGCGCCGAATCACGACGTCGAGCTCGGTGGGCATCGAGTCGATCTCGATGCGCAGCTTGGACGCGGCCTCGTCCATGAGGTCGATCGCCTTGTCGGGCAGGAATCGGTTGGCGACGTAGCGCTGGGACAGGCTCGCCGCCGCCACCAGGGCCGCGTCCTGGATCCGCACTCCGTGGTGCACCTCGTAGCGCTCCTTCAGGCCTCGCAGGATCGCCACGGTGTCCTGCACCGACGGTTCGCCGACGAACACCTGGGCGAAGCGACGCTCCAGCGCGGCGTCCTTCTCGATGTACTGGCGATACTCGTCCAGCGTGGTGGCGCCGATGAGCCGCAATTCGCCACGGGCGAGCAGCGGCTTGATCATGTTGCCGGCGTCCATCGCCCCTTCGCTGGCCCCCGCTCCCACGATCGTGTGCAACTCATCGATGAAGGTGATGACCTCGCCGCCCGCGTCCTGGATCTCCTTCAGGACCGCCTTCATCCGCTCCTCGAACTCGCCGCGGTACTTGGCGCCGGCCACCATCGAACCGAGGTCGAGCGCGATCACCCGGCGGTTTCGCAGCGACTCGGGCACGTCGCCCTCGATGATCCGCAGCGCGAGGCCCTCGACGATGGCGGTCTTTCCCACACCGGGCTCGCCGATGAGCACGGGGTTGTTCTTGGTGCGCCGCGACAGCACCTGGATGACCCGACGGATCTCGTCGTCGCGGCCGATGACGGGGTCGAGCTTGCCGGCCTTCGCGAGGTCGGTGAGGTCGCGCCCGTACTTCTCGAGCGACGCGAAGGTCCCTTCGGGGTTCTCCGACGTGATGCGCGCCGACCCGCGAATGCCGCGCAGCGCCTGGAGGAGAGCCTCGCGGGTCGTGCCGAGCAGGTCCGCCCAGGCCACGATGACGTGATCGACCGACAGGAAGTCGTCGCCGAGGTCGGCGCGAAGCTCGTCGGCCGCCTCGAGTCCCTCGCGCGCCTCGACCGAGAGGCCCGGCTGGGAACCGCCGACGGTTCGCGGTTCGCCGGCCACCCTCTCGCTGAGCGCCGACGCCGTGGCCACCGGGTCGATGTTCGCCGCGGCGAGCAACGGTCGCGCGACCCCGTCGGACTGATTCAGTAATGCGAGCAGAAGGTGCGCCGGCGTGACGAACGGGTTGCCGGCCGCCTGGGCCTGGGTGGTGGCCGCCTGGAAGGCCTCGCGGGTCTTCAGGGTCCATCGTTGGGGGTCAAGGGTCATGGTCTACCTCCCTACCGGCGACGTTGCGCCTCGATGTACAGCGCGATCGTATTCTGCACGGGCACCAGGTCGCGCCGGTACTGGCGATGGGTCTGCTCGACGTTCGACTTCGCCTCGCTGGCGAGATCGATCATCCGCTCGTCGCGGGCGGCGAGTTCGGCCTCGAGGGCCATGATGCGCTTCACCCCTTCGAGGTTGACCCCCTGGTTGGTGAGTTCCTGGATCCGGCGCAGCGCCACCAGGTCGGCGTCGGAGAATCGGCGCGACCCGCCGCTGGTGCGGCGCGGCTTCAGCAGCCCGTTCCTCTCGTAGTTGCGCAGGGTCTGGGGGTGCACGCCCGCGATCTCGGCGAAGACCGAGATGACGTAGACGGCGTGGTGCTGCTGGCGTTCGGTCATCGGCTCGCCTCCCCGTCCAGGGTGCTCGCCAGCCGCTCGACCAGCGTACGCTGCTCCTTGTTGAGCTTCTTGGGAATGGCCACGTCGATCGTGACCAGCAGGTCGCCCGCCGGATGCTTGCCGGCGGCAGGCACTCCGCGACCCCTCACCCGCATGGTGGTCCCCGACTGGGTTCCCGCCGGCACCTTGAGCGTCACGGGCTCGTCGAGCGTCTCCACCTCGACGGTCGTTCCGAGCATGACCTGGGTCACCGACACGGGCACGCTGGTCGTCACGTGACGACCGCGCCGTCCGAATCGGCTGTCCGGGCTCACGTGCACGTCAACGAAGAGGTCGCCGGGCGCTCCGCCGTGGCTGCCGGGGTTGCCCTTGGCCTTCAAACGGATTCGCTGCCCGTCGATCACGCCGGCGGGGATGCGCACGTTCACCCGGCGTGACGACGGCTCGCGTCCAGTCCCGTGGCAGGTGGCGCACGGCGTGACGATGCGTCCGCCGCGCCCCTGGCAGAGCGTGCAGACGCTCGACATTGCGAAGGGGCCCTGGTCGTCGTTGATCGTGCCGCGCCCGCCGCAGCGTTCACAAGTGGCGAATCCGCTCCCCGGGGCCGCTCCCCGGCCGCCGCAACTGTGGCATGGCTCGTTGCTGGGCAGGTTGACGGTGGTGGTCACTCCGACCACCGCGTCACGGAAGCCCAGATGCAGCGCCGTCTCGAGGTCTGCGCCGCGCTGGGCGCGGTTGCGGCGCCCGCCGCCGAATAGGCCACCGAAGATGTCGCCCAGGTCGCCCAGGTCGCCGCTGGTGAAGTTGAAGCCCCCGGGGGTCTGCCCCCCGGGCGACCCGAAGCCGGCCGCCGCCGGGCCGAGCCGGCGGACCTCGTCGTACTCCTTGCGCTTGGCCGCGTCGCCGAGCACGTCGTAGGCGCCGGAAACCTCCTTGAACTTCTCCTCGGAACCGGGATTGGTGTCGGGGTGGAGCTCCTTGGCCAGCTTGCGGTACGCGCGCGTGACCTCCTTGTCGGTCGCGGAGGCGGTCAGACCGAGAATCTTGTAGTAGTCCTTGTCGAACCACTCCCGTTCGGCCATTTAGCCCATCACTCTCACCATGGCCGGGCGCAGCACCGCACCCTTCCACCGGTAGCCCGCCCGCAGCACCTCGTCGATGACCTGCTCGCCTTCGCCCTCGCCATCATCCGCGATGTGCGCCACGGCGTCGTGGACCTGGGGATCGAAGGCGGTGCCGACGACGTCGATGCGTTCGAGGCCCTCCTTGGCGAGGGTGTCGAGCAGAAGGCTGCGCGCCTGGCTCAGCGCAGCGGACTCCTCGGATCCCGAGGAGTCGAAGTGGGCCATGGCGTAGTCGAAGGCGTCGAGCACCGGCAGCAGCTTGGCCACGAGATCGCCCTGGGCGCGCGCACCGGCCTCCACCGACGACTTGGCAACCCGCTTGCGGTAGTTCTCGAAATCGGCCTGCAGGTGCTGGAGCGTGTTGAGGTACTCGTCACGTTCGCGCTGGGCTTCGCCCAGCTCGTCGACGATGTGGATGACGGCTTCCTCCGAAGCCGCCACCACGTCGCTCTCGAAGACTTCGTCGCTCATGTCAGTCGACGATCTCGGCGTCGACGATCTCGTCGTCGTTGCTCTGCGGAGCCGACGCACCCGTGTCGGCGTTCGCCTTCGCGGCCTCCTCATAGAGGCGCTGGCTGAATCCCTGGCTCGTGGTCAGCAGCTTCTCGGTCGCGTTCTTGATCGCCTCGATGTCGGTTCCGTCGAGGACCTCCTTCAGGGCGTTCAGCGCCCCTTCGACGTCGTCGCGCTCAGTGCCCTGGAACGACTCCGCCTGGTCCTTCAGCAGCTTCTCGGTCTGGTACACCAGGCCGTCGGCGTTGTTGCGGACCTCGGCCTCGGCCCGGCGCTGACGGTCCTCTTCGGCGTGGGCCTCGGCGTCTCGGACCATGCGGTCGATCTCGTCCTTGGAGAGCGACGAACCGCCCGTGATGGTCATCGACTGGGTGGTGCCGGTCGCGGTGTCCTTGGCCGAGACGTGCACGATGCCGTTGGCGTCGATGTCGAAGGTCACCTCGATCTGGGGCACTCCGCGCTGGGCGGGCGGGATGCCGACCAGCTGGAACTTGCCCAGCGTCTGGTTGTAGGAGGCCATCTCGCGCTCACCCTGGAGCACGTGCACCTCGACCGATGGCTGATTGTCGTCGGCGGTCGTGAAGATCTGCGACTTCTTGGTGGGTATAGTCGTGTTGCGCTCGATGATCCGGGTCATGACGCCGCCCTTGGTCTCGATGCCCAGCGACAAAGGCGTCACGTCAAGCAGCAGGATGTCCTTGACGTCGCCCTTCAGGACTCCGGCCTGGACCGCGGCGCCGATGGCCACGACCTCGTCGGGGTTCACGCTCTTGTTCGGCTCCTTGCCGGTCACCTTATTCACGAGGTCCTGGACGGCCGGGATGCGCGTCGAACCACCGACCAGTATGACGTGGTCGATCTTGTCGACGGTGAGCCCGGCGTCCTTGATGGCCTGGTCGAACGGCTTGCGGCAGCGCTCCACCAGGTCCGCGGTCAGCTCGTTGAACTTCGAGCGGCTGAGCTTGATGTCGAGGTGCTTGGGGCCCTCGGCCGTCGCGGTCACGAACGGCAGGTTGATCGTGGTCTCCTGGACCGACGAGAGCTCGATCTTGGCCTTCTCCGACGCCTCCTTGAGGCGCTGGACGGCCATCTTGTCCTTGGAGAGGTCCACGCCCTCGGTGTCCTTGAACGACTTGACGAGCCAGTGCATCACGGCGTCGTCCCAGTCGTCGCCACCGAGGTGGGTGTCGCCGTGGGTGGACTTCACCTCGAAGACGCCGTCGGCGATGTCGAGCACGGACACGTCGAACGTCCCGCCACCGAGGTCGAAGACGAGCACGGTTTGCTCCTGGCCGCCCTTGTCGAGGCCGTAGGCGAGCGCGGCGGCAGTGGGCTCGTTGACGATGCGCAGGACCTCGAGCCCGGCTATCTGGCCAGCCTCTTTCGTGGCGGTGCGCTGGGCGTCGTTGAAGTAGGCCGGTACGGTGATGACGGCCTGGGTCACGGTGTCGCCCAGGTACGCCTCGGCGTCGCGCTTGAGCTTCTGGAGGATTCGCGCCGAAATCTCCTGCGCGGTGTACTTGGTGCCGTCGATGTCGACGCTCCAGCCCTCGCCCATGTGGCGCTTGACCGAGCGGATGGTCCGCTCTGGGTTCGTGATCGCCTGACGCTTGGCCACCTCGCCGACGAGGACCTCGCCGGTCTTCGAGAAGCCAACGACCGACGGGGTCGTGCGACCGCCCTCCGCGTTGGGGATGACGACGGGCTCGCCCGCCTCCAGGACGCTGACCACCGAGTTGGTGGTTCCCAGGTCGATTCCGACTGCCTTAGCCATACATGCTCCTTAGGTTCTGGTCCCGCCTCGCCGGACCCTCCGGGAAGATGAAACTCGTACAATCAAGACTACAGAGTTGAGCCTCTGCTTGTCAAGAAAACTTCCACCGTTCTATGCAACCAACTCAGACGCCTGAAATTCAGGGCTTCCTCAGGCCTGTCGACTCGGGTGCCTTTGGACAGTCCCCGGTGCGCTCGGTACGCTATTCGGGTGCCCGATCTGATACTTCTTCGCCATGGCCAGTCCGAATGGAACCAGCTCAACCTGTTCACGGGCTGGCAGGACGTGGACCTGACCAGCCAAGGAGAGGACGAGGCCCGCGGCGCCGGTCAACTGCTCGCCGGCGAGGACGGTCTCGACCTGCGCGTGCTGCACACGTCGGTGCTCACGCGGGCCATCCGCACCGCCGAGATCACCCTGCACGTCGCGGGTCGCTCGTGGCTGCCGGTCAAGCGCAGCTGGCGGCTCAACGAGCGCCACTACGGGGACCTCACCGGCAAGGACAAGAAGGAGACCGCCGACCAGTTCGGCATGGAACAGGTCAAGCTCTGGCGCCGCTCGTACAACGTGCCGCCGCCGCCGCTGCCCGACGGCGACCCGCGCGCCA
>Ga0224534_1000086_pt1 | contig 61715 bp, 54 predicted proteins | sample 714E12024metaG_FD_172012 | JGI IMG/M metagenome (GOLD analysis project Ga0224534, IMG submission 172012) | Peat soil microbial communities from Stordalen Mire, Sweden - 717 E1 20-24 | ecosystem: Environmental > Terrestrial > Soil > Wetlands > Peat | place: Sweden: Norrbotten County, Stordalen... | reverse complement strand
TTCGTGTGCTCAGTTTCCGGTGCTTTGTGACCAACACGAGGCTGCAACTGCCGACAGCACACTGCTATCTCGCTTCATCGAGCTTTGGGACAGGTCCGCTTTCCAGTTCGGACCCGCGCACCTAGTCACGCTTTGTGCGTCAGCCACCATGAGATTCAGCGCGGTGACCAGTCCTTTGAGCGCGAGGTCAATCGAGTGTGAAGGCGGGACCTCTAGCTGCAAGACAGTCATTGCCGCGATCACGCGCTCTTGACCGTCCTCGATCTCCTCCTTGCGTGCTCCCCTCCCGTCAGCCCTTCAGGACGAATTCCTCGGACTCCTCGGCCACGAACAAGTGGACCTCGTCTGCGAGCAGCGGGTGCGCCTCGAGAGTCGGGTCCTCGTCGACGATCGCCTCGGCCACCCGCCGGGCCGCCCGGACCAGCGACTTGTCCCGGCGAAGCGACGCGAGGCGCAGATCGCTCCTGCCCTTCTGCCGTATCCCGAAGACGGTGCCCTCGCCCCGAAGCTCGAGGTCGACCTCTGCCAGCTCGAACCCGTCGCTGGAAGCCTCGAGAGCGCGCAGTCGCCTTTCCGCCCCATCGGTCACGGCCTCGGCCAAGAGGTAGCACCACGACCTGTCAATTCCGCGGCCGACTCTGCCCCGGAGCTGATGGAGCTGGGCAATGCCGAAGCGGTCCGCGTCCTCGATCACCATCACGGTCGCGTTCGCCACGTCGACGCCGACCTCTATGACCGTCGTGGCAACGAGCACCTGCAGCTCGCCGCGCCGGAAGGCGGCCATCGTGAGCTCCTTCTCCTTCGAGGCAAGCTGCCCGTGGAGCAGCCCGACAGCGAACCCGGCGAGCTCGCCGGAGGAAAGCCGCGCATGCTCCTCCACGACCGATTTCGGCGGTTGCCTGGGGGTCTCCTCGGCCCCGAGGCCGAGGCCGGCGATGGGCAGCGTCGGGGTCCGGACGCGCCCGGCCTCGCGATGAGGCTCCGGCTCGTAGTCCTCGGTCTCGTAGTCCTCGGGCTTGCGTGCCGCCTGCGGGGGTTCGGGCTCCTCGTCCTCGGGTTGTCCCCCGCCCACGAGCGGGCAGATGACATAGGCCTGGTGGCCGGCCGTGATCTCCTTGCGCACCCGCTGCCACGCAGAGGCGTACTCGTCGGGCCCGTTCAGCCAAGCGGTGGTCACCGGCGTCCGCCCGACCGGCAGCTCGTCCAGGACAGTCTGGTCGAGGTCGCCGTAGACCGTCATCGCGGCGGTGCGCGGGATTGGGGTCGCGGTCATCACGAGCACGTCAGGGTGCCGGGAGCCCTGCTCGGCCTCGGGAGTCCCGCTTGGGCCTTCACCCGCGCCGGTGCCATCGCCGGCGACGGTCGCGGGGCCCTTCTCCCTCAGTGCCGCCCGCTGCTCGACGCCGAATCGGTGCTGCTCGTCGATCACAACGACTCCGAGCGAGCGGAAACGGATGTTGTCTGTCAACAAGGCGTGCGTGCCCACGACGAGGTCCAGGCTCCCGTCCAATAGATCGGCTTGGATCTTCGCCCGTTCGCCTCCGGTGGTCCGGTTCGTGAGCAGTGCGACCTCGAGCGGGCGCGCCCCTCCTATGTGGGCGCTGTCTGTGACCTCCAACCCGGCCAGGAAGTTGCGAGCGGCAAGGTAGTGCTGCTCGGCGAGCACTTCTGTCGGGACCATGAGGGCGCCCTGATGGCCGCCCTGCACACCGTAAAGAAGGCTCGCCAGTGCCACGACCGTCTTGCCGGCGCCGACGTCGCCCTGCAGGAGGCGGTGCATCGGGTGCGAAGCGGCGAGATCAGCGGCCACCTCCCGGATCGCCCTGTCTTGGGCTCCGGTCAGCCGGAACGGCAGGCGCCCGAGGAATTCGTCGACGAGGCTCGCCTTGCCGAAGCCCGGCGTGACGACGTGAGGGATCCCGGGGGCTTGGGTCGCGGCGGCACGTTTCTTCATGACGAGGATGAGCTGGAGCCTCAGCAGCTCGTCGAAGGCGAGGCGGCGCCTGGCGACGTCTTTCTCCTCGAAGCTCTCGGGGGCGTGTATCCCCCGGAACGCCTCCGTGCGTCCAGCCAGGCTGAGCTCGTCGATCACCTGCGGTGGCAGGACCTCTGCCAGTCGCCCCGTGCGTTCCAGCGCCTCGGCGACATACGAGGCGATCTCGGGCGAGCCGATCTTGGCCTTTCCCGACTGCGGGTACACGGGCACGAGACGGCCCGTCTGGTCGCCGACGAGGTCCACGACCGGGTTGGTCATCTGGCGGCCGCCCCGGTAGATCTCTGTGCGGCCGAAGACGACGACCTCCAAGCCGATCGCCAATTGGCGGACCCGCCAAGGCTGGTTGAAGAACACGATGGTGAGCTGCCCGGTGGCGTCCTCGACGACAGCTTGCACCATCGGCTTGCCGCGGCTGGTGCGGCGAGCCGACACGCGTCGCACCGTTGCGGTCACCATCGCCTCGTCGTTCTCGGCGAGCGCGGCGATCTCGGACTGATGCCGGCGGTCGATGTAGCGACGTGGGTAGTGCATCAGCAGGTCCAGCACCGTTTCGATGCCCATCGACTCGAGGCCCGCGGCTTTGCGCGCTTTGACGCTGCGCAGCTCGATCACGCCCTTGTTCCCGAGAAACCGCAACGTGCGGCCTCCCGCCGCTCCGCTCACTCGACCGAGACGAGGAACGGGTAGAGCGGCTGGCCCCCGCGGTGCAGCTCGAGGGATATGCCCGGCCGATGCTCGTGCAGCCACTCGGTGACTCGCCGGGTATCGGCCGAGGTCGCGCCCGCTCCCTCGATCAGGGTCACGATCTCGTCGCCGTCATTGAGCAGCTTGCCGATAAGGCCACAGGTGGCCTCCGGGAGCGTTCCGGCGACCGACTCGATCCCGCTGCGCGAGAGCCCAATCCAGTCCCCGGCCTCGATACGGCCGGCCGCCGAGTCACTCGCGCGGACTGCTCGGGTCACCTCCCCCGCGCGCACCCGGCCGGCGGCCGCCTGCATGGCGCTTGCGTTCTCCTCGCCGGTGGCCCCAGGGTCGTACTCGAGGAGTGCGGCAAAGCCCTCCTGGATGCCGGAGGTCTCGACGACGAACGCCGGCCTGCGCGACAGCTCGCACGCCTGTTCGGCCACAGCCACGATGTTCTTGTTGTTAGGGAGGATCACCACCTCGGCACCCGGGACGGACTCGACGACCTCGAGGATCTGTGCAGTGGACGGGTTCATCGACTGCCCCCCGGCCACGATGTGGTGGACACCGAGCGAGTAGAAGATGCGGCGGATCCCGTCGCCCGTCGCCACGGCGACGACTGAGGTCACCGGCGCAGGCTCCTCGACGCTCGGCGCTGCGCCGGTGTCGAGCTCGGCCGCGCGGCGCACCCACGACTCCTCCTCAACCTGGTCGAGCAGGTCGGTGACGCGTATGTCGCGTGGGCGCCCTACGTCGAGTGCCGCTTCGAGTGCCGCCCCGATGTCGTCAGTGTGTATGTGGCAGTTCCACAGGCCGTCGCCGCCGACGACGACGATCGAGTCACCGATACCCGCCCAGACGCTCTTGAACGCCCCGAGCGTCTCGTCGGGAGCCTCGAGGAAGTACATGACCTCGTAACGCACGCCTGCCCCACCCGCGGCTTCGCCGTTGGCCGAGCTTGCGGGCCGGACCCTCGGGCCGTCGTGATCTGATGCGTCCTGCCCGGCCGCGCCGCGGCTCGCACCGGCGAAGCCGCCTGCGATCTGGGTGGAGAGGTCACCTGCAAAGCCACGGGCGACCTTGTCGGCGACCTCGGGAGGCAATGGCAGGCGATCGGCGGTGGGCCGCCCGTCGAGCACGTGCAGGAAGGCGTCGTACAGCAGCACGAGGCCCGCCCCGCCTGCGTCGACCACACCGGCCTGCGCGAGCACCGGCAACAGCTCGGGCGTGCGCCACAGCGACGAGACGGCGGCTTCCCTCGCCGCCTCGAATACCTCCAGCAAGTCCCCACCGGTGCTCTCGTCGACCTGCCGCGCTGCTGCTGCCGCGTCGGCGGCGACGGTCAGCATCGTGCCTTCGACGGGGCGCATGACCCCGGCTCGCGCTGCCGCGCTGCCCTCTGAGAGGGCGACAGCGGCCTCGTGTGCCCCGACCACATGGCAGGGAGCGAACGTGCCCGAGATACCGCGGAGGATCTGACAGAGGATGACTCCCGAGTTGCCTCGTGCCCCCATGAGCGACCCGCTCGCGATGGCCCGGCATGCGGCGCCCATCGCGCCACCGTCCGCGGTCTCGAGGTCCAGGCCGTCCAGAGCTTTGACCACGCTCTCGACAGTGAGAGCCATGTTCGTGCCGGTGTCGCCATCGGGGACCGGATAGACGTTCAGCCGGTTCACGACGCTACGGTGGCGCTCCAAACCCTCGGAAAAGGCGCGCATGACCTTCACGAGGCGCTCGGGAGTCAGACCGGCAGCGAGATCGGCTTCTGCGGGCTGACCGGTCACCGGTTCACAACGCGGCCTGGCGGAACCGGTGGTCGCGGGTCAGTCTCGCACGGCGCCATTCCAATGGATGCTAACGTCACCCTTCGTCCATTTGCAGGAACTCTCTCTCGAGGAACGCGTCAACGTGGCAGCCGTATGCGAGATCTGTGGGAAGCACCCGGGCTTCGGGATGAACGTGTCCCACTCCCATCGGCGCACCAAGCGCCGGTGGGACCCGAACATCCAGCGCGTTCGCGCGCTGGTGAACGGGACCCCGACCCACCTGAACGTGTGCACCTCGTGCATCCGTGCGGGCAGGGTCGTCAAGCCGCCGCGGCGGATCCTCGCCGAGCACCCGGCCTGAGCCGCATGCTCGGTAGAGCGGCACGCTCACCTGCGCCACGCGCTCAGCGGAGGCGGTGCTCCCACCCCGAAGCAGGCAAAGGCTCGTCGCCGATGCGCCGCAGCCTTGGGTCCGAGACGCACACGCCTATCCGGATGGGCGGCCGTAGACTCGCGGCCTCGAACGCCCTCGCGACCGCGCCGGGTTCACGGGCAGCGAAGACAAGCTCGTAATCCTCGCCGCCAGCCAGAGCGTCGTCACGAGTCGCCCCCTCCGCCGTCGGGACCGCGTCAACCAGGACGCCGACCCCCGAAGCAGTCGCAAGGCGGTCGAGATCGATCCCGAGCCCGTCCGAGACGTCGATCATCGCCGTCGCCCCGCCTGTCGAAGCTGCCAGTCCCTCGGCTACGCGAGCGACGGGTCGCCGGTAGGCGGCGGCAAGCTCCGGGGGCGCCGCCGGGACGCAGGCCGGTTGCGCCATCCCTGTGAGACCTGCCTGCGCTGTCGCGCCACGGCCTGCCTGGGCTCGCAAGGCCCTGAGCCCCGCTGCCGACCGGCCGAGGGTCCCGGTAACGAACAGCAGGTCGCCCGGGCGGGCATTGGAGCGAAGAATCGCTTCCCGACCCCCCGTGGTACCGGTGACGGCCACCGAGACGACAAGACACGGACCGGAGGAGAGGTCGCCGCCGACGATGGCGCACTCGTAGGCCGCTGCGGCCTCGGCGAGGCCGCGAGTCAGGGCGTCGATCATGGCAGCACTTGCGCCCACGACCGTCACAAGCGCGTGCAGGGGTCGTCCGCCCATCGCAGCGATGTCGCTCACGTTGACGGCCAGCGCCTTCCAGCCCACGTCCGCCGCGTCGACGAGGTCGAGGTCGAAGTGCACGCCTTCGACCACGGTGTCGGCTGCGAGGAGCAGAGACTCGCCTCCGGGCCCGGCAACCACCGCGGCATCGTCGCCGATCCAGGTCTCACCGTCGGGTGGTTGCGGCAAGCCACGCCGGATGCTCTCGATCGCGGCGATTTCGCCGTTGGTACCTGACATAAGTCCGGACGCTACTTCGCCAAAGGGTGGCGCGATCCGCCGGGCAAGCGTGGCCGGGCGATTTGGGAGCATGCCGAATGCTCGCCTACGATCGCACAATGACAGAGACTCGCAACCGCAAGCTTCTTGACTGGGTGGACGATGTCGCTGCCCTCACTCAGCCCGACCGGGTCGAGTGGTGCGACGGTTCGGCTGACGAGTACGAACGGCTCTGTGGGCTGCTCGTGGACCGGGGGACATTCACGAGGCTGTCGGATGCAAAGCGCCCCAACAGCTACTGGGCCCACTCGGACCCGGCCGACGTTGCCCGTGTCGAGGACCGTACCTTTGTATGCCCGAGGAATCCGAAGGACGCTGGCCCTAACAACAACTGGGTTGACCCTAGCGAGATGCGCGCGACCTTGACGGAGTTGTTCCGGGGGGCGATGCGGGGCCGGACCATGTACGTCGTGCCTTTCTGCATGGGTCCGCTCGGATCTCCCATCGCGCATGTCGGCGTTGAGATCACCGACTCGCCGTATGTGGTCGTGAACATGCGCATCATGACGAGGATGGGCGCGGGGGCGCTCGAGGTAATAGGCGATGACGGTGGGTTCGTTCCGTGCCTGCACTCGGTCGGTGCCCCTCTCGATGCCGGACAGCACGACGTGGCGTGGCCCTGCAACCCTGAGCACATCTACATCAGCCACTTCCCCGAGACGCGTGAGATCTGGTCCTTCGGTTCCGGCTACGGGGGCAATGCCCTGTTGGGCAAGAAGTGCTTTGCGCTGCGGATCGCGTCGGTGATTGGGCGCGACGAAGGCTGGATCGCAGAGCACATGCTGATCTTGAAGCTGACCTCGCCTGCCGGTGTGGTCAGCTACATGGCCGGGGCCTTCCCTTCGGCCTGCGGCAAGACAAATCTCGCCATGCTCGTCCCGACGATTCCGGGCTGGAAGGTCGAGACGATCGGGGACGACATCTGTTGGATGAAGGTCGGGCCGGACGGGATGCTCCGGGCGATCAATCCGGAGGCTGGTTTCTTCGGCGTGGCGCCCGGCACGAACATGGTGACCAACCCGAATGCGGTGCTCACACTGGCGGCCAACTGCATCTTCACGAACACCGCGCTCACCGACGACGGTGACGTCTGGTGGGAGGGCCTGACCACAGAGCCTCCGGCGCATTGCACCGACTGGCGGGGCAATGAGTGGACGCCAGAGACGCCAACGCCCGCAGCGCACCCGAATTCACGCTTCACCGTTCCAGCCAGCCAGGATCCGGCTATCGCGACCGAGTGGGAGGACCCGAATGGTGTTCCGATCTCGGCCATCCTCTTCGGCGGCAGGCGCGCTTCGGTCGTCCCGCTCGTCCACGAGGCTTTCGACTGGACACACGGCGTCTTCCTGGGCTCGATCATGGCTTCGGAGACCACGGCCGCTGCCACGGGCGCCGTAGGCGAACTGAGACGTGACCCATTCGCGATGCTGCCGTTCTGCGGCTACAACATGGCCGACTACTGGACCCACTGGCTGTCGCTCCGGGACCGGATCGACGAGGCGAAGCTGCCCAGGGTCTTCTATGTCAACTGGTTCCGGAAAGCCGCGGACGGGCGCTTCTTGTGGCCCGGCTTTGGGGAGAACTCCCGCGTGCTCGAGTGGGTCTTCGAGCGCTGCGTGGGCCGCGGCGAGGTCGTCGAGACTCCAATCGGCTATCTGCCGGCACCAGGCACGATCGACACCGAAGGGCTGGATGTCTCCGAGGAGGACATGACCGAGCTGCTGCGAGTCGACAGCGACGAGTGGCTGGCGGAGCTGCCCTCCATAACCGAGTACTTCGCGCGGTTCGAGGATCGGCTACCGCCCGCCCTCACCGACCAACTCGAGGGGCTCCACACGCGCCTGGGCTGACCTTGCGCGAACGTCGTCTCCCGCGACTGGCGAGGTGCCTCTCGAACCGATCTCGGCGCAGGCAGCGCGTGCGGACGGCAAGCCCGTACCTGCCGGCGGATGCTGCTCAGTTCAGCGACGTGCCCGGCAGGTCGGCCTGGCCTGCCCGAGGTTGCGCGAGACGGCTCTCGGACACGGCACGTCGCATCGAGACATGGAACCCTGCCGCGACTGCGCAGGTCACGCCTATCAAGACGTCCCCCGCCTGCAGGGAGAAGCCGACGACCACGGCCAACAGTGCGCACAGCACCCAGACGAGCTGCAGCTGTGTCTCGAACCTGGCGAAGGCGCGCCCGAGCTGTGCCGGGGGCACGTGTCGCTGCGCGATCGAGTCGAACGACGGCTTTGCCGCGGTGGTTGCAAAGCCGATGGCGAAGGTGAGCAGCGGCTGCGCCCACAAAGAGCCCAGGATCGCGACGAGGACGCCGATCAACGCAGACAGCATCAGCGAGTAGAGGATCAGCTGCTGCTCGGACAGGTACCTGCGAAGGACAGGCACGAGAAGCGAGCCGAGCAGCGAACCAATTGCGCTTGTCAGCAGCACGAAGCCGAACCACCATGTCGCGGCGTGGAGATCGCGCAGTGCGAACGCCAGGAAGAAAGTGAGGAAGCCGACCGCGCCCCTGATCACCGACATCGCCGCGAGCGCGAGCACGACCTCGGGAACATAGAGCGGGAGCCCCAGCCGCTGGCGCTCTCGAGCGACGTTGATCCGCACCTGACGTTCGCGGTCGGTCGGGGGCGGCCGCTCATAGAGCGGGCGCCCGGCTCCTTGTGGCCAGTGGCCCTTGCCTGGAACCGGTGGTCCCAAGATGGGCTGGCCATCGGGTGTCGCCGCTGCCGGCTTGGCGAGGACCACGCCGACGGTCTTGGGAAGACGCACCGCGGCCACGCCTCCCAGAAGGAACACGACGAACGCGAGCCGCAGCACCCAGGGAGCCCCAAGCTGTAGGAGGCCCACCGCCACGGGAGAGGTCACGAAGCCCGCGAGAGAGGCGAGCACGGCAAGCTTCGCGTTCGCACTCGCGAGATCGTCCTTCGTCTCGGTCATGGACGGCACGAGTGCAGCCTTGGCAACCAGGTAGAGCTTCGAGAACACAAGAACGCCGAACGCCTCCGGGAACAGGAGCAGCCCTTTGATGTCATGGGCCATCATGAGGACCAGGACGGCGCTGCCGACCGATGCGATCGCCATGCTCGTGCGCCTTGCGTAGCTGCCCCGGTCGAGCAGCGGGCTGAGGGCCGGTGCAACGACGGCGAACGGCGTGATCGTGAGCAGCAGGTAGAGCACGACCTTGTCCTTGGCCGCCTCCGGCGAGATCGTGAAGAACAGGGTCCCCGCGAGCGAGATGGTCACGAGTGTCGAGCCCACCGAGAAGATGGTGTGGATCAGCGCGAGCCTGCCGAAGGGCTGGGACTGGTCGAACAGATCGTGGACGGCGCTGCGGACGAGCCGGGTGAAGCGAGCCCAACGCGCGGAGCTGTCCACGTTGCCATGGTACGTGTCGGCCCATCGCTTCCGGACCCCGCTACGATGCGCGCACACCAAGGACGAGGAGGTCACCAGTGGGAGTTCGGGCCTACGTGCTGATCCAGACAGAAGTTGGCAAGGCGGCCGCGGTCGCAACGAAGGTGGCAGAAATACCCGGGGTGGTGCGCGCAGAGGATGTGACAGGCCCCTACGACGTCATAATTCAGGCCGAAGCCGACACGGTGGACGACCTGGGCAAGATAGTCGTCAGTCGGGTGCAGCTCATCGAGGGCATCACGCGGACGTTGACCTGCCCGGTGGTCAACCTCTAGTCAAACCGCCCGGAAACGTCTCGCCGAGGCCGAGAGCGCCGAGACCAGCCTCTCCGAGCGCCCCGGCGTCCTCCCGGTAGGCGACATAGCCGGTCCGCTCGAGCTCCTCGGCGAGCTCCGGTCCTCCGCTCGCGACGATCCGGCCCTCCGACAGCACGTGTACGCGGTGGGCGGGCAGCTCAGCGAGCAAACGGCGGTAATGGGTGATCGCGATCACGCCGAGAGGAGGGTCGCTCTCGCGCGTCGCTCGCTCGATACGCCTTGCAACTTGACCGAGCGCGTCGACGTCGAGGCCGGAGTCGAGCTCGTCCAAGATGGCGATCCGTGGCCGGAGGATCGCGAGCTGGAGGGTCTCGTTGCGCTTGGCCTCACCACCCGAGAGGTCGACGTTCATCGGCCGCGCCAGGATCTCTGGCAAGATCCCGAGCTCGCCGGCCTCCTCTGAGAGACGAGCTCCAAGCTGCTCGGTCTCGGCCTCTGTGAACCGGCCCGCTGCGACCAGCGCCTCGGAGAGCGCCGCTTCAAGCGGTACCCCGGGCACCTCGATCGGGTACTGGAACGTGAGGAAGAGCCCGGCTTGCGCTCGTTCAAAGGGGGACAGGCCGAGCAGCTCAACGCCGTCCAGCGTCACACTCCCGCTCATGACGTCGTAACCGGGACGACCCATCAACACATGGGCGAGAGTGCTCTTCCCCGACCCGTTCGGGCCCATGACCGCATGAATCTCCCCGCTGCGCACCTCGAGGTCGATGCCCCGCAGGATCTGCCGGGAATCGACGCCGGCGTGAAGGTCGGAGACCCTGAGCACGCTTGGGTTCATTCGATCACCGCGTAGACGTCATCGGAGTCGACCTCGATCGGCACGACCTTGACCGCCTGGGTGGCAGGCAGGCTCTGTGGCGAGCCGTCCAACAGGGAAAAGGTGCTCCCGTGCCGAAAGCACTCGATCTCGCAGGAGTCGGGGAAGACCTCGCCTTCCGAGAGCGGGTAATCCTGATGGCTGCACACGTCGAGGAGCGCCCGGAACCCGGAGCGGCAACGAACGAGCGCGATCGCTCCTCCTTCGATCTCGAAACGGCGAACCTGTCCCACCTCGAGCTCGTCGGTCGCGCACAGCCGAACTCTCACAGGATCAGCACCCACCGGTGACACCGTCCAGCCGCGTTGCGATCGCGGCTGCCAGATGGGCGCGAATGCCTGGCGCCGCGATGCGCACCCAGAGGTCCTCGAAAAAGCCCAGCAGGATCAGTCGCTCCGCGACCGCAGGTGGGACGCCGCGCGACTCGAGGTAGAAGCGTTGCTCGCGGTCGATCTGGCCGACGGCCGACGCGTGCGAGCACCGGACGTCGTTCTCCTCGATGTCGAGATTGGGAACCGAGTCCGCATGTGCGCCGTCGCTGAGCACCAGGTTCCGGTTCGTCTGGAAGGCATCGGCGCCCTTGGCGCCGCGCCGCATCCTTATGAGCCCGGAGTACACCGAACGCGCAGTGCCTGCGACGGCGCCCTTGAAGACCAGGTCGCTGGTGGTGCGCGGCGCTCCGTGCTCCTGGAGCGTGCGGAAGTCGTGCATCTGGGTCCCGTCGCCGAAGTAAGCGGCCAACAGCTCGGCGCTCCCGCCCTGCCCGGCCAGGACCGACTCGGTGCGAAAACGCGCGTACTCGCCGCCGAGGGAAGCCGTGAAGGTGCGAATGGCGGAATCCCGGCCTGCGCGGATCCGCTGATGCCCGAACTGCCAAGCTCCGGCGCCGAGCTGCTGGATGGCGTTGTAGGACAGTATCGCCGCGTCCCCGACGGCAATATCGACGATCGGCACCACGAGCAGCGAGCCGTCGCCGGACACGAAAAGCTCGATCACGGTCGCTTCGGCCGCCTCGCCGAGCTCGATCACAGTGCGCGCGAAGACGGCCTGAGCCAGCTCAGCGGCCCCGCGCGATCCGAGCAGGTGCACGATGACGATCGGGTGATCGATGCGCGCTCGGGCGGGCACCGAGAGCACGACCGCGTCGCGGAGGAAAGCGTCGGCAAGATGATCGAACACGTCGGGCTCGTGCTCTTCCTTGCCGGTCGCGGAGTTCAGCCTCGTCACTTGGTCGAGGACGTCGGAGCCCCGGGAGTCGTGGAGGACGCTACCGAGGACGGTTCCAGTCGCCGTCGAGGGGGCAGACAGCTCGAACGAGACCGGGACGCCATCGACGACCACGGCGAGACCCGAGCGCTCGCCGACGTGCGCGAGGAGGCCGGCCGACTGCGGCCAGGCGTCAGCCTCGAGCGCCGGCCGCAGCCCGGCGGCGTCACCGGTGCCACTCGGCACATACCGATCGAGATCGAGCTCGGAGATCCGGCTGTAGCGCCAGAAGTCCTCGTCGACCACCGGCGGTGGGCTCGCGGCGAACTGCTCCAGCGCTGCGAGACGCCGCTCGACGAGCCACTCCGGGCCGCCGAGACTCCGGGCGGCTTGAGCGCTGAAAGAAACGGGTAACTGCATCGTGATCAGGCAGGACGCTAACCGATGGCCGTCAGCGTCCGGGCGGAGGGCCCTTACGCTTGAACCAGCGACGGGACCCGGGAACGCCGTTGGTGCCCGAGCGCCGCTCCTCTTTGAGCTCTCGCTTGCGAGCTTCGGCGACGGCGTCTGGCGCCACCGCTGAAACGATCTCCTCGGCGTTCTCGAGCAGGTCAGCGGCGTCTGCGGCGGGCACGTCGGTCGGCTCCAGCTCGATGGCAGGTTCGGTGAGCTTGCCGTGAGTCCACCCTGCATCCGCGAGGCGCCGCTCATAGACCGGGCAGTTCTCCGGGCAACGCCACGGCGCGTCCGGTGCCATGTCGAGCACGCAGAACCTCGCCACCTCTCCGCTGGCATAGGTGCGGCTCTGGTAGTGGCGACAATCCTCTCGCATGGGCATCGGGTGAACGCTAGCTGGGACGACGCCCGAAGCCTGCGCACGCCGAGGCAGCCCGCCGAAGAGCCCGCCGCCCACGGGGCCTCAGCCGACCGAGCCGTCCATCTGGAGCTCGATCAGACGGCTCCATTCGACCGCGTACTCCATCGGCAGTGTGCGGGTGATCGGCTCGATGAAGCCGTTCACGATCATGCCCATCGCCTGCGTCTCGCTCAGGCCGCGGCTCATCAGGTAGAAGAGCTGGTCATCGCCAATCTTGGACACTGTGGCCTCGTGACCGATCTCAGCGTCACGCTCGCAGACCTCCATAGACGGCTTGGTCTCCGAGATCGAGTCTTCATCCAGGATGAGAGCATCGCAGCGGACAAACGACTTTGCCCTCCGAGCTCCCTCGTCGACATGCACCTTCCCGCGGTAGGTGGCGTGGCCGCCGTCCTTCGAAATCGACTTCGAGACGATGGTCGAGCTGGTCTCGGGCGCGCAGTGGAACATCTTCGCCCCGGTGTCGAGGATCTGGCCCGCCCCCGCGTAGGCCACGGAGAGGACCTCGCCAGACGCCTTCGGTCCCATCAGGTACACCGACGGGTACTTCATCGTCAACCGTGAGCCGATGTTCCCGTCGATCCACTCGACGTGCGCCTCGGCCTCGGCACGAGCTCGCTTGGTGACGAGGTTGTAGACGTTCGTGGACCAGTTCTGGATCGTGGTGTAGGTAATCCGGCTGCCGGGAAGTGCCACGAGCTCGACGACCGCCGAATGAAGCGAGTCCGACGAGTAGACCGGCGCCGAGCAACCTTCGACGTAGTGCACCTGGGCACCCTCATCCGCGATGATCAGCGTCCGCTCGAACTGGCCCATGTTCTCGGCGTTGATCCGGAAGTACGCCTGAAGGGGCATGTCGACGGTCACACCGGGCGGGACGTAGATGAAGGACCCCCCCGACCATACGGCCGAGTTGAGGGCCGCGAATTTGTTGTCACCTGGCGGGATGATCTTGCCGAACCACTTGCGAACGATCTCGGGGTGCTCGCGAACAGCGGTGTCCATGTCGGTGAACAGCACGCCGAGCCGCCCCAGGTCCTCACGATTGCGGTGGTACACGACCTCCGACTCGTACTGGGCGGTCACTCCGGCCAGGTACTTGCGCTCGGCCTGCGGGATGCCGAGCTTGTCCCAGGTGTTCTTTACCGACTCGGGCAGCTTGTCCCAGTCGTTGACCTGCGCGTCGGTGGGCTTGATGTAGTAGTAGATGTCGTCGAAGTCCAGGTCAGGCATCTTCTCGGCGAACCAGCGCACCATCGGCTTCTTCTCGAAGCGCCGCAGCGAGGACAGCCGGAAGTCGAGCATCCAGCTCGCTTCGCCCTTCATGGCGGACATCTCCCGGACGATCTCCTCTGACAGCCCCTTGCGCGGCTTGAAGACGTAGTCCTCGACGTCACTCCAGCCGAGCTGGTACTTGCCGAGATCGAGCTCCGTGATGGCCATCAGGCATTCCTCTCGAGAGAGTTTCTCCTACGCACATAGTAACAACTACCGGCCGCCACGCCTACCCGCCTACCCGCCGGCTGACCACCGACGGCCGCCAATGGGTCCGCTCCCGCCCGGAGCCATGGGCGCGGGGCTCGCAACAGGACGTGGCATGCTCCGAGTCGTGCCGATGAAGCTCACGCCCCCGGTCGCAGAGCGCCGCCCCGTCATCCTGACCGCCCACGGCGACGACCGTGTCGACGAGTGGTACTGGCTGGCGGACCGTGACGACCCAGCCCTGGCCGAAGTGCTGGACGCCGAGGCTGCGTACCTGAAAGCGGTGACCGAAGACTTGGAACCGCTGACCGAGAGCGTCTACGGCGAGATCCTCTCGAGAGTGCAGCTGACCGACGTCACACTGCCGGCGCCGAAAGGCCCCTGGGCCTACTACACCCGGACAGTCGAGGGCCTCGAATACCCGATTCACTGCCGCCGGCCTGTCGAGGCCCCTCCGCCGACGACCGGGCCGACGACCGGGCCGACGACCGGCATCAGTCCCACGACGCCCGCCGACGAGCTCGAACAGATCGTGCTCGACGTGAACCTCCTGGCCAGCGAGGCGGACCACCTCGAAGTTGGGAACCTCGAGCTCACCGCAGACCACCGGTTGCTCGCGTACTCAACCGACGTGAGCGGTGGCGAGCGCTTCACGGTGCGGATCCGTGATCTCACAACGGGCGAGGAGCTCCGCGACACCATCGAGGACGCGTCCTACGGGCTCGCGTTCTCAGCCGATGGTCGGATGCTCTTCTACACACGCCCCGACGAGTCGATGCGCCCTCACCAGATCCGGCGCCATCTGCTCGGGACGCCGACCGATCAGGACACTTGCGTCTGGGAGGAGGACGACGAGCGTTACTTCCTCGGGGTCGCAACCACCAAGGACGGCGCGCTCATCGTGCTCGCAGCCGAGAGCAACGTCACCTCCGAGGTCCGTCTCCTAGACTCCACCGAACCCGAATCCGAGCCTCGCATGGTCGAGGAACGCCGCCAGGGCATCGAGTACTCGGTTGAACACCACGGCGACGAGATCCTCGTGTTGACCAACTACAACGCCGAGAACTTCGCCGCCTTCCGGGCTCCTGTAGCGACTCCGGGCCGGGATCATTGGCGGCCACTTGTCGCGCACCGCAAGGACGTCCGTCTCGAGAGCCTGGACGTTGTCGAGGGCTTCGCACTGGTGCACGAGCGTGGCCACGCCTCGACGGCGGTGCGCATCGTCGATCTCGACACCGGCTGCGAGACCGTGGTCACTCCCCCTGAAGAGGCAGGCTCGATCTTCCTGGCCGAGAACCTCGACTTCTCCACCCGCCACGTCCGGTACGCGTCGACGTCGCTGATCAGCCCACTGGCAATCCACGACTACGACCTCGACAGCGGGACGTCACAAGTGATCTGGCGGCGACGGGTCCCCAACTACGACGCCGGCGCCTACAGGACCGAGCGCCGCTGGGCAACTTCCGACGATGCCACGTTGGTCCCCATCACCATCGCCTACCGCGCAGACCGGCCCACCGGACCTGGACCCTTGCTCCTGTATGGCTACGGCGCTTATGAGATCAGCATGGACCCGGTCTTCGCCGCAAACCGGTCGATCTTGCCGCTGCTCGACCGGGGTGGCTGCTACGCCACCGGGCACGTGCGCGGTGGCGGAGAGCTGGCTCGCAGCTGGTACCTGGATGGCAAGCTCGAGCAGAAACGGCACAGTTTCGAGGACTTCATCGCCTGCGCCCGGTTCCTCGTCGACGAAGGCCTGACTTCACCGGAACTGCTTGTCGCCAGCGGTGCAAGCGCGGGCGGGCTGCTCGTAGGAGCGTCGGTGAACCTCGCACCGGAGCTGTTCGCCGCGATCATTGCCGAGGTGCCCTTCGTCGACTGCCTCACGACAATGCTCGACGTGGAACTGCCCTTGACCGTCACCGAGCGGGAGGAATGGGGCAATCCGACCGACGACGAGGACGCGTACTGGCGGATGAGGTCCTACTCGCCCTACGACAACGTGCGGCCGGTCCGCTACCCGAGGATGCTCGTGACCGGCGGCATGAACGACCCGCGGGTCTCGTATTCCGAGCCGACGAAGTGGGTGCAAAAGCTGCGGGCCTCGCACCTGGACAACAAGGAGCGCGTCCTGCTCAAGATGCAGGCGGGCTCAGGACACCACGGACCGTCGGGCCGTTACCAGGCATGGCGAGACTGGGCATTCGAGCTGGCTTTCGCTCTGGAGGCCGTCCGAGCAACAGGTCTGCTCGAACCCGGGCGGCTGACGACTCCTCAGCCCGAGGCCGGCGTGAGCTCGACGCTGTAGGCCTGCGTGACCCCGCTGGGAAGCTCCGCCACCAGCCCGTTCACGGTGAAGCCGATGTGAGCCGGGGCGCCGAGCGTGATGACGAGCGCGCCCGATCCTTCGTAGGTCGTCGCCGGCCCGGGGCTCAGCGTCTTCGCAAAGAGCCACGGGCCGGCTCTGGTGTGTTCGATCCCTACCCAGCAGCTACCGCCGGTCGCCTGGAAGGCCAATGAGTAGTCGCCTGACGGCACCGTGAACGCGACGTTGGTGGGTGATACAGACGTGGGCTTCAGTGTCGTGGGGAGCGTCGTGGTGGTGGTCGTGGTCCGACCGCCGCCTCCGCGGCGGATGGTCGTCGTCGTGCTCGTCGTCGGGTGATGCCCACCGCCACCGCTCAAGAAAAACGCGGCTAGGGCGACCGCCACGACCGCCGCGCCTGCCGTTGCACCGGTCGCGACCCGTCGTGCTATCACCTGGCGACGCCGATCGGCCGGTGACTGGTATGGCGCCCTGCGAGCGCCCGCCCCGCCTGTACCAGGCACCCGGCCGCGGGCGTGCGCGAGTCGCGCCTGGGCGGCGACACCCGACGCCGTCGCGGGCAGCGCTCCCCGCGTCGCTCCAGCTTCTCGGTCGTCGCGCTCTTGGTCACCGGCTTGCGGGCTGGCTGCCGGCGCACTCTCTGGCGGCCGACCGGGCCCGCTGAAGCGGAGCTTGGGCTCGCCGGCTGGCGGCAGCCGCGAAGGAGCCAACCGGCCCTGGCCAGGCAAGCGGACATTCTCGCGCTCAGCGGGCGCCTCCCCGCCTGCCTGGTCGATGCGCCTGCCGACATGGGGCCGACCGGCCTCCTCGTGGGGAAGGATTCGGAATCCGGTTGACTGGGTACGCTTCGAGATCTGTCCGAGCGCGCCGATCCCGCGTTCGTAAGTCTCGACGGATTTGTGCGCTGACCTGGCCGCATCGACGCGGGCCCAGACGATGGCGGCTACGACGAGCGCCGCGAGGATGACAATGACGAGCCAGATCACGCCCGTCAGCTCCACGACTTGCTACGCACGTTCCCATTCAAGCCGAGTACCGAGGCCATGGCGTCGCGCGCAGCCGATGCGCGTGCGCTGCTCAGGTTCTCGAGCCGTAGCGCGGGCGGAGATGGTCGGGGATCTCCGAACGGCGCGGGTTGGCCCGGTCACGTGCTGACACGACCGGGTCGGCTACGCCCCAATCCGCTCTGAGCTCGAGGTCGTCCCAGGCAACGCCGAGCTCGTCGCTCGGGTTGTAGTAGGAATCCACGAGGTATGTGAGCGTCAGATCGGTGACGGCCGCGAATCCGTGCCCGACGCCAGGGGGGATGAACAACCCGCGATCGTTGTGCTCGCCTATCTCCAGGATCTCGGTCGCCCCGTCGGTCGGCGAGCCGACCCGGAGGTCGTGCAGGACGACACGAGCCCGGCCCCGGCTCACGTACCAGTAGTCGGCCTGGTGGAGGTGGTAATGAAGACCGACGACGGCGCCCCGCTGACGATCCGAACGGTTTCCTTGAACCATCTCGCGCCCGAGCGGGAACCAGCTCCTTCGGTACGTCTCGATGAACCGTCCACGGACGTCGCCGTAGATGTCCGGAGTCACGATCATGACGTCCGCGATCACCGTGGACGTTTCCACTCTCGGCAACGGTCGCCCTCCTTCCATTGATCCTGAGACTCTGCGAAGCGGACTCCGGCAGGTTAGTGCGGCATGACTAGGTGACCAAGAAACGACGGCCCGGGCAAGTCGAAGCTCTGGCGAGGTTTTCCCGAGCCTCAGTCCTCACTCTCGGCTGGGAGCCCCTTGCGCTGAGGAAGCGAGTCGCGCTTCCAGACCATCACCTTGCGTCGGAAGTAGCACACCTCGTCGCCGTGCTGGTTGAAGGCGCGGGTCTCCACCGTCACGACTCCACGGTCCGGCTTGGAGCTGGACTCGACCGCCTCGAGCACGCGGGTCTCGGCATAGATCGTGTCCCCATGAAAGGTCGGGTACCTGTGCTGGAGCGACTCGACTTCGAGGTTTGCGATCGCCGAGCCGGAGACGTCGGGCACGCTCATCCCCAGCGCCAGTGAGTAGACGAGGTTCCCGACCACGACGTTGGCGCCCTGCACGGTCTCGTGCTCCGCGAACCAAGCATCGAGATGCAGCGGATGATGGTTCATCGTCAGCAGGCAGAACAGGTGGTCGTCGTGTTCCGTGATCGTCTTGCCCGGCCAGTGTCGATAGACGTCACCGACCACGAAGTCCTCGAAAACACGACCGAAGGGCCGCTCGTAGGTGGTCATTGGTCGGGCAGCTCCCGTGGCGGCCTCGTGGAAAAGGCAAGCTGCCAGTCGTTCTCGCTCTCCCCGTCGATGGTGAGGCGCCAAGTGAAGCGGGTGTTGTGCGCGAGGGGAAGCGGACTGAAGTTGACCGCTAGCGCTATGTCGACCGGGCTGCCCTCCGGCACGCCCTCCGGCCGCCCCACCTCGAAGTCTCCTCGCACTTCGATCGGCTGGGGACCCTCGGCGGCTTCGACGATGACCGGGCGCCCGTCCTCGTCCACGAGGAAGAGCTCCCAATGATGCGGCCGCCCCGCCTCGTGCCAGCCCACGTCCACTTTCATGGCGATCGCGGACGGCATCGGGTCGGGTCCGATGAGGCTCCAGCCCCCTCCGAGGATGAAGAGCTTCCCGTCTGCCACCTGCGCCGCGTCACAGAGCATCATCGTCACTCGCACGGAGCAACCGTAGCCCGGCACGATATCGGCCGATCAGCGAACTTTGAGTACCGTCGTCGCGGTGGACGAGCTCGGGTTGCGCAACGACCTTTACCGGCGACCGCTGGCAACCGCCCTCGAGCGCCTGGGCCTCGCGCCAGGATGGCGATGCGTGGACGTCGGTGCCGGTGCCGGCGACGTCTCTGTTGCCTTCGCGGAGCTCGTGGGACGCGAAGGACGCGTCTATGCCGTCGACAGCGATCCCCGCGCACGCGACGAGGTGGCCGCAGCCGCGGCCGGCGCCGGATGCGCCCAGGTCATCGCCATCACCCAGGCCGGCGAGAACCTGGCATTGCCGGAGAGCGTGGACCTCGCATACTGCCGTTTCTTGCTGGTGCACGTCCTCGAGCCCCGTGCAGTCCTGCGGCAGATGGCCGCCGCACTGAGGCCTGGCGGCTACCTCCTCGCGCAGGAGCCCATCACCTCGGCGGGACGGATCGACGGCCTGCCGATGTCGATGCCAGAGGGGCTGCACCCCGACGTGGGAGCCCTACTTCCCAGGCTCGTACGCGAAGCGGGCCTCGAGCTCGTCGACGCCTGGGCCGAGGCTCCGGCAGGAGCTGGGCCAGGACCGGTGGCAATCTACCTCGAGGAGCTCACCGAGGTGGAGCCGGGAGACGCCTCCGTGGTGCTGCCGCCCCTCGTCACCGTCATCGGCCGCCGCGCCGGCCCGGAGGATGCGACGCACCCGCGCTAGCCCGGCCTGGTGGCCGAGGGCGAGTCCTTGTCCGACATTGCGGACGTCAAGTCCGCCCTGCAACGTGGTGCCGGTCCTCGAGGGAGCCGACGAGGGTTCTCTGCCCAAAGGTGATCGCCCGGCGCCTGGTGGAGCAGGCGCCGGCCGGTTGACACCAGGTCAGCCGACGAAGGATTGAACCTGCGTGACGATCTTGTCCTCGATCTCGAGGTTCCATGCCACCTCGGCCACGTCGACCAGAAGGAACAGGTCGGAGAGGAGCAGAGTCTCAAGGGCTGCCGTCGCGAGGTGCTGAAGCCATTTGCCGACTCCGACGCGCACGACGCAGTCATCGGGCGAGCCCGACACAAGGATCGTCAAGGCCCGGTCTGCGTCGATCACCGCCGCCAGGAACCTGCCCTTCTTGGCCTGGAGAACGACCCCGTGGTCGCTGTCGGCAGACCTCTGCACGGTGAAGCCGTCGGACTTCAAGTAGTCCTCGATCTTCGACTGCAGGACGGCCAGGTCAACATGCTTGTCCTGGAAGTGCATGACCTTCTCGCCTATCACCAAGGCTCCTCTCGGGCCGTCGGGCGGGCGCGACTGCCCGCCTTTGAGCGCCCGCGGACGGGGTGCTCTCGAAGAACGCTACCCGCGCCGGAAGAGGCGGCAGGTCGCGCCGGTCACGGTCACTTCAGCAGGCGCGAGAAACGGCGATCTGCGAGCGCGCGGCCCCTGGTCTGGCAGCGCTTGCAGTAGACGACCTCGTGCGACTCGTAGGAGACCCGTAGCAAAGCTTCGCCGCAGACGGGACAGGCTTGTCCAGCCCGATTGTGCACGGCAAAGACCGTGCCAAGCTTGGACTCCGACAGGCCGCCCGTTCGTAGCCGCTCCGATGCGATGGCCTCGGACATGACCGACCGGATGTCGGCCACCAAACGCCTGCGAGCCGCCTGGCTCAGCGACTTGAGGGGCGAGAACGGCGACAACCCGGCACGGTTCAGCGCGTCGTCCGCGTAGCCCCGGCCGATGCCGGCCACGAATCGCTGATCTCTCAGAAGGGTATGAAGATGCCGCGTGTCCTCGCTCGTGAGCAGCAGATCCTCGAAAGCCTTCTCCGGCGGCTCTGGGCCGAGGCCGCCCAGAGGCCCTTCCGCACCGGCGGCCAGCACCCACCAACCCGCCTTGCGCTCGTTGGCGTGCTCGCGAACAAGCACAGCAGTGCCGTTTCCGAACACGAAACGAACAACGGCTCCTCTCGGCTTGGTGTGCTTGAAGGGTTCCTCTATGTCCAACCGGCCCGCCTGTGAGAGGTGAACCAGCACGCGGCGACCGGAAGAGAGGGTTAGTACGAGGTACTTGCCTCTCCGCCCCACTGCGAGCAGCGTCTCGCCCTCGAGCCCTTCGCCGGGCGGCAAGACCGTCTTCAGCCCGGAGAAGCCCAGCGGCTCGACCCGCGCGATGATCGCCCCGGCGACTGCAGCGTCGACGCGCTCAGCGAGCGCCTGCATCTGGGGAAGCTCGGGCATGTCGAACGATCCCAGTTGGCCTAGGGATGCAGCCCGGAGCCCCGCTCAGGGCTCACGCTGCTCCGAGCGCTTCAGGCCTCCGCGTTCGCCCCGGGAGACGAACTTGATCGCCATCTTGCGACTCGCCTCGTCGATCATCTCCTCGCCGAACATGACGGCGCCTTTGCCCTGGCGCTCGGTCGCTTCCTTGTAGGCATCCAGAATCGCCCATGCCCGGTCGAACTGCTCTTGGGTCGGCGAGAACACCTCGTTCAAGATCGCGACTTGGTCCGGGTGGAGCGCCCACTTGCCGTCATAGCCGAGGATGTGTGCCCGCCTGCAGTAATCGCGGAACAGTTCCGGCTCACGAATCTTGAGAAACGGGCCGTCGATGACCTGAATGCCGTTGGCTCGTCCGGCCACCAGGATCTTGCTGAAGACGTAGTGGAAGTGGTCGCCCGGGTACTGGCCGATCTGGACACCGCCTGTCAGCACGGGCATCTCGATGGAGGCTGAGAAATCCGCCGGGCCGAAAACAATGGCCTCAAGCCTTCGTGATGCGGCGCAGATCTCCTCGACGTTGATGAGCCCCCGGGCCGTCTCGATCTGCGCCTCGATGCCGATGTGGCCGGCCGGTAGCCCACTGTTGAGCTCCACCTGGGTGAGGAGCAGGTCGAGCGCTATAACCTCTGCCGCTGACTGGGTCTTCGGCAACATGACCTCGTCGAGCCGATCGCCAGATCCGCCGACGACCTCGATTACGTCGCCGTAGGTCCAGCGCGTGGCCCACCCGTTCACGCGAACGCAGAGTACGCGGTCGTCCCACGAAAGGTCGCGGATCGCGTCGATCGCCTTTTCCCTCGCGGACTGCTTCTCGAGCGGCGCTACGGAGTCCTCCAGGTCGATAAAGGTCATGTCGGCCAGGACGCTCGGAGCCTTCTCCAGAAAGCGCGGGCTCGATCCCGGGACCGAAAGGCAAGAACGGCGGGGAAGATTGCGGGAGCGCTCGGACATGACATCGATCGTAGGACGACGCCCTGAACCGTCGGCGGCGGCGGTCTCGGCACCGATGGCCGCGAGGAGTGCCCGCGCCTCGGCGACGAGGTGTTCCGATGGCGTGACCGGTGCGGCTGCGACGTGGCGTGCGAGTGCTCTCGGCCCGTAGCAGGAGTCCGCCGACCCGTTGACGTGGCGGTCCATCGCCAGGCTGAGCTCTGGGTACCGCTCGATGACGTTCGCCGTCATGCGGCGCTCAGCCGATATGGGAGTGGAGAAACTCGATGGTCCGCTGCCAGGCGAGTGCTGAGGCCTCGGGGTCATAGACCTCCGGGCGGGTGTCGTTGAAGAAGGCGTGATCGGCTTGCGGATAGATGTGGATCTTCACATCGTCGTTGCCGGCCCTTCGGAGGATGCCAACGAGTGCTCTGGCGGCTTCAGGGCTCACCGACTCGTCCTTCCCCGCGTAATGGCCGAGCATCGCCCCGGTCAGCATCGAATAGTCGGGCTGCGCACCTTCCCAGGGCACCACGCCGTAGAAGGGCACCACAGCCAGCACTTTGTCCGGCCGCTGTGATGCCAGCATCAGAGCCAGCCCGCCACCCATGCAGAATCCGACGACTCCGACCCCACTGCCACTCGATCGGGCCGCGACCTCATCGACAGCGCCGCTCATGTCCTTTGACGCCCGATCCAATTCGAGCGCCATCATCAACTTGGCGGCCTCGCCGGGCTCAGCGACTCTCACGCCGTGGTACAGATCAGGTGCCAGCGCCACGTAGCCTTCGACCGCAAGACGATCGCATACGTCCTTGATGTGGTCAACCAGGCCCCACCACTCCTGGATCACGACAACTCCCGGTCCGTTCCCATCCACGGGCGAGGCCAGGTAACCAACCTCGGTCGAACCGTTGCTCGGAAACTCGATCATCGATCCCATGACAGCGAAGCTACTCCCCACCCGAACTGCCTGTTCAGGATCTGCGCACCGAGAGCGCGATGATTGACCCGATGCCCGAGAGTCGCCTCCCCGGGACCTTGCGCGTCCTGCTCGCGGCGAGTTTCGTGTCATCGATCGGCGGCGGGCTGACGCTCCCGTTTCTCGTCATCTACCTTCACGAGGTTCGCCATATCCCTCTCGGGATCTCGGGCCTGCTGATCGGAGGCGTCGCCGTTCTTGCGCTGCCTGTAGGCCCCTCCGCCGGTGCTCTCGTCGACCGCCTCGGTGCCCGGGCTGTGTTGCTGGTGGCCCTGATCCTCGAGGGACTCGGCATTGCCTCTCTCGCGACCGTGCACAGCAGCTTGACTGCCCTGCCGGCCATGTTCGTGTACGGGCTCGGGCAAGCCGCTGGTTGGCCAACCTGGAACGCGCTGCTGGGAGTGATGGTCGAGGACGACGCGGTCAGCCGTTTGGCTTTCGCGCGCAATTTCCAGCTCCTGAACCTCGGCCTCGGAATTGGTGCCATCATCGGCGGGCTCGTAGTGCACGTGCGTGAGCCGGGAACCTTTGTCGCGGTGTATCTCATCGACGGAGCCTCGAACCTGGCCGTCGTCGCTGCGCTCGCGCTCTTGCCGCGGAGCGCGTTCGGTTCCAGGCGCGATGGCCATGCGCCATCGGAGCTGAGAGAAGAGAACCCCGAAGCCGGCTCTTTCGACCAATCGCCTCGGCATGGGTACCGGGCCGTCCTGGCCGACGGCTTGTTCCGCCGGTACGCCATAACGACGACCATTCTCATGATCGCCGGCTACGCCGCCATAAACACCGGCTTTGTAGGTTTCGCAACATCGGTCGCAAAGGTCGGCCCCGGCACGATCGCGATCTCGTTCGCCGCCAACACGTCGTTCATCGTGCTGACGCAGCCCATCGCCCTGCGGTTCGTCGGCCGGATGAGGCGTACGACCGCGCTGAAGGCAGTAGCGGGCGCGTTCGCTGCCTCGTGGGTCGTGCTCGCCTTCGCAGGTCTGGTTCCGGGATCCGGTGCCGCCCGAGCGCTTGTCATCGCCACTCCTGCCGTGTTCGCGGTGGGTGAAGTGCTCTTGAGCCCCGTCAGCAGCCCGCTTGTGAACGACCTTGCCCCGGCCACGCTGCGCGGCCGTTACTTCGCCGCTTCCGCAATGTGCTTCACGGTGGCCAACATCGTGAGCCCCGCCATCTCAGGCGCGGCGATCGGCGCCCACATGGGAGTCTTCTTGCTTGGCTTCTTCGTCGCCTGTTGCGCTGCCGCGGGCGTCGGTGCCCACTGGTTGGGCCTGGCTCTCACGCCAGCACAGGACAACGCGCACGAGAGCCGGCCACAGGTCGCCAGTCAGCCCGACGGCGCCTGACACTCCCGTCAGCCTGCACCCCGACCCGTCCCGCTGCAAGCACCTCCACCCACGAGCACCGCTCCTGCGCCATCGACGGCCTCTCCTGCTTCGCCGAGCTCCCAGCCACCCGACCCGCGGACCTGCGCCGCGGACCTGCGAACCTCGGCGCGAAGCCCGGGCGACGACCCGACCACGCGGACAACTGCCGATGGCCCGTACGAAAGGGCCGCGAGCACGGTCCCGGCGGCATGCGCCACGACGATGGGCCTGTCGCCGGCAAGACGTTCACTCAACACAGCCGCGAGCTGATCGGCCGTCGGATCCGAGACGAGCTCAGCCGACGATCCCGCCCTTGGTCATGGCAAGCACGTCCAGAGCCCGGTCGACCTCCTCCTCGGTGAGCAGCCCCATCTCCAGCACGACGGTACGCAGGTCCCTTCCTCCAGCGAGCGCCGTCTTCACCACCTTGGCAGCTTGCTCGTAGCCGATATAGGGGTTGAGCGCCGTGGCGATCGCCGGGGTGGACAGGGCGTAGGCCCGGCACCGCTGTTCGTCCGCGACGATGCCAGCAACGCACTTGTCCGCCAGGGCACGGCTGACCGCCGAGAGGAGGCGGATGGACTCGAGGAGATTGCTGCCAATCACAGGCAGCATCACGTTGAGCTCGAAATTGCCGGCGGCGCCCCCGAATGCAACCGCGGCGTCGTTGCCGACAACCTGTGCGACTACCTGGCAAACAGCTTCAGGGACAACCGGGTTCACCTTCCCAGGCATGATCGACGAGCCGGGCTGGAGATCCGGAAGGTGGACTTCGGCAAGGCCACATCGCGGACCCGAGGACATCCATCGAAGGTCGTTCGAGAGTTTGTAGAGCGATACTGCGACCGTCCGGAACGCTCCAGAGGCCTCGACCAGGGCATCCCTGGCGCCCTGGGCCTCAAAATGGTCACGGGCTTCGATGAGGGGCAGTCCAGTCGCCGATGCGAGCCGTTCGATCACCTTTGCCGCAAAGCCCGCCTTCGCGTTCAGCCCGGTCCCGACAGCCGTCCCGCCGAGCGGCAACTCCGCCACCCGTGGCAAGACAGATTCGAGGCGCTCCACGCCGTGCTCGACGGCCGCTGCATATCCGCCGAATTCCTGCCCGAGCGTCACGGGCGTTGCATCCATGAGGTGAGTGCGACCGGACTTCACGATGTTGGCGAACTCCTGCTGTTTCACGCGCAGCCTCGAGGCCAGATGCCGCAGTGCGGGAACCAGCTCGTCGACGATCCCGCGAGCGGCCGCCAAATGGATCGCGGAGGGGAAGACGTCATTCGATGACTGCGACGCGTTGGGCTCATCGTTGGGCCGGACCTCTCGCCCCAGCCGTTCGCCGGCAAGATTCGCCAGCACTTCGTTCATGTTCATGTTCGTAGAGGTTCCCGACCCCGTCTGGAATACGTCGACCGGAAACTGGTCAAAATGGCGTCCGGCTGCCACCTCATCAGCCGCTTCGGCAATCGCGGTCGCCACATCGCTACCGATCGTTCCCATCTCGGCGTTCACCGTCGCGGCGGCGCCCTTGATCATCGCCAGAGCGACGAGAAGCGCCGGCTCTACAGGCTGGCCCGAGATCGGGAAGTTCTCAACGGCGCGCTGGGTCTGTGCTCCCCATCGCGCGCTCTCCGGTACCCGGATCTCACCCATCGAATCGTGCTCGATGCGATACCCAATGCCAGCACCGTCGGCACCCTCTGAGGCTCCTATGACAGTCATGGCGTCAACGTAGCTGTCAGGACGTCCATTGTGACAATACGGGTCGAGCTGTCGTAACGACGCTGTAACGTCGCAAGCCTGCTCAAGAAGGCCTGCACCGCAGCTGGGACCCGACGTGCTTGCAAAGCCTTCGTCCTGAGGGTTAGGTTGCGGGCACTGTGAGACCTGTTGCTGGGAGCCTCATCGCTGAGGCTAGGCAAAGCTTGGTCGTCGCGTCGGATGCGCCCAAGAGGCGTCGTCCGCGTGCGGCGGTTTCGCTGGTTGTCTCCGCCATGTTGCTTGCAGGCGTCGCCACGCCGCTCGCTCTTGCAGGCTCGCCTGCCGGTGCTGACCAAGTGGCCACTCTGCAACAGCGTGCTCAGTACATCGCCTCAGAAGTCCAGGCTGCCAACGTCAAGCTCACCATCCTCGACGAGAGCTACCTCCTGGCCAAGGGTCGCGTCGCGTCGCTCGCGCAACGCGTCGCTGACGCGACCAGAGCAATCGGCCGAACCCAAGAGGCACTCGAGCAGAGTCGGTCGCACCTTCGCGAGATTGCGATCGAGGCCTACGTAACCGGGGGCGCGTCACAGAGCTTGTCAGTGCTCTTCAATGGCACCCAGCAGACCGCCGGCATGCAGCAGGCCTACATCCAAGCCGCGTCCGGCAACCTGAACGAGTCCGAGACGACAGTGCTGATCAACCAGCGGACGCTGGCGATAGAGAGGGCCACACTCAACCACACCGAGCAAATTGCGAAGGCCAACGAGACGGCGATTTCCACCGACGTCGCGCAGGCCGAGGCCCTCCACGCCCAGTTGACCAACGAGGAAGCCCACGTAAAGGGCCAGCTCGCAGTGGCTGTGGCAGCAGCTCAACAGGCTAAGGAAGCTGCCTATGCCGCCGCACTGGCTAAGGCAGCAACAGCAGCAGCAGCAGCAGCGGCTGCAGCCGAGGCCGCCCAACAGCAAGCGCCTCCGCCTACGCCACCGACGCAGGCCCCCACGCTTTCGCCACCGCCGGAGTCGGGAGACAGTGCGGGTCAGATCGCCGTGAGTGCCGCTCAGAGCCAGCGCGGGGTCCCCTATGTCTGGGGAGGTGCCACACCGGGGATGGGCTTCGACTGCTCAGGACTGACCATGTGGGCGTGGGCCCAGGCCGGTGTCTCACTGGCCCACGGGGCGACGGATCAGTACTACGAGGTCCAACACGTCTCGATGTCCGACCTTCAGCCCGGTGACCTCATCTTCTACGGCAACGCGTACCTTCTCTACCACGTGGTCATGTACATCGGCGGCGGCATGGTCGTGCAAGCAGAGGAGACCGGCACCAACGTGATGGACACGCCGGTGCCACCTGGTGCTTATGGCGCCGGAATGCCCTGACACGCCCTGACCGCCCTGACCGCCCCCCACGACCTGGGAATGACCGCCCGAACTGGACTGCGCTGACGTTCAGGCTCCGGCGACGGCCAGCTGACAATTTCATCTGCTGGAATATTCCATCAGTGAAACTGTTCTACTCCTCATGTCGTTACGGTACTCGGCCGGAGGCCTCCTTTCATGATGACGATCGCGCAAACAACGCCACGCCAGGTGAGTGAAGAGACCAGTTGTGCACCAGGACTCTCGCCTCGCGAGGTTCTGGTCGACCGCTGCTGCGAACTCCAGCCGCAGATGCAACGGCGGTTCAGTGCTCTCTTGCAGCGAGAGCTACACGACGAGCCGCACGCTGTAACCGGCCATCAGCTCAGCGTGTTGACGTACCTGCGCGGTCAATCGGTGACAATGCGCGAGCTCGCGAAGGAGCTCGACGTGGGAGAGAGCGCCGCTACCGCGGTCGTCGATCGCCTCGTCCGCCAGGAGCTTGTGGTTCGCCGTGACGACCCAACGGACCGGCGCGTCGTCCGTCTGGCGCTGAGCGACACGGGCGAGGCGCTCGTGACCAAACTGCACAAGACGGCCTGCCAAAGAGCTGCGAGTCTTCTCATGGCGCTCTCCGACGACCAGCTCGCGCAGCTCGTCACGACCATGGAGGCGCTCGAGGCTGCTGCCATCGCAAGTGAGGCACTCGCCAGCTGTGACAGCGCTGCGCAGGACAACGCCTGTGAGGAACAGACACGATGACGACAACCGAGGAAATCCTCGGCGCCGACCAACGCAATAGCCATCAAGGGGCCGCCGGCCAGTCGGCCGGCACCGCCAGCTCGGCGGTGAACCACGATCTCGCAAGCGGCGGCATGAGTCACCGTCAAATCCTCGTGGTGTTCTCCGGTCTGATGCTCGGGATGCTGCTCGCCGCCCTCGACCAGTCCATCGTCAGCACGGCACTACCGACCATCGTTGGCGACTTCCACTCCCTCAGTCGCCTGACCTGGGTCGTCACGGCCTATCTCCTCACATCGACGGTAAGCGCCCCCCTGTACGGAAAGATCTCCGATCTCTACGGCCGCAAACGCATCTTCCAATTCGCCATCGTCGTCTTCCTCGCCGGGTCTGTCCTGGCCGGCCTCAGCCGGAACATGGACGAGCTGATCGCGTTCCGTGCACTGCAGGGGGTTGGGGCGGGCGGGCTGATCGTGCTCGCCATGGCAATCGTGGGCGACATGGTGTCGCCTGCCGAACGTGGCCGCTACCAGGGATATTTCGGCGCCGTGTTCGGAATTGCGAGCGTCGCCGGGCCACTGGTAGGCGGCTTTCTGGTGGACCATGCCTCTTGGCGATGGATCTTCTACGTGAACCTTCCCATCGGCGCCATCGCCCTCGTGGTCACAAGCATCGTGCTGCGCGACCGGGCGGTGCGCACCCGGCACAGGATCGACTACCTCGGCTCGGTGCTCCTGCTCGTCGGCTTCTCCGCGCTGCTGTTGGTCACAACCCTCGGAGGCTCCCCACAGGGCTACCCGTGGCTGTCTGCACAGATCATCGGGATGGCCGCGGTCGGCGTCGGGTTCGTCGTTGCGTTCCTGGTTCGTGAGCACTATGCGCCTGAGCCGATCGTCCCGCTCCGGCTGTTCCGCAAGCGGGTCTTCTCCGTGGCGAACGCTGCAGGTTTCATCGTGGGCGTCGCCATGTTCGGCGCGATCATCTACCTGCCCGTGTACCTCCAGGTCGTGCGAGGGGTCTCCCCAACCACATCCGGCCTCATGCTGTTACCGATCATGGTCGGCCTGTTCACGGCCTCGATCACAAGCGGCCAGATCATCGCGCGAATCGGACGCTACAAGATCTTCCCCATCATCGGCACCGCCCTCATGACCGTCGGCATGTGGCTGTTCTCAACCCTGACGGTTCACACCTCTTTCATGGTGACCTCGGCTTTCATGGTTCTCACCGGGTTCGGCCTGGGTCTGGTCATGCAGGTGCTGATCCTCGCTGTCCAAAACGGCGTCGATTACAAGGACCTCGGGACAGCGACTTCCCTCGCGGCCTTCTTCCGGTCGATGGGAGGCGCGTTCGGAACCGCGTTGCTGGGTGCCGTCCTGAACGACCGGCTCATCGGCAACCTGACCAAGGCCCTACCTGCTGCGGCGCGCTCGCATGTTCCTGAGATCGCCCGCCAGATCGTGGGCAGCCCCGCCCAGTTGAAGCTGCTCCCCGCGACGATTCACACAGCGGCGACCGTCGCTTACGTGCATACGATCGACACGGTCTTCCTCATCGCGACTCCAGTGGTCGCGGTCGCCTTCCTATTGTCACTCGCCCTGCCGGAGATCCGCCTTCGCAAGACCGTGCACACCGATGCCAGGCCCGCCGGGGCAGGCCATGCCTCTTCCTCCGGTTCGATCGAGTCCGTTGAGGCGATCGTTCTCTGAGGTGCGGCGACTCTAACCTTGCACCAGTGACGAAACCTTCGAGCCCCGGGCCGCGAGACGCGCCGGTGACGAGTTTGTTGGCACGGCTGCGGGACGCGCCCGGAGGTCCGCAGGTCCTTCTCAGGGCGTTCCTCGGCGTGACCTTCACGTACGCTGGCCTGCAGAAACTGACGAACCGCTACTTCTTCGACGCTGCTAACCCGGGTTCCATCGAGGCACAGCTGCACGCATCGATCACGACGAGCCCGGTCGGAGCGCTTCTCCGGCTGTCGGCGCACGATCCGGTGCTGGTCGGCTTGCTGATCGCCTTCGGCGAAGTGGCAGTCGGTCTCGGCACCCTGTTCGGGCTGTTCGGAAGGGTTGCTGCCGCGGGTGGCATGGCACTGTCATTCGTGCTGTTCCTGTCCGTCAGTTTCAACACCACCCCGTACTTCTACGGTCCGGACATCGTCTTCTTCTTTGCCTGGACCCCACTCGTGGTCGCAGGATGCGGAGCTTGGTCTGTCGACGCCGTCCTCGCGACACGTCACGCCAGGGAGCTGGCCGCGGCTGGGGCGGCGCCGGGCCAGCAAGCACCGGACCTGGACCGCCGGGCAGCGATTCGCAAGGTGGCCTCCGCTCTCACGCTTGCGAGCTTCGCCGCCGTCACTGCCGCAATCTCGGCAGTAATCGGGAGAATGTCCGGCGCCACCTCGGGCCAGAGCTCTGGAGCTCCCAAACTCACACCACCGGCCACAGGATCGGGAGGCGCCGGTGCCTCGAAGGGCACGGCCATCGGACTTGTCAGCGCCGTGCCGCTCGGCACCGCCCGACAATTCACGGACCCGGCCCAGGGGATCCCTGCTTACGTCGTGCGGCCCTCCGAGAGCTCTTATGTCGGTTTCAGCGCCGTGTGCACTCATATGGGCTGTATCGTGAGCTTCTTCCAGCCGGCGCTCCAGTTTCGCTGCCCATGCCACGGGTCGATCTTCTCGGCCGTCTCCGGGGAGGTCATCCAAGGTCCGGCGACAGCGCCACTTCCCAGCATCCGCATCGAAGACTCCGCCGATGGCACACTCTTCGCAGACGGATGAGAGTCTCTGACACCGGTAGCTGGCAAGGGTGCTGACGATACTGACGGCGTCGCGTTGAGTAGCATGCTCATCGTGTTCGATCTGTCACCTGGATGTCACCGATGGTGACCCGACCGACCCGAGCGACCCCTGCAGCACGCTCAGGCCGTTTGTCTGGCACCTCAACTACCCGCGCTCGGGCCACGGCGACCCGCTCGAAGCAGGTGCTCACCCCCCGCTCGCCTTCTGATGCGCGCCCAAGTTCCACTCGCTCGTCTCCGCGCCTGGCCCCGCGGGTCACCTCCACAAACGCGCGACCGCCGGCCCGGGTGGCGCGCAACACGGAAGCGGACGGACGTCGGCTGCGCGCGGCTCGCAACTACGAAGCCGTAGTGGGTGCCGTCCTCGACATCGTACGAGAGTGCCCACCCAAGGTGGTCTACCTGCCAAGCGCCGCTGAGGTTGCGGCGCGCGCCGGGGTCTCGGAGCGGACCGTGTTCCGTCACTTTGCCGACCTGGATGCTCTGTTCGTGGCGGCTGCCTCGAGGATTTGGCCGACCCAGGAGATCTACGTGCGACCGCGGCCCAGTGATCCTGATCTGGCCGACCGGATCGCCGCGCTCGTGCGTCTGCGGTCCAAGCTCTACGAGGAGATTGCGCCGGTGAGAAGGGTCGCGATCTATCTCAGCCAGACACATCCGCTCGTGGTCGAGCAACTTGCGCGTGCGTATGCGGCCGCCCGAGCCCAAGTCGCCGATGTCTTCGCCCCTGAGCTGTCGCGTCTTGACGCCAGGCGTCGGCTGCTCATACTCGACGCACTCGATCTCGCTACAAGCTGGTCGTCATGGGACACCTTGCGCACCCTTCAAGGCTGCTCGGTGCACCGGACGCGGAAAATCGTCACAGAGGTGATGACCGACCTGCTCGCGACGGTGCAGAAGACCAAGCGCCACTAAGGCGATGCCGCGGCAGGTCCAAACCGCTGGCTTGGCTGGGGCTCTTCCTGTAGCGGGTGTCTTCGACGGATATCTTCTTGATTGCATGATCCGCTCCCGGATCTGGATCCATGAGCTGGAGATGACCAGATATGTCAATGCCTTACCGCCGCCTCGGCCGATCCGGCCTCAAAGTGAGTCTGCTGTCCTTTGGCTCGTGGATCAGCTTCGGTTACCAGCTAGGTGACGACCTCGCTGTTCGCTGCCTCGACGCCGCGCGTGAGGGGGGAGTCAACTTCTTCGACAACGCCGAGGTCTACGCGGGCGGTGAGTCGGAGGCGATCATGGGCCGGGCCTTCAGGACCCTCGGTTGGCAGCGCCACGAGTACGTGGTCTCGAGCAAATTCTTCTGGGGACTCCATGAGACGCCGAACATGACCCACACCCTGAACCGCAAGTACCTCATGCACGCCGTGGACGCCTCGCTCGAACGGCTCGGTCTCGACTTCCTCGATCTCATCTTCTGCCACCGCGCAGACCCCGAGACACCGATCGAGGAGACCGTGCGGGCGATGTCAGACATCGTCAGCTCCGGCAAGGCGCTTTATTGGGGTACTTCGGAGTGGGCGGCAGATGAGATCGTCGCCGCGATCGAGATCGCCGAGCATCACCACCTGCACAAGCCCGTGGTGGAGCAACCGCAGTACAACCTCCTCGAGCGAAAGCGCGTCGAGCACGAGTACGCCCGCGTGATCGAGGACTACGGCATCGGCCTCACCACGTTCAGTCCCCTCGCCGGGGGTCTGCTCACGGGCAAGTACCTGGATGGGATTCCGGAGGGGTCTCGCGGCACCGTAGCCGGCTACGAATGGCTTCGTCCCGCCTTCGAAGACCAACGCAGGAACGACAAGGTGCGGGCTCTCAAGGCGATTGCGGACGATCTCGGTTGTCCGCTCGCACAACTGGCCATCGCCTGGTGCGCCTCCAACCCCAACGTCTCAACGGTCATCATGGGCGCGAGTCGCGTCGAGCAGCTGCAGGAGAACTTGCGCTCGCTTGACGTGCTCGAGCGACTTGATGACGAAGTGATGCGCCGAATCAACGAGGTGGCCGGCCAGGCCTAGGGTGCCGGAGCGGGTTCGGGCCGCTGGTTCAAGCAGTCCGCATCGCGCGGCGTAGCAGCGCCGGGTCGTGCAACGCCGTTGTCACGCGCACCCGTGCGTCGAGCGCGATGGCGCCATCGGGGCTCGCCACAACTGGATTCAGGCTCAAGTCGACGACCTCGGGCAGGTCTTCAGCCAGGCAGGCGACTCTTGAAAGCACCTCTCCCAGAGCCTCGAGATCGACCAGTTCCGAGCCCCGGTAGCCGAACAGGATCGGCGACGACCGGAGCCCGCTCATCAGGTCGTGAACGTCTTCGGTCGTCATGGGCACGAGCGACCACATTCGGTCGCTCAACAGCTCGGCCTCCTTGCCGCCGAGCCCGAACATCACGAGCGGGCCGAAAGACGGGTCCTCCATGACGCCGACGACCGTCTCGACGCCGTCTGGCCCCATCGGCTGCACGAGGAGCGACACGCCCGGACCGAAAGCCGTCAACAACGCCTCGGCTTCGGACGCCACGTCCTCGGGCGAGCGGAGGTTCAGCCGGACGCCCCCGACATCGCTCTTGTGCACGAGGCCCGGGGCGTGGATCTTCAGAGCAACCGGGTACCCGATCGCTCCAGCAGCCTCGACAGACTCGGCCGCGGTCGACGCCTGGCGACATGGAAGAGTCGGGATCCCGTAAGCCTCGAGCAGTTCGAAGACCGCGATTTCGTCGAGCCACACCGAGCGCGCCGGAAGGGCATCCGGCCCGGAGCCAGAGCCGGGAGCGATCGGCCGAGCCGCCAAAGCGGCCTCCACGATTCGCCGCGCACGGGCCACGTCAAGATCGTCGAAGCGGGGAACGGTCCCCTCGGGCCGACTCACCCATTCGGCATACGGAGCGACCCGCGCGACCGCACGAGCTGCCGATTCCGGATAGGCAAACCAAGGAACATGACTCGGCCCTGAGCGCAAGGCCAGGAGCGTCTGCTCGGTCGCGATGAAGTTCGCGAGCACGGGCTTGGTCGTCGTGGAGGCTGCCCGGGCCACGGCTTTGGCGATCTCCTCAGCACCGCCGAGGACCGGTGGCGTGAAGGTGACGATCACCAGGTCTATGTCGGCCTCGGTCAGGACGATCTCGAGCACGAACCGGTACTCCTCAGCAGTCGCGGAGGCGACCAGATCGATCGGGTTCCCCACGGCGGCGCCATGGGAGACAACGCTGAGCAACCGCTCTTGTGTCTCGGGCGCGAGCTCGGGAACCTCGAGGCCTTGGCTCTCGCAGGCGTCGGCAGTCAGAACCCCACAACCCCCGGCGTTGCCCACGATCGCGACCCGCCGGCCGACGGGAAGGGGCTGACTAGCCAACAGGTCGGCGACATCGAGCAGCTCCTCCAGCGTCTGGACCCGGATCACCCCGGCTTGGCGGAAGAGCGCATCGGTGGCCTGGTCGGGCACGGCCACACCGCCTTGTACATGAGCGCCTCGCAGACCGGATGTCGTGCGGGCGCTCTTGACCGCGATGATGGGTTTCTTGCGAGCGACACGCCGCGCGATCCGGCTGAACTTTCGTGGGTTCCCGAAAGACTCCAGATAGAGAAGTATCACGTCGGTCTCCGGGTCGTCCTCCCAGAACCGCAGCATGTCGTTGCCGCTGACGTCGGCCTTGTTGCCGAGAGACACGAAGCTCGAGATGCCGAGTCCGCGGCCTTCAAGCTCGCCGAGAACGGCGATTCCGAGGCCACCGGACTGGGAGGAGAACGCGACCTGGCCGGGCGGCGGCGGGTGCTCGGCGAATGTGGCGTTCATCCGGACCTGGGGAGAGGTGTTGATGACGCCCATGCAATCGGGCCCGACGAGTCGCATGCCGAAGCTCCGAGCAAGCTCGACGAGATCGCGATCGGTGCTCGCGCCCGGGGCCCCCTGGTCCGCACCGCCCGATGTCACCACGGCGAGGCCGCCGACCCCCTTCGCCCCGCACTCGCGCACAACTCCGGCCACGAGCTGAGCCGGCACGGCGATCAGTGCCAGATCGATGTGACCAGGCACTTCGGTCACGCTGCGGTACGAGCGGAGACCACCGACGGAGTGGGCCTGCCGATTGACCGGGTGGACGACACCGGCGAACTCCCCGGCGAGGAGATTGCAGACGATGTCGTGGCCAGCCGAGCCCGGCTCGCGGCTCGCCTCGATGACGGCGATCGTCGTGGGACGGAGAATGTGCTCGATCGATCGCACTGCTGCGGTCCATTCGCGCTGCTCGACCCGCTCGAGGTACTCCGGTCGAGCCGTGAGCTCCAGCGTCACCCGGATGACTCCTGACTCGAGAAGAGTGTGCTCGTCGAATCCCGCCGAACGGAACACGCCGATCATCTTGTGGTTGTCGGCAAGGGTGTCGGCGACGAACCGCCCGATCCCGCGTGTGACCGCAGCCGAGGCGAGGTGCTCGAGCAGCACGGTGCCCAGGCCCCGACCCTGGTGGTCGTCCCGAACGACGAACGCGACCTCGGCCTCCTCCACTCCGTCCTGGTCGGACCCGCGAGACGTGCCCGCTGCGGCGGCGGCGGGGGCGTCCCCGGCTGGCTTGGGGTAGCGGTCGTAGCGAGCCACCGCCACGAGCTCCCCGTCGACAACGGCCACGAGCGCCAGCCGGTCTTGATAGTCGACGGTTACGAAGTGCGTGATCTCTTCATCGCTGATCCACCGACGCGGCGCGAGGAAACGAAAATACACCGTCTCGCTCGACAGCCTTTCCCCGAACGCGCGAAGCGCCGGGCCGTCGTCTGGCCGAATGGCACGCAGCCGTGCCGTGCGACCGTCCGAGAGCAGGACGTCACATTCGAGCTCGGGAGGATAGGACCCGGCAGTGACAGGCCCGTCACCAGGCCTCCTGCCGGTTGGTCCGGAGGCCATGTGTGCGTTCAACGCGCCTCCCGAACCTAACGGGCACTCGTGAGGACGTTCAGCCCGCGGCTGCTTGCACTTCGGCGATGGGAACCGCAACGCTCGGGGCAGTCACGTGCAGGGCCTCACCCCAATCGCTGAACTTGGCAACGATCGACCGGGCTGGGGTGCCGCTGGCTCGCGTCGTCCCCTCGACCATGATTGGGAGCACAGCTCCTGTCGTCGCCACGTACATCGTGAGCCTCAGAGTCTCGGATTTCGAGCTTTGTGCCGCCTTGACAACCACTGCTGGATGTCCCAGTTCGGTCGAGGTCTTGCCCCGCGTGAGCTTGCCGGGCAGCTTCACGAACTGGGCGGCAGCCGTCTTGACCGCCAAGGAGCCGGCAATGTTGGCGAAGCCCTGGTTCGTGGAAGGAACTGAGATCCATTTCCCGGTGAACTTGGCCGACAGCTTCGCGCTCAACCCCGTGAAGCTCTCCAGACCGGCGACGTCGCCTTGGACGTAGGCCGTCCCGCCGGCGAGCAGGAGGGTGAGATGCCCGACATGGGTTCCGTCGAGAGCCGTGACGTGCTCGTCGCCGCTTGTTCTGCCCACGTCGCCGATGACGCTCACCCGGCTGCTCCCCTGGTTCGCCGTCTCCACGAAATGAAACGAGCTCTGTTGCTTGGTCGCCGCGACCGCCGCCGCCACGATCTGGTCGCCTGACTTCGACTGGACGCCGTTGGGCCCGGGCGAGGAGCTACCGCAGCCGGCCGTGAACGTGATCACGGCAGTCAATGTGACGAACAACAAGCGCCGACGCATGTCGCGACGCTACCAGCGAGCAGCACGGCCGCAGGCTCCGCCGGCGGTATCGGCAAGTGCAAGCCATCCTCCCGAGAGGCCGAAGGCTCCCCTCCGCCACAGCGCAACTAGCGGCGTCGCAGGCCCTGAACCACGAGCTGCGGTTCGGTCTTCGTTGCAAGTTCTGTCGGCACGCCGCAGCCTGGAACGGGCACTTCCCGCTCGATCCGCACGACTGCTTCCCAGACCGATCGTCCCCCGCTCGGGTCCTCGACGACAAGCTCGGTCCGGTGGCCCCCAAGTTCCGCGCCGCGCCTCACCATGTCGAAGAGCGGCCACCCGACCTCGCCGAGCACGGCACGCTCGAGCGCTTGGATCGCCGACGATCCCATTCCTCCACAGCCCCGGTAGCGCGGCAGGAGATCGTCCATCGGCCCGTTCTTGCGCACAATCCTGGCCAGCGCGGCCTTGTCGCAGAACGCCCATGCGGTGCCGTTCGGCAGCACAACTGCCGTCGCCGCAAAACGATGCCCCCCCGTGTGGCTCGTCCTCCACACCCTCACGTCCTCCCCGAGCAGGCAAGGATCCGCCAAGAGCTCGTGGGCCAGCGCTGTCCCGAGCGACCCGCAGCATCGGTCCCGCCTCCCGTGGGTGCAAACGAGAACGTCGGTGGTCTCGTCGGCACTTGGCGGCTCCTCGAGGATCGCCAGAGCTGCGGAGACGACCTCGGCAGGATCGACGACGAGCTCGGTCCGCTCGAACCGTGCGCCGGCGCCGGCGGGCCACCGGTAGGCGATGACGTGACTCGGACCGCCCGCCAGGGCAGGTACCAACCCCTGAAGGCGCATCCCGGCGCTCCGGACCGACGCCACAACTGGTGCGAGCGCCGGGTCGTCACTCAAGTCCCGCGGCCAGGGAAGCGGCCATTCGAGGAGCATGTAGCCGCGGTAGCAGCCGGCCGTGCCGATGGGATCGAGGTGCTGCTCGCGAGCCCACGATGAGCAGAGCAGCCCGGAACCGGAGGAACCTGTGCTCTCCGGTCCGATGCTGGTAGCCATCGGCGGCACCCTAGCGGCACGAGGCGCGCGCGCGATACCTCTGGTCATGACCGACAATGGGTTCGCTCTGAATGGACCTTCGTGCATCTCGGATCGGGCACCGAGCACAAGGCTCGCTGATTTCCGGCGAGCCGAGACCAAGCTGCCTGAAACCGGTCAACCGTCTTGAGGGTGAGCAGCGCCAGGAGTCGCCGCGAAACACCTGGGCCTAGACTGAAGCGGCGACTATGAACGCCCTCAGCCAGGGCCTCTCGGGGCCCGATGCCGCGGACCTCGCTGCAGCCTCGCTCGCGATGGCGCGCCGGTTCGCTTCTGGTGCCACCCTTTGGTGCGCAACGCCTTCATGGCCGTGGCACGCCCAGCAGGTGGCTGTCGAGCTCGCTCAACCCATGATCGCGGGAGGACGCGCCCTCCCCGCGGTCACGGTCCCTGGTGGCCAGTTGCTGGAAGGCTTGAGAACGCACGCTCGTGCGGGCGACGTGCTGCTTCTCGTCGCAAGATCCGATGAACCGTCAGCTGCAGGCCTCAGGCAACGGACCGCAGCGTGGGGGGTACTCACGGTGTGGATCGGCGCCGGCCCAAGGCCTTTGCCGGGAGCGGCCGACTACGTCCTCTGGATGGACAACGACGAGACGATCTCCTCCTACGCCCGCCGGCTCGTGCCTCTTTACCGCCTGCTCTGGAAGATGACCCACGACCAGCTCGAACATCCCGAGCTTCTCGGGACCGAGCAGGCCGGATGCGACGATGAGGTATGCATCACGTGCTCGGACGAGGGACGCCTTGGCGAGGTGGTCGCGCTGCGCTCTGACGGACAGGCAGAGGTCCGCACGCCCGCCGGGGTCGAAACCGTGGACACGAGCTTGGTCGACGACGCCCGTGCGGGCGACCTCGTGCTGATACACGCCGGCGCCGCAGTGAGCCTTGTCGCACCGGAACGCTGGGAACCCGAGGAGGCACCTTGACCGAGCACAAGCCATTGGGCGAAGACCCGAGCGGACGCGAAGCCGCGGTGCTCGAGCGAATCGAGGCCTTCCGGCGACACCGGCCCCGGTTCCGGGACGACTTCGTCACCTTGGCGCATGGCGCCGGAGGCAAAGCGACGGCTGCGTTGATCGACGCCGTGTTCTTGGACGCTTTCGCCGGTCTCGAGAGACCGCCGCTCACCGACGCGGCACTCATCGCTCTGCCTCACGGTGAGACGCTGGCGTTCACCACCGATTCGTTCGTGGTGAAACCGCTTCGTTTCCCTGGCGGATCGATCGGTCACCTCGCCGTTCACGGGACGGTCAACGATCTCGCCGTGATGGGTGCCCAGCCTCACTGGCTCTCGGCTGCGTTCGTCATCGAGGAGGGTTTCGCCATCGGCGAGCTCCGCAAGGTGGTCGCCGACATGTCCGAGGCTGCCGCCGTGTCCGGTGTGACGATCGTCACCGGTGACACGAAGGTCGTCGGCCGGGGAGCAGCCGACGGGCTGTACGTGACAACGGCCGGGATCGGCGTCATCCCTCCCGGCCGCCGGCTGGGAGCCGATCGCGTCGAGCGCGGCGATCGCATCCTCATCTCTGGCACCATTGCCGATCACGGGATGGCGGTGATGTTGGCGAGAGGCGACCTGGCTCTCGAGGCGGACATCAGGTCCGACACGGCCCCTGTGACCGAGCTCGTCGAGGCGTTGTTATCGGCCGCCCCGTCGACTCGCTGGCTGCGAGACCCGACCCGCGGCGGTGTCGGGACCGTCTGCAACGAGCTCGCCCACGACACAAGCCTGGCCGTAGTATTGGACGAGTCTGCCCTGCCTGTCGATCCCGCGGTCGCAGGGGCTTGTGACCTGCTCGGAATCGATCCTCTGTATGTCGCCAACGAAGGCAAGCTCCTGGCAGTGGTTGCCGCGAAGGAGGCCGATGCCGCCCTCGAAGCGTTGCGCAGCCATCGGCTCGGGGTCGACGCGGCGCTCATCGGCGACATTCGTTCCGAGCCTCAGGGTATCGTCGTGCTGCGCACATCGTTCGGGGGAACACGGATTGTCGACATGCTGGTCGGCGATCCGCTGCCGCGGATCTGCTAGCGCTCGGTGAGCGAGTTGCGTCAGCTCACCGAGCGCCGGCGCGTGAGAGTCACCGGGACGGTGCAAGGTGTGGGCTTTCGCCCTTTCGTGTTCCGCCAAGCCGCAGCTCTCGGGCTCGTCGGCTTCGTGCAGAACGACTCCTCCGGGGTGCTCATCGAGGTCGAGGGTGAAAAGGCCGAGGTGGCAGAGCTTTGTCGGCTCCTCAGCGAGGCTCCCCCGCCGCTCGCCCGGGTCACCTCGGTCGACTGGACCACGGTGCCCCGCGTCGGCACCTACGACAGCTTCCGCATCGTCGACAGCACCACCGACCGGGTCCCGAACGTGGCCGTCAGCGTCGACAGCGCGACTTGTGACGACTGCCTATCCGAAGTGGACGACCCGGACGACCGCCGGCACGGCTATCCCTTCACCAACTGCACGAACTGTGGGCCGCGCTACACGATCGTGCTCTCGGTCCCCTACGACCGGCTTGCCACGACCATGGCCGGTTTCAGGATGTGCGCCGAGTGCCAGGCAGAGTACGACAACCCGGCGGATCGGCGCTTCCACGCACAGCCGAACGCTTGTGCCTCCTGTGGCCCGCGGATAGCCTTCTGCAACCCAGAGGGCCGACTCCTGGCCGAAGCCGGTGCCGCGCTGGACGCCGTGGCCGAAGCGCTTTGCGCGGGCCGGATCGTCGCCGTAAAGGGCATAGGCGGCTATCACTTGGCCTCGGATGCGACCAATCACGACGCCGTGGCTGAGCTTCGGCGACGCAAGGCACGCGACGACAAGCCATTCGCCCTCATGGTGGCCGACCTGGAAATGGCAAGGTCGTTGTGCGTGCTCGATCCGCACGCCGAGTCCGCGCTCGGCTGCGTCGCACGGCCTATCGTGCTCGCCCGCCGCCGACCGGACGCCGCGGTCGCCGACGGAGTGGCACCGGCGATGCCCGACCTGGGCCTGATGCTCCCTTATACGCCCTTGCACCACTTACTCATGGCCAAAGTGGCGCGACCGCTCGTGATGAGCAGCGGCAACCAGTCCGACGACCCGATCGCTCACACCGACGAGGACGCGTTCGCCCGTCTCGGGCCCATGGTCGACGGCGTGTTGACACACGACCGCCGGATTCATGTCCGTTGCGACGATTCGGTCGTGCGAGCGTCAGGGCGTCGCCTGCAGATGGTCCGGCGGTCCCGCGGTTACGCGCCGGAGGCAATGCCGCTTGCGCGTGAGGCGGCCCGCCAAGTGCTCGCCGTGGGCGCCGAGCTCAAGAACACAGTCTCGGTGGCCAAACAGTCCTTCATCGTGTGCAGCCACCACATCGGCGACCTCGAGCACCTCGCCACCTATCAGGCTTTCCTGCAAGCGACGACCCACCTGTGCCGACTGTTCGGGATCGTACCGGAGGTCGTCGCCCATGATCTGCACCCGGAGTACCTGTCCACCAAGTACGCGCTAGAGCTCGACCTCGAGCCGTGGCCCGTGCAGCATCACCACGCTCACATCGCCTCATGCCTGGCCGAACATGGGCACAACGGCACTGTGCTCGGTATCGCCTTCGACGGTCTCGGCTACGGCACCGACGGGACGATGTGGGGCGGGGAGTTCCTCGTCGCGGACTTCAACGGTTTCGAACGAGCGGCGCATCTGCAGCCCGTTCCATTGCCGGGCGGGACAACGGCCATCCGCGAGCCATGGCGGATGGCACTCGCCTGGACCGCGCTCGCCGCAGGTCCCGACGCCGCCGCCCGGCTCGGCGCCGCGCTCGATCCTCGGTGGAGTCAGGTCCTTGCTCTGGCTGGTGCGGACGCCGAGAAGCGTCGGTCGATCCTCACCACCAGCGTCGGCCGTCTGTTCGATGCCGTTGCTGCCCTGGTCGGACTGCGATCACAGGTCACCTACGAGGGCCAGGCCGCGATCGAGCTCGAGATGCTCGCGCGCTCGGTGCCCCGGTCATCGGCTCCGAGGTACCCAGTTGACATCGTGACAGCGGCGAGCCCCGACGACCTCGACGTGCTCGATCCGTCACCTCTCATCGCCACGGTGCTAGACGAGGTCGAACGAGGGACCGACCGCTCGGTGATCGCAGCCGGGTTCCACGAGGGTCTCGGGCGCGCTACCGCCGCTCTCGGCGCGCGTCTGGCACGCAGGCACGACCTCGACACCGTCGCACTCAGTGGGGGGGTGTTCCAGAACGTGCGCTTCAGCGACATCGTCGAGGACGCTCTCACCGCCGAGGGACTCACCGTTCTCGTGCACGAGTCGGTGCCACCAAATGACGGCGGGATCAGTGTGGGTCAGGCGGCCATCGCCGCGCTCGGCACACCTCCGGACTGACAGGTCCAAATCGGAGGGCTAACGGGGGCCGCCCATGTTGACGGCCACTTCTCGGTGCAGGCGTCCGAAGTTGTAATAGGCGGCACAGGCTCCTTCCGAGGAGACCATGCAGGTGCCGATCGGAGTCTCCGGAGTACAGGCCGTGCCGAAGACCTTGCACTCCCACGGCTTGATGGCACCCTTCAGCACCTCGCCGCACTGGCAGGCCTTCGGATCCGCGACACGCACGCCCGGCACTTCGAAACGAAGCTCGGCATCCCACTGGGCGAACTCCGCCCTGAGCTTGAGGGCGCTCTCGGGGATGAAGCCCAGGCCACGCCATTCGAAGTGCGGCCGGAGCTCGAAGACCTCCTTCAAGAAGGCGAGGGCCCGCGGATTGCCGGCCTCGCTCACACAACGCGTGTACTGGTTCTCGACACAGCACCGGCCCTCGCTGATCTGGGTCAGCAGCATCGCGATCGCCTGGAGGATGTCGAGTGGCTCGAAGCCGGCCGTCACGAATGGCTTGCCGTACTCCTCAGGGACAAAACGGTATGGGCGCTGGCCGATCACCGTCGAGACGTGGCCCGGTCCGATGAACCCGTCGAGGCGGAGGTCAGGGGACTCGAGGATGGCCTTGATAGGGGGCACGATCGTCACGTGGTTCGAGAAGACGCTGAAGTTCATGACCCCGTCCTGCCTCGCCCTCAGCACGGTTGCCGCCGTCGAGGGCGCCGTCGTCTCGAATCCGACGGCAAAGAACACGATGTGCCGCTCCGGGTTGTCGACTGCGACCCGCAACGCATCGAGGGGCGAGTAGACGACCCGGATGTCCGCGCCCTGCGCTTGGGCGCCCAGCAGACTCCCGTTCGAGCCCGGAACGCGCATCATGTCGCCGAACGAGGTGAAAATGACGCCGGACGCCTGGGCCACCGCGATGGCGTCGTCGATGCGACCCATCGGGATGACGCATACCGGACAACCAGGGCCATGCACCAACTCGACCGACGTCGGGAGAAGATGCTCGATGCCGTGACGGTAGATCGTGTGGGTGTGGCCCCCGCAGACCTCCATGAATTTGTAGTGCCCATCTCCTACCAGCGCGGTGATGTGGGCCACTAGCGCGCGGGCCGCCGCCGGGTCTCGATACTCATCGACGAACCGCATCGTGTTCCTCTCTCTGCCGCAGGCGACACCGCGTCGACGTGAAACCCACGTCGATCGCGGCGGCTGCTGAAGTAACTGCCCCCGTTTCGCCGCCGTTACGCGATTCGCGACTCGAGGACTGCCCGAACCTCGTCGGTGTAGGCCTGACCCATCAGCTGCAGGCCCTCGAGCGTTCGCTGAGCCTCTGACTCGTCGATCTTGGCCATAGCGAAGCCGACATGGATGAGCACCCAGTCGCCCGGCGCCACACTCTCGTCCTCCAGGAGGTCGATGTTGATGCTGCGACGCACACCGGCGACATCGACCTTCGCCAAGTGTCGATTGGAGTCGAGAAGCTCGACCACCTCACCGGGGATCCCAAGACACATGGCTCTTTCCTCCTCTAGACCCGACACCCGATGAGCTCGAGGGTCAGATCGTCACGGCCCTGTCCTCAACGAGGTTACCCTTGTACCATCTGGGCACAGTCCCGGTATCATTCGCGCACGTAGCCACCTGGAGGATGCGTGAAGGCAGCGTGACCGTCGATCGTAAAGTCCGAACCGGGCGACTCATCGGCGCAGGGCGTCCGCCGACCGAGCCCATCGTCAGCCTCGTGCTCGTCGCCGGAGCGGCGTTGCTCATCGCGTCCGCAGCCATCCATCTGAACCTGTGGGCGAGCGGCTACAGGAACACCAAGACGATCGGTCCGCTTTTCTTCGTACAAGGTGTCTTCGGCATCCTGTTCGCGTTGTTGATATCTGTGATCAGGCGTGTCGCTATCGCGTTGCTCGGAGTTCTCTTTGCTGCCGGGACCATCGCTGGGTTGCTCGTGTCGGTCCATTTCGGCCTTGCCGGCTACTGGTCACACATGAACGCCCCTTGGGCGGTGACCTCGCTCGTCGTCGAGGGAGCCGCCATCGTGGTGCTATGTGTGGGCAGTGGTCTCGCCGTGCGGAGCGAAAGGGCTCATGTTCGCCGCTGGCGACCCTCCGGGGACGCTGAGCCGTAAACGGTCAGCTGTTGCCGCTTATCCGTTCGGGCGTGACGAACACTGCTGTCCGCCCCTCCGCTTCCATGACCCGGTCGAACTCGTCCCAATCCTGGTGAGTGCCACCCGCAGCGACAAAGACGTTCCGGAGCAACCTCGCAAGCTGTGCAGCGCCGAAGTTCTCGGGCCTGTCCTGGGGTCCTACGAGCCGGGCTGGACCTTCCACCGCGACCCAGTCAGCGCCGTGCCGGAACACGGCCGCCGCCCTGCCACTGCCGCGCAGGTGCTCAAGCTTGCGCGAGGCTCCACGCGCGACCAAGCCGATGCAAGCATCCCCGGTGACCGGGTCGTCGATGACCCCAGCGTTGACTACAGATGCATGGATGGTCCCGTCGGACCGGATCGTGGTGACAACGGCCAGCGAGTCCTCTCCGGCAAGTCTCCGGACGTGATCTAGGTCGTTCGGCATCTCTCCTCCTGTTTCGCTCAATGCATGATGCCGCAGCAACGAGACCGACGCCGGGTCGGCGTGCACGCCGGGGGATGTCCCGTGCGGCAGCTGGCCGGCTGCGCTCGTCGGGCGACCGCTAGCGTCCGACACCATGACAACCACGTGGACCGCTCCGACCGTCGAGCGCACAGAGCCCGCCCGCACTGCCGGCGAGCGTGAGTCGCTCGAACAGTGGCTGAACTTCCATCGCGAGACGCTGCTGATGAAGTGTGCCGGCCTCAACGCTGAGCAGCTGAAGGCCCGGTCGGTACGGCCATCCGGCTTGTCGTTGCTCGGCCTGGTCCGCCACATGGTCGAGGTCGAGCGCTGGTGGTTCCGTATGTACGCCGGCAACGAGCAGATCGGCCCGGAGTACCGCAGCGACGACAACGAGAACGCCGACTTCGACGACCTCGACGATGCCGACGCGGGGGACGACCTCGAGACCTTCCGGAGAGAAGTCGAGTCAGCACGCGACGCCGTGCGCGACAAGGAGCTCGACGACGTGATACCGAGCCGTGGCCACGATCCTGGGCAAACGCGCAACATCCGCTGGATCTACGTGCACATGATCGAGGAGTACGCGCGGCATAACGGCCATGCCGACCTGATCCGCGAATGCATCGACGGCGCGGTGGGCGACTGATCGGCCATGCTGGTGACTGCCTGTGAACAGTTAGCTGGGAGTTGACCAAGAATGTCTCTTGTAGCCGCGTGCCGACGCGTCGGCCTCCTTGTCCTTGTTGCTTCGACCGTCTTGACACTGGTAACCGCCGCCGGAGCAGTGGTGCCGGAATCGGCAGGCCATGCGCGCACACAGGCTGCGTCGAGCGTCGCCGGGGTGATCGTGGAGCCCTCCAAGCTCGGCTCCACCGCCGGGATGAAGCCGGTCTACCAGTTCGTGCTGTCGGCAAGGAAGTCGGTCGACCTCACCATGTACGAGCTCATCGACCCGAGCATGGTGAACGATCTCGTCGCAGATCAGAGGCGCCGCGTGAAGGTACGCGTCATCCTCGACACCAACCGCGAGAGGAGCCGCAACGAGCCAGCCTTCGAAGCCCTGAAGGCAGGCGGCGTGAAGGTCGTGTGGGCCGACACCGATTACGAGGCGACGCACCAGAAGACCATCACGGTCGACGGCGCCAGGTCGCTCATCCTGACTGCCAATCTCACCTACGAGTACTACACGACGACTCGCGACTTCGGCGTCTGGGACACCAACCCGGAGGACGTCGCGGCTATCGAAGCCGTCTTCAACGCGGACTTCGTTCACAGGCCCATCAGGCCTCCAAACGGCAAGGACCTCGTCTGGAGCCCTGGCTCGCAGGCCCGGATGCTCGCAGTGGTCGCCGGGGCCAAACACACGCTTTCGATCGAGAACGAAGAGATGGGCGACTCGACTGTCACGAGCGCGATCGTCGCCGCAGCTGCGCGCGGCGTAAAGGTCGAAGTCACGATGACCGAGAACAGCTCCTACGACAGCGACTGGACCGCGATCGTCCGTGCCGGGGGCCACGTGCATCTCTACAAGGACAGCTCGTCGGACCTGTACATCCATGCGAAGACGACTATCGCCGACGCCGGCTTCGGCACTCGGAGGATCTACGTCGGGAGCATCAACTTCTCGAGCGCCTCGATGGACCGCAACCGCGAGCTCGGCATCATCACGACCGACACGACGATCGTCAATGACGTCAATACGGTGGTGACAAGGGACTACTCCAACTGCAGGGCGGCCACGGACTGCAGGAACTACGACTGACCATCCAACGGGCTCACGATGAGTGGGCTCCGACGTGAAGCCATCGGAGCGGCATGAGAACACCACCAGGGTCGCAGAACCCCTTTCGGCGGTTGAAGAAGCCTTCTGGGTCTGATGCCAACCCCCGGGATCGTCATGATGGGTCGATGCGCGTGATGCCCCTTCGGCCCAATCGGGGCAATCCCGTGAAGACCGGGAGGCGAACGATCGGGGTACCGGCCGAGCAGGGTGCCACGATCGTTGAGGCGTTGATCGCGAACGGGCGGCGCCTCCCAGACCGCCCCGCGATGCGACACTGCCCGGCCGAGCGTCCCACCCAGGGGGAGTGGAAAGTCCTCACCTGGGCGGAGTATCTACTGGCGGCCCGCCAGATCGCCGGGGGGCTGGCCGACCTCGGCGTCGGCGTCGGCGAGCGGGTCGCGATCTTGTCGGCCAATCGGGTGGAATGGCATCTCGCGGACCTTGGGACACTTCTCAACGGGAGTGTGACGGTGCCCATATACCCGACGAGCGCACCGTCTCAGATCGCCTACATCCTCGGCCACGCCGAGGTCGAGGTGTGCTTCGTGGACAACCGAGCACAGCTGGGCAAGCTCATCGAGATTCGCGGCCAGTTGCCCGCCCTGAAGCGGATCATAATCGCGGGCGGCGCCCGGCGTGCCGGCGACTCGTTCGTCGTCGGCTTCGACGCGCTCCGGGGCGCCGGTGCCGACCGGCTGAAGCGCGATCCCGATGCTGTCGACGAGCGGTCTCGTCGCGTCCGGCCCGAGGATCTCGCGACAATCGTCTACACGAGCGGCACTGCCGGCCCTCCCAAGGGGACCATGCTCAGTCACGCGAACATCATGTGGGTGCTGCGCAACGTCACCCCTGTCTACAACATCGGCGAGGGCGATCGCCTCCTGTCGTTCCTGCCGCTCAGCCACATCGCCGAGCGGATGATGAGCGACTTCATGCCGATAGCCGTGGCCGGCGAGACCTGGTTTGCCCGCAACCTTGCCACGGTCGCCGAAGACCTGCCGGCATGTCGGCCGACCGTGTTCTTGGCCGTGCCCCGGGTGTGGGAGAAGCTCCGCGAAACTGTGGAAAGCCACGTGCGGGCCCAGGCGCTCCCGGTCCGTGCAGCTGTGCAGCGCTATATCAGCCTCGGCCTGCGCAATGTGGCTTGTGAGCAGGATGGCACGCCGGTTACCAGGTCGACGCTCGCCCTCTACCGAACCCTGGACCTGACACTCGGGTCGATCCTTCGCCAACTGCTCGGCCTCGACCGGGCACAGGTTCTGATCACGACCGCGGCACCCGCCCACCCCGAGCTCATCCGCTGGTTCCACGCCATCGGGCTGCCCCTGCTCCAGCTGTACGGCCAGACCGAGGGCTGTGGGCCAACGACCGCCAATCGATTCGGTCAAGTCCGCATAGGCACCGTTGGCACCGCGCTGCCGGGTATGAGCGTCACGATTGCCGATGACGACGAGATCCTGCTCAAAGGCGGCAACGTGTGCCTCGGCTACCTCAACGACCCTGAGGCCACGGCCGAGCTCATCGACGCCGACGGTTGGATGCATACCGGCGACACGGGAGCTTTCGACGCCGACGGGTCTCTGCGTGTCCTCGGCCGAAAGAAAGACATCATCATCACCGCCGCCGGCGAGAACATCGCCCCCGAGGGCATAGAGGTCGACCTGACGAACCACCCGCTCATCTCCGAGGCGGTCATCGTCGGCGAGGGCCGAAGGTACCTTGCCGCCCTGCTCACTCTCGACCCCGATGCGCTCACCCGTTGGGCCCGACAGCACGCCAAGCTCGGCGATCTCGAAGCTCTAGCCGCTGACCCCGACCTGCTCGCCGAGATCCAGGCGACCGTCGATCAGGTGAACGCCAAGCGGTCACGCGCCGAAGGCGTTCGCAAGTTCCGCGTGCTGGCCCACGTCCTGACAGCTGAGGACGGGGAACTGACCCCAACGATGAAGGTCAAACGAAGCATCGTGTACGAGCACCACGCTGAGGCGATCACCGAGCTCTACGCCGGCGGCTGAGCGATGGCCGCAGTCAGAGTGACTATCGTCTCGGACGATGGCGGACCAGCAAGCACCTCGAACATACCGTCGGGCTTCGGCCGGGCCAGTCGCTGTCCTCGGCGTCGTGGCTGCCGTTCTCGTCGGCTCTGCCGCGTGCTCAACCGGACGGCCGGCCGCCGGAACGCAGGCCTCCGGACAGCCGGCCGCTGGCCTCGTCAACCTGCCGATCAGTGGACCTGCCTCGCTTCAGTCGGTTCGCGTACTGCGAAGCGTCCAAGATGTCGCCGGAGAGCCGATCCCCTTTGGCACGGCGCGCTACTTCGGCGCCGTCGCGCACAAGGACATCGGTTCCGGGGTGATCGGCATGGCCGCCAGCTCCAGTGGGCGTGGCTACTTGCTCGCGACTGCCAGCGGCAGGGTGCTCAGATTCGGTGACGCCAGGTTCCATGGCTCGATCGTTGCTCGGATCAAGGACCGCGTCGCCACGATCGTCGAGACCAACAACGGCGGTGGCTACTGGCTGGCGTGCAGCAACGGCGGCGTCTTCAGCTTCGGTGACGCCAGGTTCCACGGCTCGGTCAGGGGCCTGCCTCTCAGCACTCCGATTGTCGCCATGGCCGCCACTCCGGACGGCGGGGGCTACTGGCTCGTCGCGTCCAACGGCCGGGTCTTCCACTATGGCGAAGCCCACTTCTACGGCTCGGCAGCCGGTGAGATCCTCAGCCACCACATCGTCGCCATGGCTATCCCGGACGCCGGGGGCTACTGGCTCGTCACGTCCAACGGCAGGGTCTTCCACTATGGAGACGCCCACTTCTACGGCTCGGTCAGGGGTCTGCCTCTCAGCACTCCGATCGTCGCCATGGCGGCCACTCCGGACGGCCGGGGCTACTGGCTCGTCGCGTCCAACGGCCGGGTCTTCCACTATGGAGACGCCCGCTTCTACGGCTCGGCCTCGCCTGCGGTCCGAAAGAGCCCGATCGTCGCCATGGCGGCCACACCGGACGGCCGGGGCTACTGGCTGCTGCCGACGATCCCTGCGCCTCCCGTGGGACTTCCGGCCCCGGGCAAAGGCTTCGTTGCGGGCCATGTCACCTCGATTGGCGACTCAGTGATGATCGATGCACAGCCCGCCCTCGAAAGCGATATCCCCGGGATAGACGTCGAGGCGGCCGTCAGCCGCCAATGGGACGACGGCATCACGATTGCCCAACAGCTCAAGTCCGAGAACCGCCTCGGGGCGATCGTCGTGATCGACCTCGGCACCAATGGCCCGGTAAGCCAGCAGCAATTCACCAACATGATGGACGTCCTCTCCGGCGCTTCCCGGGTGGTGTTCGTGACTGTGCATCTTCCCTCGTACTACACGTGGTCAAGCTCGGTGAACGCCACCCTCGAGCAAGGCGTCCCGCACTACGCGCGAGACCGGCTCGCCGACTTCAACAAGCTGGCCGACAAGAACCCGCAGTGGTTCTACTCCGACGGCATTCACATGCCGATCGGCGGAGCGGGGGCCCAAGCCATGGCAAGCCTCATCAAGTCCAAGATCTGAGCGACAGGGCCCGGACCCGATAGGGCGCAGACGGGGACGGGCCGCGGCACCCGGTCAGCTGATCCCAGGTGCAGTACGACACGACCTGGCCTCAAGAGGTCCGACGCTCCAGTCGCCGACGCCGGAGGCCTGCCATCACTAGCCGCCATCCGAGCATTGTGGCCCCGAGGAAGCCCAATGCCACAAGGACGAAGCCCACGGCGATCCCCTGACCGGAGATCACCCGTAGGGCCATTCCTAGCGCCACAGTCGAGATCCACACGACCAGGCCGTCCAAGAAGGATGCCCCACCGCGCCGACAAGCAGCCAGCGCTAGCCAGCCGGCAGCCAGACCTGACGAGAACGGCCACGCGGTCGAGGCCAACCCGGCGACGCCGAGCCCATGAGCGTGGACGGCCCGGCCAATGCCCACGAAGAGAAGAACGGCGGCGAGGTCTGTCACCGCCCTCGCCTTGCGCGTTCGGCAGTCGACCTGATGTGCGGCCAAACGGCTTCAGCCTGCCGGTTGCCTCAGGGCAGCTCAGCGCGGGAGGCGTCCGGCGACGCAGGATTCGCTCTGGTGACCTTGCGATCGGTGAACTGCTCCGACTGACATTTCGCGCGGCTTCGCAGCGCGGAGCGGACCGCCAGCTGCTCACCTGTCTCCGATGTCAGCTGTGATCCCGATGCCGAGAGTGCGAGCACGCTCTCCTCGAGGGCCGGCATCTGCCCCATTGACCCGATCCCTGGGCCTCTGGCACGGCACGCACGAACATGGGAGAAATGCGCCTGCTGACTTGTGCGCAGCCATGCCGTACCGCACGCACTGCAGCGCCGCTCGACAAGGTGCACCCGTCCGAACATGTGCCCAACAGTACCGTTCCTCTACGAGCCAGCAGCTTGGACCGCTTGACTGGGGCACCACGAACGGTCTTCGATGCCCTGACTCCGGATCTTGCGCTCTCGGCCACCTGGCACGGCCTGGGAGGTAGCCCTCTCTTCCCCATGACTCTTCTGGGGTCAAGTCACACCTCCATCGATGGCAACGGTGGACGGGCTTGCGCTCGTTGCCATCTGGACGCGCCGCTCCCTCCTGTGCGCCAGCGGACAGAATCTCCTTCGTGGCGACGTACCGGCGGCACCCCAACCAGCGAGCGCTCGCTTCGTTGCCCGTCGAGCTGAGAAGAACGACGGTCCCGACGAACGTACGGGTGTGGGTCGAGCACGAGGCTCGCGCCAGGATCGTGCAGGTGCGACGGCTCCGAGGCGCCTCGTCGACCGCGGTGCACGTCCTTTACCTCGACGGCGGCATGCGACTCGTGCTGCGCAGGTACGTGTGGCCCGGCTTCCTGAAAGACGAACCGGTAGCGCCGCGCCGCGAGCTCGACGCGTTGCACTTCGCCGACGCGAAGGCCCTACCGGCACCGAGAGTCGTGTCAGCCGACGTGACGGGCCAGGAGGTCGGTGACGGGATCCCGGCAGTCTTGATGACGTTCCTCCCAGGCCTAGCAATCGCCGTTCCGGACCTCTTGAGTCTCGCCGAGGTGGCCGCGGCCATTCACGACGCCGAACCCGGCAAGTTCGGCCACGACTACTTCCCGTGGTATGCGGGCACCATGTCCGAACCTCCCCGAGCGACGCGCCGGCCAGCACTCTGGGAGGAGGCGATCGCACTCCGGGCGAGCGCCATGCCGTCGTATCGCCCGGCGTTCATCCACCGCGACTTCCACCCTGGCAACGTGCTCTGGTCGAGAGGCCGCGTGTGCGGCGTCGTCGACTGGGCGAACGCATGCAGGGGCCCGCGGGGGTGCGACATCGCCCACTGCCGGGCAAATCTCGTCGTGCTGTCCGGTCAAGGAGCCGCTGACACGTTCCTGGCCGCCTACGAGCGCCTCACCGGCGAACACTATGACTTCTATTGGGAACTGGCGTCGATCCTCGAGCACAGTCCAGAGCATTGGACGGCGGAGCGACTTGCCGAGAGCGAGCCGTATCTGGCCCGGGCAGTGGAAGCGGTCTCCGGGTACCGACCCAAGCACCTGTAGTGGCGCTTGGCCACCCTCGAACTCTGTGATGGCCCTCATCCCCGCGTTCTGATCGGTTCGGGGCGAGGATCGCAAGTACATAGCTCCCGACTGGAGCCATTGGTGGTCCGCGCCGAGAATGCGGTACCAGGTTCAGCGTCCGCGCAGCCGGTCGATCTGCCGGCGATCCTTCTTCGTCGGACGCCCCGACGAAGGTTCTCGGACCAGCACCTTGGGCGCGGCCTCGCGAGGCGTCGGCGGCGGGCTGTGGTCGACGACGCAACCTGAGGCGATGGGCGCCCCTACGCGCTTGTCGATCGCTCGAACCACCTCGAGCACACGCTGCCGGTCGCCGATGCGGGCGGTGACCATATCCCCGGGGTGCACCGTCGTCGACGGCTTCGCTCCTGCTCCGTTCACCTCGACGTGGCCTGCACGACACAGCGCCGTCGACGCCGCACGCGTGGGGGTGGCACGCACCGACCACAGCCACCTGTCGACGCGTGCGACCTCCACGAGGCAAGCGTCCCATGAACGAGCTGGAAGCTCCACAGGGCGCTCGGTGGGGAGACGACGGGGCAGCGGGAAAGGACAGCGAAACGCCGGTTAGGGACCGGTAGGAATGCCAGTGCGTGTCGTCGTCGCGTCAATGGCCCGCCGGGTCCCAGAAACTCCGGGGCCTTCCAGCAGCATCTCGTGAACAAGTGCGTGCAGGCGTGCCTTCACATGCTCGGCCGAGCCGGCCTCAGCCGTAGCTCAGCGGGCGCCCCGGCAGGGACGATGGGGTGGCGGGGCGCGATCGGGTCGAGCCGCCGGTACGGCTCGCCGAGCGGGGCTCGTTGGTCCGGTTCGCCCCGGTTTGGCCACAGCGCCATTGCCCGTTCGGCTTGCGCAGTGATCGTGAGTGCCGGATTGACCCCGAGATTGGCAGAGACCGCGGCACCGTCGACGATGTGAAGACCGGGGTGGCCGTAGACCCGGTGGTACGGGTCGATCACTCCGGTCTCGGGGGAGTCGCCGATGACAGCACCGCCGAGGAGATGAGCCGTCATCGGAACGTTGAAGACGTCGTTCCAGCCTCTGGCGGGAAAGCCACCGATGCGCTTGGCAATGCGTCGCACTGCGTCGTGGCCGATCGGGATCCACGTCGGGTTTGGCTCGCCGTGTCCCTGTTTGGATGTCAGCCGTCGACGAAACACGCCTGCTGTGGTGTAACAGGTCATGGAGTTGTCGCGCGATTGCATGACGAGGGCCGCGATGGTCTGCTCTGACCACCGGTGCATGCTGAGGTTGCGAACCATCATCACCGGATGGCGCAGAACTTCGAGTGCCCAGGTCAGCAGTCGGGATCGGCCGTCGCCATCGGCAAGCGCCGTAGTCAGCAGGCCCATGGCGTTGCAGCCTCGGCCGTAGCGCACCGGTTCAATGTGGGTTTGATCGTCCGGGTAGAACGACGACGTGATGGCGACGCCTCGGGTGAAGTCGACATTGCCCCGGAACGTGCGCGCCCCGACGATTGCCTCCGAATTCGAACGGGTGAGCACACCGAGCCTCGGCGAGAGGTTGGGAAGGTTGCCTGAGTCGCGCATGGAGTGCAGCAGCCTCTGGGTGCCCAGCGTTCCTGCGGCCAGCACGACGTCGGAAGCGCCGAAGCTTCTCTGGCGCTTGTGCACCCACGTACCAGTGCGTTCGGTCGTGACCTCGTATCGACCGTCGGCCCGAGGCCGGATGCCGGTGACGGTTGTGAGCGGGTGCACCTCGGCGCCTCCTCGCTCGGCGAGATACAGGTAGTTCTTGAGCAGCGTGTTCTTGGCACCATGGCGACAGCCGGTCATGCATTCGCCGCACTGGATGCAGCCCTTGCGGGCTGGGCCGGCACCGCCGAAGAACGGGTCGCGAACTTCAACCCCAGGTTCGCCGAAGAACACGCCAACCGGCGTGGGAACAAACGTTGCGGCCACTCCCATTTCTTCGGCGACCGCCCGCATCACGTCATCAGCCGCCGTCATGGTCGGATTCGCAACGACGCCAAGCATGCGCCTTGCTTGGTCGTAGAACGGTGTCAACTCGGCGCGCCAGTCGGTGATGTGGCTCCACCGAGAGTCCGTGAAGAACGACGCGAAGGGCCCGTAGAGCGTGTTGCCGTAGACCAAGGAGCCTCCACCCACACCTGCGCCGGAGAGCACCGTTGCGTTTCTCAGCAGCGATATTCGCTGGATGCCGAGGAGGCCGAGCTTGGGTGCCCAGAAGAACGAGCGCAGCCGCCACGACGTCTTTGGAAACGTCGCCTCATCGAAGCGGCGCCCCGACTCGAGGACCGCGACCCGATACCCCTTCTCGGTCAGACGCAGGGCCGCCGTGCTGCCCCCGAAGCCGCTGCCGACGACGACGACGTCATAGTCCTCGTAGTCCACTCTGGCGATAATAGGAGGTAGGGCCGCTGGCAATGGGCGTGGGCGCCCGACAAGTTGTCCGAGGATCACCATCGCCCGCTCCTGGCTGAGCCCGGCCGGCGCCTCGAGCCCATGGCGGGCATTCGTAGGTAGCACGTCGCTTCTTCGCTCAGACGCGACAACGTGTCCTTCGCCTCTGGCTCGCCGGCGGCTTGCAGTTCAAGTTGAACCCATGGACTCGCTGACGGGACCAGTCGCGTCAAGGACTGAGGTGGGGCGCGCCCACCCATGGGCCGTCGTGGTGGTGCTGTGCGTCTCGATCTTGATTGTGAACGTCGACACCACGATCCTCAACGTGGCCCTTCCGACTCTCGTTCGGAGGCTGCACGCCACCACCAGCCAGCTGCAGTGGATAGTTGACGCCTACGCGATGGTCCTTGCCGGGCTGTTGCTCGTCGGGGGCAGCCTCGCCGACCGGTTCGGACGCAAGCGCTTCTTCCTCCTCGGTCTGACGGTCTTCGCCGGCGGATCGATCGGATCCGCCTTCTCCGGTTCGGTGCACGTATTGATCGCATGCCGGGCCGTGATGGGAGCCGGTGCGGCGCTGACGATGCCCTCGACGTTGTCGATCATCAACGACGTCTTCCGCGATCCGGCGGAACGTGCTCGTGCCATCGGCGCCTGGGCGGGCACCAGCGGCCTCGGTATCGCCATCGGCCCGATTGCCGGCGGCCTGCTGCTCGCCCGATTCTGGTGGGGCTCGATCTTTCTCGTAAACGTCCCGATCGTGATCGCAGGCATCATCGCAGCCGTGGCAATCGTTCCCGACTCGAAGAACCCGGCCGTCGATCGATCCGATCCCGGCGGTGCGGTGCTGTCGATCGCCGGATTCGGCCTGCTGCTCTGGGCGATCATCGAAGCTCCGACCGAGGGCTGGACTTCGCCGATCGTCGTCGGAGTCGGACTGGCCAGCCTTACTGTTCTCGCCTCCTTCGTCGTCTGGGAGGCTCGCAGTCGGCACCCGATGCTGAGACTTGAGTTCTTCGCTGATCGTCGATTCTCCATAGCAGCAGCAAGCGAGACGCTTGCGCTGTTCGGGCTGTTGGGCGCGTTGTTCATGCAAACTCAGTTCCTTCAATTCGACCTCGGCTACTCACCGCTGCAGGCGGGGCTACGCATCCTGCCCATTGCCGCACTGCTCGGAGTGACTGCACCCGCGTCTCCCCTGCTCGCGCGGAGGATTGGGCCCAAGCTCACTGCTGGGGCGGGTCTGGTAGCGATCGCAGGTGGGCTGTGGCAGATCGCTGCGATCTCCACGGTCACGACGACCTACGGAGACGTGGTGCCCGGAATGATGCTGATCGGTCTCGGGGCCGGGCTGTTGATACCGACTGCGACGAACTCTGTGGTGGGTTCGGTGCCACGGGGCAACGCTGGGGTCGGATCGGCCTCGAACGGAGTGGCCTTCCAAGTCGGCGGTGCGCTCGGCGTCGCCGTGATCGGAAGTGTCCTCTCGACCCGCTACCAGGATCGTATGAGCACGGCACTCGCCGGGCGACATGTGCCGGCAACTGCCGCTCATGCCATCATCGGTTCTCTCGGCGGCGCCCTCACCGTGGCGAGCGACGTCGGCGGCACGACCGGGAAGCTGCTGGCCCATGCGGCGCGTGCCGCGTTCATGAGCGGCGGCAAGACATCGCTGACCGTGGCCGCCGGCGTCGCACTCGGGGGCGCAGTGCTCGTGCTCGCTCGCCTGCCGTCGCGAGCTGCGCGACACGAGCCAGATTCCGGTGAGAAGACCGAGCAGCTGATAGGTGGCGGCTAGGCCAGGCTCTGCCGACTGCCCATTCCGGCCGGCATGCCTACAAGCACGGACAGCCGTCCGACCGTGCCTCGCATGCGCGACTCCAAGATCGGGTTATCCCATGGACGCGAGCCGGCGCGCTGTCAACCTTTGACGAAGCGAGCGCGGTGGGTCCGTTCATACCAGCCCGAGTTGCGCCAGAAGCCGATCGTCTGGTCGTCGTTGTCCACGACGATCGCGCCGAGCCGGGCTGCACCGACGTTCCGGAGTCGCCGTTCGCCCTCTTCTAGAAGGCGCCGGCCGAGTCCACGACGTCGATGAATCGGAGCGACGGACAGGCGGTAGATCGAGCCTTGCACCCATCCCACGCGGCCACGACGCTCCCGACAGGGCGGCCGTTCTCCTTGGCAACGACCAAAGCGTTCCTGTCGAGGACCACCAACCTCTGAATACTCTCGACATCATCGGTGTGGGTCGGCTCAACACCGCTTTCGCGCCACAGGTCAAGCACGGTGGATGCTTCCCTGGCCAGAGATGGATGGAGGATGATCGCCATCCGCCTACCTCACCAAGGAGTCTGTTTGCCGGAAGTTCCTCTGGCAGCCCCAACGGGATTCGAACCCGTGTCACCGCAGCTGGTACGTACCGGCTGATGGCGACGATCTGCAACACGGCGGTCAGGATGGACGTGATCGCAAAGTCACCTTGCCGCGTCGAAGGTGGCGCCACGCAGGCCTCCGTAAAGCGTCCGGTCATAACCCGGGACGAGCTGCAGCGGGCCGTCGACTCGGTGCCTGATCGTTACCGAGCAGCGCTCTCGTTGGCGGCCTGGTGCCAATTGCGCCGGAGCGAAGTGCTGGGGCTCCTGGACGCTTTCGCAGGCAACATGCTCACCGAGGGCAGCGTAGTCTCGGCGGTCACCGACTTCGGCGTCACTGCCGAAGCCGGTGACGCTCGCCTCGACCCTTTGACGGCGCCCGTCTACCTGTCCGCTCGGGAGATCACCCGTCAGCCACTGCCCGGGACTTCGAGGTGGCGATGAGCTGGCTGCGCCAAGCGGAGCTCGCCCAATGGTTCGACCCTGTGATCCTCAACACTGGCCGCTATGCGGTCATGGGGGCTGACGACGTGAGCCCCCATGCCTGGGGCCGGTCGGTCTCGCTCAGCCCCGGGCATTCCTCGAGCGACTAGACGATGTCGAGCACGAAGGCGGTCAACGCGCCCCGTCCGCTGACCCCCAGTTTGGCGTAGATGTTATCGAGGTGTTTCTTTACCGTCCCCGACGAGATTTCGAGACTTCGGGCAATCGCTACGTTCGAAGCGCCGGTGGTGACCAAGCCCACGATCTCGGCCTCACGGGGCGTCAGAGCCAGCGCTTCGAACTGTTCGCGCTGTCCGGCCAGCCCTCGTTCGCGCACGACTATGGCGCCGGGATGGCCGGGCTGGACAGCAACAAGCCGCGCCACCAGGCGACTGCCCTCCACCATGGTGCTCAGCGGTCGCCTCAGCTCCAGGTGCTGGGCCGGGCCGCTCTGGTGCTCAAGGTCCTCGAGCCAACGGAGCACTGGCGCCGGGAGCACCGCTCCGCCGGTCGGGGCCCCAAAATAGCGGACTAGTGCGGCCAGGGCGCCGGGGGTCACCTCTTCAGGGGGCTCGGACAGCAGGACCACCCCCCAACCCTGCTCCCCTACGACGCGGGCCGCCGCTTGCAGTAGGGCGAGCAGGCGCTCCCGGTCGCCGGCGCTGCGCCAGGCTTGGGCCAAATGGGGCCGCAGAGTGTCCAGCACAAGTTGGTCATGTCCTGAGAAATCTTCGTCTCCCCGGCTTAGCGCCAGGGCCACCACGGTCGGCCTGGGCGCGGAAAGCGTTATAGCGACCTGGTACTCCACGCCCATCGGTTGGTAAATCTGTTGGTAAATCTGGCTCCGGTGAAGTTCCTCGGTCGACCAAAAATCGCTTATCCGCTTAGCTGAGCCATCCCCCGTGGTCTCGTTGTAGTTGACGAGGGGGTGCTCGTGAGCGAGGCGAGCGAATATTGCGTCCGCATTTTCGGGCAATGGGAACGACGCCGGCTCCATCCAGTACTGGTACCGCCCCGCTGAGGGGTCGACCTCGTTGACCGTGGCCACGGTACAAGGGACGGCGCGTACGGTCCCGGCCAACGCCGCCCGCAAGAACTCCTCCCGGTCATGGGCCTGGTTGACCTGGGTCACGACCTCCAGGACGGTCGCCAGGTCGTCGTGGCTGAGCAGGTCCATGAGCGAGCTTAAGCGACGCCTACGCCAAAGAGCGTATGCCCCACCTACTGAGGCCGGGACTAGTCTCGGGCAACGCTGGCCGCGCCCCAAGGCTTTGTAGCGCCCACCTGAAAGGACAGCATGACCCGTTGCCGCTTCCTGTTGACCGGTGCCCTTACCGCGGGTGCCGTGTTCGTGCCCACCACGTCAGCCCTGGCTTCCACGAACTTGGCCAACCAGGCCGCACCGGCGTGCACGGACAGCTGGCGGGCCCCGGTGAGCGGCGGGTGGTCTGACGCCGCCGATTGGACCAACGGGATCCCGGGTGAGGACGGTCCCGTCGCCGCCTGCATAACGGTGGCGGGGACCTACACCGTGACCCTCGCCCCCTGGTCCATAGGTACCGCCGACCCCAACCACCAGTTTGCCGCCATCACGTCACTCACCCTCGGCGCTGCTGGCGGGCCGGGGAAGCAGACCCTGGTCGTCCTCGGGCAGAGCAGCCCCAACGACAGCAACGAGCAGGTCAACACGACGGGCCTGAGCACGACGAGGCCGAGTCTGATCACCGCCCATGGCCGGTTGGTCCTGAGCTCGACAGACGGCGGGGAGAAGGCCAAGGGCGTTCCTTATGGGGGGGACGCAGTGGTCAGTGGCGGCCCGTTCACCAACCATGGCGCCGTCACGATGATGGTCCAGGACGCCAATAACAAAGCGGCCGACTACACACAGTTCTACAGCGCCTTGACCAATGAGCCCAAAGCTTCGGTGACCGACCAGTCGGGCCTCCTGGACGTCAACTCGGTCACCAACCACGGCGCATGGACGGTGGCGCCCGGAGCTTCGATGGACCTTGCCTTCCAAACACCCGGGAGCGGCTATGCCGCCGGGGTCTTCACCAACTCGGGGACTATCGACAACCGCGGCACCATTTCGGCCCAGGGCGGGACCTGGTCGCAGCTCGCCGGAGCGGTCGCGGGCAACGCGGTGGCCTTACAGGACGGCACCAAACTGGTGGACCACGCCGGGGCGGCCAAGTTCGTCGTGAACTCGAGCAACGCCAGCCTGGTGGGCACGGTACCTAAAGGCCAGACGATCACCGTCGTGGGCGAGGTCTACGGCTACCAGGGCGAGAACTACAACAGCACGACCCTCGGGCTGGGCGGCACGACGGTTGTCAACGACGGGACCATCGTGGTCGATGCCCAAGGGACCAAGACCACCGGCGGAGCGGCAGTGCTAAGCGATGGCACTATCGACAACAACGGCAACATCGTGGCCAAGGTCACCCACTCGTCGTGGCCCGTCGAGTGGCAACAGGTCGCCTTGATCAACAAGGTCGGAGGGACTGTTACGGACCAGTCCGGCCTTCTGCAGGTCAACTCTGTTTCCAATCACGGCGCTTTGACAGTGGCACCGGGTGCGTCCCTGGACGTGCTGCCCGGAGCCCTGCCCAACGGCGTGTTCACCAACTCGGGGACTATCGACAACCGCGGCACCATTTCGGCCCAAGGCGGGACCTGGTCGCAGCTCGCCGGAGCGGTCGCGGGCAACGCGGTGGCCTTACAGGACGGCACCAAACTGGTGGACCACGCCGGGGCGGCCAAGTTCGTCGTGAACTCGAGCAACGCCAGCCTGGTGGGCACCGTACCTAAAGGCCAGACGATCACCGTCGTGGGCGAGGTCTACGGCTACCAGGGCGAGAACTACAACAGCACGACCCTCGGGCTGGGCGGCACGACGGTTGTCAACGACGGGACAATCGTGCTCGACGCCCAAGGGCCCAAAACCGGGGGAGGCGCTGCCGATATCAACGACGGCACTTTGCGCAACAACGGCGCCATCCTGGCCGAGGTGCACGGCTCGGCGTGGACAGTCAACTGGCAGATCGCGCTGACGAACAACCGGTCCGGTAAGGTTACCGTGACCGGTGGGATGCTGAACGAGTCGGGGGGTGGCTCGGATGCCAACGCCGGTACGGTGACGGTTGCCCCTGGGGCCACTTGGCTCCTCCAGCAGGGATCGGCGTTCACCAACCAGTCCGGGGGCACCATCGTGACCCAGGTCGCTGGTCCCACCCGTTTCGGCCAGTTCCAGGTGGCTTCCCCGTGCTGCAACGGCGCCGGGGCGGTCAACGCCGGCGGGACCCTCGTCCCTGTCCTGGTAGGCAGCTATAGGCCACCGGCCAACAAGGAGTTCCCGATCTTCCAGTTGTTCGGCGGCAAGTTCGCCGGCAGGTTCAGCCGTGTGCGTGGCGGCTTCGCCGCGGACTACAAGCACGAAACGAGCACTCCGGCATTCGTCGGTGTCATCTACAAATCAACCAAGTTGAAAACAGCCAAGACTTAGCGACGCTTCGGCAATGCTGCCCAGCGATGAGGCCATCCTTGCCGCTCGTCCAGCTCTTCGATGGTCTCCTTGTTCAATTTCAGGCGCTTCCGGGATTTCAGTGGGTAACCCAGGTCAAGGAGCTATCGGGTAAAGCTGGAGACCGCCGAGATGAAACCAGATCGCGGTCTTGAAGTTCTTGCGGTTGCGATATCCGCGCGCAGCGACGCGGATCGCCTGGATGCGGGAGTTGAGGCCCTCCGCTGCGGCATTGGTCACGCGGTGGGCGAAGTACGACAGCAGCCCAGCCTCGTGGCGCTTCAAGGACCTGGCCGCGTCGATCACCGGCTGGAGCCGAGAGTGGGTCGCCCAGAAGTACCAGCGCTTGAAGTGCTTCTCGCCCCAGCCCCGGCGCTTGTAGGACCAAAAGTGGCGCAGGCTCTCCTTGATCGCCCATGCCCGTGCGGTCAACAAGTCGCCACCTCGTAGGACTCCGAAGCGGTCCTTGTGACGATCGGGGAGGTTCTCAGCTGAGTAGAGCCACAGATACTTCGTTCCCGAGAGGCTCTTGTCTCCTGTCGCGACAAGAGCCCGGTTCTCCTGTTTGCGAACGGTGTCGACCGCTTTGGTGAGGTAGGCCATGAGGTGATAGCGGTCGAAGACGATCTTGTCGTCGGCATCTTCGAGGTGCTGGCGTGTCGAGGTGATGTAGGGAT